>Ga0224508_10000414_pt1 | contig 42082 bp, 40 predicted proteins | sample SF_Jan12_sed_USG_4_FD_170157 | JGI IMG/M metagenome (GOLD analysis project Ga0224508, IMG submission 170157) | Sediment microbial communities from San Francisco Bay, California, United States - SF_Jan12_sed_USGS_21 | ecosystem: Environmental > Aquatic > Marine > Sediment | place: USA... | reverse complement strand
CATTGCGACTTCACCGAGACGCTTCGCTTCAGCCCTGCGTTTTTCCAGTCCGGCCTCATAATCGGCCATGCTGGCTTTGCTCTCGTTTTCACCCTGGATTGCCGTTGCCTCGAGGCTCGCAACCTGTACGCGCTTTTGTGTCTCCGCCTTTTTTTTGCCTTCGATCGCCAATGCGGATTGTTGAGCAACAGCAATTTCTTTTTCCTTGTGTGCCGACGCCTCACCGGCAACGCCTTCGGCTTCGAGTTTTGCCACCTGTACTCGCTGATCGCGTTCGGCCGATTTTGTACCGGTCGCTGACTGCGCGGTTTGCTGCGCGACCTCAACGTCACGTTCACGATGGTTGCTGGCCTCACCGATAGCGCCTTCGCGTTGAGCAGCTGCGACCTCAATTTTGGCTTTGTTTATTGCCTCGGCGGCCGCTTTCTGACCGAGAGCCTCGATGTATCCAGACTCGTCGGTGATGTCCCGAATGTTGACGTTAATCATCTCGAGACCGATCTTGTTGAGCTCGAAGTTGACGTTCTTATTGACGAGGTCGAGAAATTTCTCGCGATCCTGGTTGATCTCTTCGATTGACAGCGTTGCAATGACCAGACGCATTTGACCGAGAATGATGTCCTTGGCCTGAGAGTTGATTTGATGCTCATCGAGACCAAGCAGACGTTCCGCTGCATTGTTCATGATGTCCGGATCCGTCGAGACACCGATCGTGAATGTGGACGGCACGTTGACGCGAATGTTCTTCTTGGACAGCGCGCTCTGCAGCTCGATCTCGATCGTCAACGGCTCGAGCGACAGGTAGCTGTAGCTTTGCAACAACGGCACGACAAACGTACCGCCACCGTGGATGCAGCGTGCGGCCCGCTGACCGCCGACCTTACCGTAAACGACGAGGATGCGGTTTGACGGGCAGCGTTTGTATTGAGAAACGAGGATCGCGAGGAAAAATGCGACCAGTAGTACGACAGAGACCACGAGCATCAGTGGTCCAGGTGAGAATCCCTCTATCACGGCAACTCCTTTAAATGAGTCTTGTTATTAATGTAGTTTGGGACGATTAATCGGCAGGTTCGACCACAAATGTCCCGTCATCACGCACGCTAATGACTTTTACGCTCGAAAATTCGGGGATGCGCGGGCCAACGCTAATCGCATCCATTGTTTTTAAGCGGCCGGATACCGACACTTGAATCTTACCCCTGCCTTCGCCTTTCATTGGTATTGACATATACGCAGTCGCAATTCGGCCGACGGCAGTCGACGTGTCGTAATCGACGGTGCGGTTTAGCTTGCGGGCAAAGGCCATCAGTCCGGAGGCCATCATCATCAACACGAAACCGAAGCCAGTCGCGGCTGCCGCTGAAACCATGCCGTTCAAGTCCCAGTCTATGCGACAGGTCAGGCCCATCCACCCGGCGCCCATAAAAAAGGCCAGGATGGAGAGTATCGAGAACATGTTGAACGCGCCGTCCCCGCCGACATCGGCCAGGTCGCCATCCACATCGCCATCGCCGCCAAAAAATAATGCGAGCACCAGGCGAATGATGAAGAAGGTTGTGCCGACGAGTGCCATAACCAGATACACCAAGACATCCATGCCGTAGCGTAGGGCATCGTCCCAGCTGAACAGAATATCGAGGATCGTTGTTACTCCTAGTCGGCGTGCCTGCGGCAAATATACCATTTTGTTCGGTGAGCCTCTTAGTCTTCGGGCACATTACGCTTTTTTGATCGAGACGAGACGGATGGGAAAGTGGAACCTATCCTCTGTTATTCTTGCGGCAAACAGCGAGGTAGGGACTGTCTAAATGCACCTCCTGAAAGAACTTCGACGCCGGCGCGTCTTTCGAACTGCGGGACTGTATATCGTCGCGGCATGGGTGCTGCTGCAGGTGGCATCGCTGGCATTTCCCGCACTCAATATTCCCGAAGTTGCAATACGATTTGTATGGTTCGCGGCGATACTCGGATTCCCGGTTGCGCTGTTATTCGGTTGGCGATACCAGATAAGCGATAAAGGTATTTTCCGCACGACTGGAACGGCCACCTCCGATCAAAACATTAGCTTGAAGCGCGCGGATTTTCTTATTTTGTCTGCATTGCTGGCAATAACCGTTGTCATTGGTTGGCGTGCGGTCGTTGATATTAAGACCGTCGAAACCCCGTTTCGCATGTCGACTTTCGGCCGCGAAATCCACCCAAACTCGGTGGCCGTGCTGCGACTCGGCAACTTAACCGGAGACTTGGAGCAGCAATTCTTTGTCGACGGGATCCACGACGCGCTGACAGCTGTTTTGTCACAGGTGAGCGGGTTGCGCGTCAAGTCGCGCACGTCAACGAGTGTCTACAAGGGCGTCTCACGGCCCCTGCCTGAAATAGCCGATGAACTTGGTGTGGCCAACATTATCGAGGGATCTGTGTTTCGAACGGGTGACGAAGTGCAGATTTCAGTGCAGCTAATCGACGCCGTGACCGATGAACATGTCTGGTCACAAAATTATCGGCGCAGCATGAAGGATATGCTCGCGTTACAGGCAGAGGTCGCAATGACTGTCGCAGACAAGATTGATGTTGCGCTAACTGCGGATGAGATGTCGCGGTTACGCAAGTCCCGCGTCGTGGATCCCCGGGTCTACGAGTTGTACCTAAAAGGGATGTATTTTGTGAAACGCCTGGATCCGAGCGCGATACAGCGAGGCCTTAATCTGTTGCACGATGCCGTGGGTATTGATCCACGCGAGCCGCTCGCCTACGCGGCGATCGCGCTTGGCTACAATACGATTGGGCACGGCGTGAACGCGCATGATGCGTTTCCCAAGGCGCTTGCTGCGGCAGACAAAGCACTAGAACTCGATAATTGGTCCGGAGAGGCTTGGGCAGCGTTGGGAGAGGCACAGTTGTATTACGAATGGGATTGGGCGTCGGCCGAAGCATCGCTAACAAGAGCAATCCAGCTAAGCCCAAGTCTTGATCATGCATACGCACATTACGCGTACCTGGTTGCTCTGCATGGGCGTATGGACGAAGCACTGCAGATCAGCGAGAAGGCGCGCGACCTGAGCCCGGTTGACCCAATATGGGCGGGATTTACTGCTTGGCTGTACATGCTCGATTCTCAGTGGGGAAAGGCCATCGAAACCTGCGAAGAATGCCTGAGTTTTGCGCCTAATTTCTGGTTGTGCCAATACGTGCTGGGGCAAATTTACTCAGCCCAGGGCCAAATAGATAAGGCACTTGCAGCACACGAAAGCATGCCGGATGGCACGATTTTCAAACCTTGGGCGATTGGTATCACCTTTGCATTGGCGGGCCGGCGTGACGACGCAATGCGTACCATCACAGCAATGCAGGCGACAGCGACGCCGCGGGACAATTTTCATATCGCTCTTACTTATTCGGCCTTAGGTGACAGCGATGCCGCTTTCGAATGGTTTAGCGCCGCCTTTGAATCCCGCTCAGATTGGTTGCCATGGATAGCATTGCCGTACGCATATGGTGGAGCCGTTGAACCGATCAGAAACGATCCGCGGTTTCAGGCATTGATCGAAAGATTGGATTTGCCAAGTGATGGTAGCTAGTTGCCGCAAGGCTTCCCCGAGATCTGATTAACACTGCGCCGTGAAAAAAGTCATCGTTATCTACGCAGTTGCTGGTGCTGCCCGCGCAGGGTTAGGTCTATCTATAGGCTTAGCTGAAATAAAAAGTAGTGATCGATCAGCAGCGCTGCGAACAGGAAGCCGAGATAGGTGATCGAAAACTTGAAGGTGCGCATCGCCCAGTCGAGATCAGCAGGGTGACGCATCATCTGAATCGCGTGATATAGAAATACTGCGTCGAGAGTGATCGCCGTCAGTAGGTAGATAAACCCGCTCATGCCGGTCAGATACGGCACGATAGTAATTACGACAAGCAGAATCGTATACAGAAGAATGTTTAGCCGTGTGTACGCCTCGCCATGAGTGACCGGTAGCATTGGGATGCCGACCTTCGCGTATTCTTCTTTGCGCGCGATAGCTAACGCCCAAAAGTGCGGCGGCGTCCAGATAAACACAATCAAAAACAGTAGCAATGCACTGGAATGAATTTCGCCAGTAACGGCCGTCCAGCCAAGAACCGGCGGTGCGGCGCCGGCTGCGCCGCCAATGACGATGTTTTGTGGCGTCGCGCGTTTCAAGAAAACCGTGTAAATGACCGCGTAGCCAATCAGTGAGAAAAACGTCAACAGTGCGGTTAATGAGTTTACCGCGAACCACAGGATAATCATTGAAATCACGCACAGTGTCGATGCAAACATCAACGCTTTGGGCTCCGATATCCGACCTTGGGGCAGAGGTCGGCCACGTGTTCTCAGCATGTGAATATCGATGCGCGCATCAAAAATATGATTGAACACGGCGGCGCCGGACGCGGCGAGCCCTATGCCAAGCGTTCCGAGTAGTAATGGTGCAACACCAGGCCAGCCGGGTACCGCGAGGAACATGCCAACAATCGCCGTAAACACGATCAGCATGACGACACGAGGTTTCGTCAGCTCGTAGTAGTCCCGCCAATCGGAAATTGTCTGAATTTCTGTGCTCATATTCCTGAGTCGTGATCAACCAATCCGTGACAGCTTCAGCAAGCGTTTAATGTCATCGACCATGTCCCGCGGCGCAAGCTCCGGGTGAAAATACATCACCAGGTTTCCCTGCGGATCGATCAGATAGTATCCGCCCTCTCTGAGCCCAGCGGGTTTCTTGGTATCGAGTAGTTCGCTCAAGGCGCTGTCCTCAAGCGTTATCAGTCCCTGGTGCTCATTGCCAAGAAACACTGTATCGAGCACGGTTTCACCGTGCAAGAAAATCCGTCCGACACGGACCATTTGCTTGCCCAGCATCAGGCGCGACTGGCGGATCGTGTACAGGCCATTGCGGCAGTCTTGATCACAAGCGCCCATTTCTTCGAATAATGGCAGCCGGTCGGCGTTTTATTGCTCGCGCAGTCAAAGACTCCGCTTGCGATAGTGCCAGACTAACAAACCGGTCAGAGCAGCGCCCATCGCGAACCACTGAAACGCGTAGACAAAATGTTTGCTGGGGCCCATCTCCTCGGGCACCCAATGACGCAGAAATCCGCCGTCATCCTCGGGGTCCATCAGCAGAACAAAAGGCTGCACCGGTCGTCCGAGCTGTTGCTCGAGATCCGCCAGGCTTGGATAGACCGCGCGCATTGGCCAGTTGCTGCCGGCAACGATCGCATGGCCCGTACGCGTACGGGCCTTGGGCAGCGATCCGACGCGCCCGCTAACGGTCGCCGGCGCGATATCGATTTCTATACGGTCCGCAATGGCGGCAACGTCCGGGGTCGGCCCGGTTTTTTCGATCCAACCGCGGTTGATCATTAACAGCGGCTCGTTTTCAGCCGTCTCAAGCGGCGTTAAGACGTAAAAGCCGTAGCGGCTGTTGAGAATAATGTTGTCGAGCAGAAACTGTCGGTCAGTGTCGAGGCGACCGTTGGCTTTCAGCGCCTGATACGGGCGCACTTCAGCGCCGTGATGAAAAGTCGCAAACCGGTCGGCGGCGTCAAATGCCCGCTGATCTTCAATCTTGCTCAACCCACGACTAATTTGCCAGACACTCAGGCCAGCAAACTGTGCGACGAGAAGGGTTCCGACAACAAATAGCAGCCAGGACGGCAACGATTTTTCGACCTTCGAATTCACAATATATTGGTACGCCTGTTGGCAGCTTCAGGTAGTAGCAAGATGTTACATGTTGAACTCAGCAGCTATCGCAATACGGTCGAAACTTTGCTAGATCAACTATGACGGTGCGGGATCGTCGTTGCATCGATTCGTATATGTCCATCGCCCGGCTGGGCGCCGCTGCCCCAGCAATGCGCGTAAATGAGCTCGAGATCGAAACGGATTTTTGACGCTCCGGCGTTGCTCTCGAGTTGTCGGCGCATGCGCTCGAAAGCGATCCTGCCCGACAACGAATGTTGCCGGCACGCCAGGCTGTTACGCGCCCCAACAGCGCTCAGATCCCGAAACAAAGCGTTGGCGTCACTGTAGGTCACCGACAGCCTATCGACATCGAGCACCGGATCGCGAAGTCCGCTCTGCACTAAAGCGTCGCCGACGTCGTGCATATCGAGAAAGCGATTGACGTGCTCGTGCTCGCTGACGTCGGCCCATGCCTGACGCAGCTCGAGCAGGCTGTCGGGACCGAGCGTCGAGAAAATAAACAGGCCGCCTTGTCGCAAAATTCTCGAAACCTCGGCCGCCACCACCCCTGGATTGTCGATCCAGGGCAACAACAAATTCGAAAACACAACATCGACGCTTTGATCTGCAAGTGGTATCGCCCGCGCGTCGGCTTGCAGGTATGACGCCTTGGTAAACCAAGCACGCCGCGTGCTGCAACGCTCTAGCATGCCGCCGGACAAATCGATACTGAGAATTCTTGCTCCCCGAAAGCGTTTCGATAACTGACGGGTGGCGGCGCCGGTCGCACAACCAAGGTCGACAACAAGCCCAGCATCGACTACAAGCCCGTCAAGCCGCGCAAATAGGCCATCGCGAGTGACCGCGTGAACAAAATCCGCGCTATCAAACGTAGTAGACGCTTGATCGAAGCGGCGTCGAACATCGGCACTGTTGAGCGAGAATTTGGTGTCCAAGATGGCAGTCTGGCGGTCCAGAGAAGCCAATGTAAGTTATCACGCTTTCAAGCGATTTAGCCCCGAAACTGACACCAGGCAGCTTGGCTGGTCGGTGCAGACTCTGCACATGCATAGGTACAGAGGGCGCAAATCAATACGGCGGTTACTCAGCCGACTCTCGGCCACAGTGAATCACGCATTAATGCCACGACGTTGCGTTTTTTGCAGCGTGATCAGCGGGCCTAATGAGCGCTTCGTCTGCCACGCTTGTCTTGGAGAATTGCCGTGGATTCGACATAGCTGCCCGCAATGCGGAATTCAACTGCCGAGCGAATTAGCACCCACCGTGTGCTGTGCGACATGCCAATCGAGTCCGCCACCGATTACCGCAACAGTCGCGCCACTTGAGTACGCGTTTCCGGTGGATGCGGCGATCAAGGCGTATAAGTTTCATCGCAGACTTTTTTTCGTGCCTGCCTTCGCAGAAATCCTAATGTGCGTTATTGACCGACTACCGAACGATGTTGATGCGCTGTTGCCAGTGCCGTTACATCGTTGGCGGCAAATGAAGCGCGGGTACAACCAGGCAACAGAAATTGCGAAACCTGTAAGCACTGCACTAAGACTGCCGATTGTGACAAATGTGTATCGCAGCCTTGCGACACCATATCAGTCCGGACTCGATGCGCATGAACGGCGAACAAACCTCAAATCGGCGTTTCGAACGAAAGGTCGGCTAGCAGCGCGGCATGTGCTTATCGTCGATGATGTAATCACGACTGGAGAAACCGGCCGTCAAATCGCGCGGCTGGTGCTTGCTAACGGCGCCGAGAAAGTGAGCATGATTGCAATTGCGCGAGCAATTCCACGAGCGGGGGGATAAGCAATCGACGCAATTAAGGGTTAAAACTATAGTGCAGGACAATTCCGATGAAAATGACAAGACCGATCAGGTGGTTGTGCAAGAACGCCTTGAAACAAGCGGCCGGCTGGCGATCGCGGGCGAGCCATTGGTGATAAGCCATTAAACCCGCGGTCACGAGAACCGACAGAAAATACCAAAAGCCGAGCTCTGCCCGCAGACCGATAAACACGAGTGCAATCAACATGACGAGTTGCAATCCGCCGATGACAAACAAGTCTGCATCGCCGAACAGCAGTGCCGTGGACTTGACGCCAATCTTGCGATCGTCGTCACGGTCGACCATCGCATAGAACGTGTCGTATATGATCGCCCAGATCAGCGCTGCGCCAAAAACGACCCACGCCAGTTGCGACACGGACCCGGTTTGCGCGGCAAACGCCATTGGCACCGCCCAGCCGAATGCGGCGCCCAGTATGAACTGGGGTATCGAGACAATGCGTTTGATAAATGGATAAATGACCGTTAATGCTGCGCCAACGACGGCGAGTAATTGCGCCGGTCGATTTAACATCGTCGCGAGGCCGATGGCGATTAGTCCGAGTGCCGCAAATAAAGTTAATGCCTCGACAGGCGTAACGGCTCCTGAGGCAATTGGTCGACGTCTTGTGCGCTCGACATAGGGGTCAATGTTGCGATCGGCATAGTCGTTCAGTACGCAGCCCGCAGAGCGCATGATGAAAACGCCAGCAACAAAAATAACGAACAAGCTCTGATCCGGGTGCCCTTCTCCGGCCAGCCACAGCGCCCATAGCGTCGGCCATAGCAATAGCCATATGCCAATGGGCTTATTGACGCGCATCAATTTGCCATAGTTACGAACCTGGGTGACGACTTCGGGCGCGATCAATCCGCGGATGCGTATATTCATGGACGACAGTTTACTTTAGACACGGCGATCGCTCCTACAGCTGATCAGACTTTGCCGTAGCGATTCACATCGGCGAGCCAACGCCGGACGATCGCGTTAGCGTTGTCCGGCAATTGCCGCCGAATCGCCTCTGCGGCGATCTGTACTCTCGGCATCAGGTCGGCATCACGCACCAGATTTGCCACCCGATAATCGGGCAGGCCGGTTTGTCGCGTACCAAGCAATTCACCGGGGCCGCGCAACTCAAGGTCACGCTCCGCAACAACGAAGCCGTCGTTGGTTTTGCGCAGAACGGCGAGACGGCTCTTTGCGATATGGCCAAGCGGCGGTTTGTACACGAGCACGCAATGACTCTGAATCGATCCACGGCCGACGCGGCCGCGGAGTTGATGAAGTTGCGACAGACCCATGCGCTCGGCGTTCTCAATGATCATCAAGCTTGCGTTTGGCACGTCGACACCGACCTCTATAACCGTTGTCGCGACGAGGAGTTGAATCAATCCTTCCTTGAATGCCTGCATGCCGCGTTCTTTTTCGGCTTGACGCATGCGTCCATGAACAAGACCGACGCGAATATCCGGCAATGCAGCACTCAACATTTCGTAGCTTGCCTCCGCAGCCTGGTAATCGAGCGTTTCTGACTCGTCGATCAATGGACAAACCCAATACGCCTGTTGCCCCGCTGCACAGGCGGAGCGCACTCGATCGATAACCTCCTCACGCCGGGAATCTGGAAGCGCGATCGTTTTAACGGGCTGACGGCCAGGCGGTAGCTCATCGATGATCGAAGTATCGAGATCGGCATATGCGGCCATCGCTAAGGTTCGCGGAATCGGCGTGGCTGTCATGACGAGTTGGTGCGGTTGCCCGCGGTCTCCGACGCCCTTGTCGCGCAATGCCATGCGTTGATGTACACCGAATCGGTGCTGCTCGTCGATTACGACAAGACCGAGCTGCTTGAACGTCACACCCTCTTGAAATAATGCGTGCGTGCCAACGACAACCTTGGCCGACCCGTCTTCGATGGCGGTGAGCGACTCGCGGCGTGCCACTGTGCGCTGGCTGCCGGAAAGCCACGCGGGCTCGATGTTGAGCGGACGGAACCAATCGGAAAAGCTGCGCCAGTGTTGCTCTGCCAGTAACTCTGTCGGCGCCATAATCGCTGCCTGGACACCGCAGGCGACGGCCTTCAAACACGCGATTGCTGCGACGACAGTCTTTCCGGAGCCGACGTCGCCCTGAATCAGGCGCATCATCGGGTGCGGTGCTTGCAGATCGGACAGAATTTCATCAACTACGCGGTGTTGTGCGCTGGTTAGAGAGAAAGGCAGATCGCCGATAAAGTTGTCAACTTCGGCTTTGCCATCGACAAGCGCTGGGGCCGACTCGGTTTTGGCCAGAGCGCGGAGGTTCTTTAGGCTCAGGTAGTGGGCGAGCAACTCCTCGAAAGCGAGCCGTTGTTGGCACGGATGCTTGCCGGCGAGCAACAGCGCGACATCGGCATCTGGAGGTGGCCGGTGCAGAAAAACAATCGCGTCCGCCAACGATGGCATCGCCAGCTTATTGAGAATTTCCCGCGGCAGTAGCTCCACTGGCGGCGACTTTTGCATTCGCACGAGTGCCTGGTCGGTCAGGTTTCGCAAGCGCCCCTGCTGTACCCCTTCGGTCGCCGGGTAAATCGGTGTTAGCGATTCGTTGACTGCAGGGTCCTGGTGTTCCCGCAACACGCGATACTCGGGGTGAATCATCTCGAAACCTTTAGGAGCCTTGCGCACCTCGCCGAAGCAGGTCACATGGACACCGGATTGGAATTGCGCTTGTTGGCTTCGAGAGAAATAAAAAAAACGCAGAGTAAGTTGACCGGTGCCGTCTCCAATACGCACCAGTAAATTGCGTCGGCCGCGATACACGGTTTCTGATAGCAGCACTTCGCCAGTTACCAGACAACGTGTACCGGCCGCCAGCGCACCAAGTTTGATGAGCTGTGTGCGGTCTTCATAGCGCAGCGGTAACAGAAACAGTAGGTCTTCGACGCGATACAGTCCCAGACGCTCGAGCTTTTTCAGAAGCGCAGGGCCGACACCGGCTAGATCGGTTAAAGGGTCATCGTGCTGCAAGCAACGGCCCTACAACGCGAGTATTGCGTCGGCTTCGACGTCAACGCCTTTCGGTAACGAGGCGACACCAACGGCAGCGCGGGCTGGGTACGGTTGCTCAAAATAGAGTTCCATCACACTGTTGACGGTGGCGAAATTATCGAGATCTGTCAGGAAGATTGTCAGCTTGACGATGTTCTGTAGGCTGCCGCCCGCCGCCTCGGCGACAGCGGTCAAGTTTTCGAAAACTTGTCGTGCGCGCGCCTCGAAATCGCCATCAACGACATTCATTGTTATTGGATCCAATGGAATTTGACCAGACAGGAATACCAGATCGCCTGCTCTGATGGCCTGAGAATAGGTACCAATCGCTGCAGGCGCATTGCTGCTCGAAATCGCTTCTTTGCTCATGAACGCTCCGGGTTTAGCTTTTTTTCGTTTAGGTGCTATCGCGGGATACACGAATAACATTCGGCATCTTTCGAACGTTGCGCATTATTTCAGCAAGGTGCTTGCGATCGCGCACCTGAAGCAAGAACGACAACATCGAGCAGTCTTCGTGCCGACCGAGAACCTCAACCTGCTCGATGTTGGAGCCGCAGTCACCAATCGTTGCGGCAACTTCGGCAAGGACGCCCGGTTTGTTAAGAGTGTCAATCGTAATTTGACTGAAAAATTCACGGTCGACGTCCTTCTCCCAAGTCACGGCGATCCATTTTTCGGGTTGTTTGCGGAAGTTGCTGAGATTACCGCAGCCGTTGCGATGGATGACGACGCCGCGACCAGAGCTCAGGTAACCCATTACGTCATCACCTGGAATCGGGTAGCAGCACTTCGCGTAGCTGACGACCATGCCCTCGGTTCCGGCTATGGTGAGGCTGGCATGGGCAGTTTCGTCGTCGTTCGAATCGCTAACGCCGAGAAGAAAGCGAGCGGTCAGCGGTGCGAGCCGCTCACCGAGGCCGACCTGCTCGAATAATTCCGAGGTATCATTCAGTCCGACTTCTTCAAGCGCCGCATTCATTCGCACCTTACCTATTTTGCGCAGAGAGGAATCAAGATCCTTTAAAGAGCGGTCGAGCAAGCGCTTACCGAGATCGATTGACTCGCTCGAGCGCAAATTTTTCATGTATTGACGAATCGCAGTACGAGCTTTTGCAGTGCGAACAAAGGTCAACCAGTTCGGGTTCGGCTTAGCGCCGCGACTTGTAATTACTTCGACGGTTTCGCCATTCGCCAGCGGTGTGCGCAGTGGTACAAGACCGCGATCGACTTTGGCCGCGACGGTGCGATTTCCGATATCCGTGTGCACGGCATAGGCGAAATCGACGGTCGTCGAGCCCTTCGGCAACGGCATGATTTCACCTTTCGGCGTGAACACATAAATCTTGTCAGGGAACAAGTCGACCTTGACACTTTCGAGAAACTCTTCGGATGATCCGGCCTCTTGTAGTTCCGCGAGACCCGACAGCCATTCCCGAGCACGTCGTTGCGGCGTTGCATCGACCTTGTCGTCGGCCTTGTACTGCCAGTGCGACGCGACGCCGGACTCGGCGACGCGGTCCATCGTGCGGGTTCGAATTTGCACTTCCAATGGCAGTCCCTTTGGGCCAAACAGCGTAGTGTGCAATGACTGGTAACCGTTTATTCGCGGGATAGCCACGTAATCTTTGAACCGTCCCGGCATCGGCTTGTAGAGGCCATGAACGATTCCTAGCGCCTGATAGCAACTATTGACGTCGTCAACGATGATACGAAAACCGTAAACGTCGACGACATCACTTAGCAGCCGCTTTTTCTCGGCCATTTTCTTGTAAATGCTGTACAGGTGTTTTTCGCGGCCAACAATTTCAGCTTCGATGCCGTCGTCCTTCAGCGCTGCGGCAAATTCTTCCAAGATCCGTTTGACGATCTGCCGTTGGCTGCCTTTGCTGCGCTTCAATGCTTTTTCGAGTACTCGATAGCGCATCGGATAGAGGTGTCGGAAGCCCAGGTCTTCCAGCTCGACTTTGAAGCGATTGATGCCAAGCCGGTTCGCGATAGGTGCGTAGATGTCGAGTGTTTCTCGAGCGATCCGGCGAATTTTTTCCGGCGGCATCGCCGACAAGGTTTGCATGTTGTGCAGGCGATCGGCGAGCTTGACAAGGATTACGCGAATGTCCTCGATCATTGCCAGCATCATTTTGCGGAAGCTTTCGGCCTGAGCTTCGGCGCGGCTGCGAAATTGAATTTGGTCGAGCTTGCTAACACCGTCAACGAGCGCGGACGTTTCTTCACCAAATTTTTCTTCGATTTGGCTAAGTGAAGCGTCAGTATCCTCAACGACGTCATGCAATATGGCCGCGGCAATCGCCTGTGCATCGAGGTGCATCTCGGCCAATTCTTGGGCGACCGCGATCGGGTGCGTGATATACGGCTCGCCCGTCATGCGGGTCTGGCCATCATGTGCGGCCGCGCCAAACTCGTAGGCCTGGACGATTGTTTCGATTTGATCTTTCGGCAGGTAGCTCTCGAGCGTTTCTAGCAGGTGCGACAAACCGTGGCTGCGTCGCGACGCACCCGGCAGCTTCGAGAGCAATGTTGCCGCGTAATCCATGACATGATCATACTCGCGTCATAGCCAGCAAAAACAGGGGTCGAATCGCAGTTTCTGGTAGCGAAGTAGCCGAAAAACAGGGGTTGAACCGCGGATTCTGCCGGCCACAAGCAATAACAGGAGCCGGATTTGGATGACTCAATGAAACTGCGGTTCGACCGCCGTTAATTTAGTCGCCGATCGAGATGCCGCGGACCGGCAGGATTTCGTCAGCCACATCCGGCTGCAACAAATCTTCTGTCGGAGGTTGTTCGATTTCATCAAGTATGGCCGGCGTGACGTGGCCCTCAGCAATTTCGCGCAACGCGATTACCGTTGGTTTGTCGTTTTCGAGTTCGACCATCGGGTCGGCGCCGTGCGCTATACGTCGTGCGCGTTTTGCGGCAACCAGCACCATTTCGAAAATATTGCCGATGTTGTCGAGACAGTCTTCAACGGTAATTCGAGCCATGTCGTCTAAGCCTTCGGCGGCACCCGCCGCTGGTTCAAGAAAATCGACGCATAGCTTGCGGGCGTCGGTCGGCGGACGCCAGACCATATAACCAATAGTTATAAGGGTCCTAAGTGACGATCCTTGAAACGGCGCGTCGTAGAGCAACGTTTTCGGTCGACGTCGACGTCCCTTCGCCACCGAGAGCAGCTTCGAGATCGGCAACGGCCTGGTCCAGGTCGTCGTTAATAATGACGTGATCAAATTCATCCCAGTGCGCCATGTCGGCGCGCGCGTCGCGGAGCCTGCGTGCGATGACTTCCGGCGAATCGGTGCGTCTGTTGCGCAAACGCCGTTCGAGCTCGTCCAGGGATGGCGGCATGATGAATATTGACACGCATTCCGGCATCGATTCGCGCACCTGTTGTGCGCCTTGCCAGTCAATCTCAAGAACAACGCTACGGCCGTTGTCGAGATGCTCTCGGACCTGTGCCCGACTTGTCCCGTACAAATTATCAAACACGTCGGCTGACTCGAGTAACTCGCCGCGTTCGCGCAGCCTCTCGAATTCCCGCTTAGTTACGAACAGATAGTCGACGCCGTCAGCTTCGTTACGACGTTTTTTGCGCGTGGTGTAAGAAATAGAAAACCGAAGCTCAGGATTATTAGTAACGAGTGCCCTCACCAAGGTCGTTTTGCCAGCGCCGGACGGCGCGGCAATGACGTACAGGCGTGCGGGCTTGCTCATGGTTTGCGCATCGTTTGCTTACTCGACGTTCTGAACCTGTTCACGCATCTGTTCAATGAGCACTTTCAAATCGACGGCGGCCTTGGTGGTCTCGGCATCAGCTGACTTCGACGCGAGCGTGTTCGCTTCGCGGTTGAGTTCCTGCATCAGAAAATCAAGTCGACGACCCACCGCCTCTTCCTTACCAAGCGTGGCGCGGATTTCTTCGACATGACTATCGAGCCTATCCAGCTCCTCATCGACATCGAGTTTTTGTGCAATCAACGCCAGTTCTACTTCGAGTCGCGCCGGATCGGCATCCACATCAAGTTTGTCTATGCGGTCGCGCTGCTTCGCACGAGTCGCATCGAGTACTTGCGGCATACGGGTTCGTACACTTTTTGCGATCGCGTCAACATCGTTGCACCGCGACTCGAGCATCGCTTCGATTCGTTCGCCTTCGCTTGCGCGCATCGTTGCCATCGCAGCCAACGCGGTATCGAGCAGCCGTGATGCTTCAACGAACAACGGTTCCATGTCGATCTCTTCTTGTTGAACGATGCCAGGCCAACGCAACAAATCGACCGGATTTACAGTTCCGGCGCTGGGCAATGAGGCGGATACTTCGTCCAGGCGTTTCGATAACAGACCAACGAGCTCCATGTTCAGCTGCATTTCGCGCGATTCGTCGAATGCGCGCCGGAAATGAAACGTGCATTCGACCTTGCCGCGCTTCAGGCGATCGCCAACTTGTTGGCGCAACAGCTGCTCCTTCGAGCGCAATTCGTCCGGTATTTTGAACTGGACATCGAGGTAACGATGATTGACCGCCCGAAGCTCCCAGGTCAGAGTGCCGAGCGACGACTCTTCCGACTCGCGCGCAAAGCCTGTCATACTGTGTAACATCTGAATCGATCTCCGGTTGTGCCGGGTTGGTCACGCTTTTAAAGTCTCAAGCGCGGCATATTAAAGAGACCGGGCCAAGAACGAAACACCATGCAGGTCGAGTACGCCAAAGTCTCCGCGCTGGGAGACCGCCAGGATAATCAGGATCGCGCGGCCGTTGTGGTCGCGGACGATGCGGCAATGCTGCTCGTATTTGATGGTATGGGCGGTCACTCTGACGGCGCGCGCGCGGCCGAAACCGCGCTTAAGATCGTGCAGGATACGTTTATGTCCGCACGGCTACCGATTCTGGACCCACAGGGATTCCTATATATGGCGCTGGCGCGGGCACATGACGAAGTCGTCGAACTGGGCCTGGACGTCGCGGTCGACTTTCGGCCGCGCGCGACTTGTGCGATCTGCCTAGTGCAAGAAAGCGGCTCATTTTGGGCACACATCGGTGACAGCCGCATTTACCAGGTGCGCAACGGTCAGGTTCTAACGCGATCACGCGATCACAGCCACGTTGAAGTCCTGATCCAGGAAGGTGCGATTACCGAAGAGGAAGCGCTCGATCATCCAATGCGCAATTTCGTCGAATGTTGCCTCGGCGGCGACATGCCGGTCCCGGACATGAGCATTACACCAAAGCTGAAATTGCTGCCAGGCGACGTATTGCTGGCCTGCTCGGATGGGCTTTGGTCGGGGCTCTCAGACGACGACATGGCGGAAATCGGCCTGCCTGGCGACAACAACCTTGCCGAAAACCTGAAAATGCTCAGCATGAAGGCATTGAACGCCAACTCCCCGTACAGCGACAATACAACCGGAACCGCGCTGCGGTGGTTGAGCGCTTAGACAACACCGACGCTTTAGGTATACGCCTGCAGGAGAAATCGATGCGACCAAGTGGCCGCGCCGCCGGCGATATTCGCCGTGTGCAATTCACTCCCGATTTTACGCGCCATGCAGAAGGCAGCGTGCTCGCCGAGTTCGGCGACACGCGGGTGCTGTGTAACGCGACGGTTGAGGAACGCGTACCGATCTGGATGCGCGGCCAGGGCAGCGGCTGGGTCACCGGCGAATACGGCATGCTGCCGCGAGCAACGCACACCCGTTCCGCTCGCGAGGCCACGCGCGGCAAACAAAGCGGCCGAACAATGGAAATTGCGCGCCTCATTGGCCGTTCCCTTCGCGCGGTTACCGATCTAGCGGCGCTGGGCGAGCGCACGGTGACGCTAGACTGTGACGTATTGCAGGCCGATGGCGGTACGCGCACGGCCGCAATAAGCGGCGCCTTTGTTGCGTTAGCGCTGGCGCTGGATCGAATGACAAAAAACCGCAAACTGAAGAGCAATCCATTGCATGGCCAGGTTGCGGCTGTTTCGGTGGGTATCTACCGTGGCGATGCAATACTCGATCTCGATTATGCTGAGGACTCGGAAGCGGAAACCGACATGAACGTGGTCATGAACGACGCTGGCCGCTTCGTTGAGGTACAAGGCACCGCCGAAGGACATGCGTTTAGTGACGATGAATTCACGGCGATGCTTGGGCTCGCTCGAGTCGGTATCGAACACATTGTCGAGTTACAGAATCAGGCGCTGACCGACGCCAAATGATGACTATCGTTATGGCCAGCGGAAACGTTGGCAAGATTCGAGAAATTGCCAGGCTGTTGGCGGATCTCGATGTCGAGATCGTGCCGCAGTCTGACTTCGGCGTCGACGATGCGAAAGAAACCGGCAGCACCTTTGAGGAAAATGCAATCCTCAAGGCACGTCACGCAGTCGCAGCGACGGGACTCGCCGCAATAGCCGATGATTCAGGCCTTGTCGTAGACGCACTCAATGGCCGTCCTGGCGTCTACTCGGCGCGTTATGCGGGCACCGATGCGAGTGACGAGGAAAATATCGACAAACTGCTGACTGAACTCAACGGAATCGACGATCGCGGCGCAGCGTTTCATTGTGTCGCGTGTTTTGTTGCACCTGATGAGACTGAAGCCATAATTGCGACAGGAGTTTGGCGCGGCGAAATTCTTCGCGAGCGACGCGGCGATGGCGGGTTTGGATACGATCCAATTTTTCTCGATACGGAATCCGGCCGCGCGTCGGCCGAATTGACGGCGGACGAGAAAAATGCGCGCAGCCACCGCGGCCAGGCACTGCGCGCGCTGGTTAGTGCGCTAAGTAAACGTCAGGTTTAGGCATGCCGCCGCCGCCATTAACTTTGTATGTGCATTTGCCGTGGTGCGTGGCCAAGTGTCCGTATTGCGATTTCAATTCCTACGCCGCCGGTGAGTCTGCGCCACGCGAGCGCTACCTCGATGCGCTGATTCACGACATCAGCAACGAAGCAACGCGCGCCGGTGGGCGGCAACTGATTGCTGTGTATCTCGGCGGCGGTACGCCGAGTCTGTTTAGAGCCGAAGAGATCGGCCGCCTGCTGGACGGAGTCGCACAAAATTTCTCGCTGACCAGCGATGTTGAGATCACGATGGAGGCGAACCCTGGCACCGTTGAGTGTGGCGATCCTGCCGGTTATCGCAGCGCCGGCGTGAATCGATTGTCTATCGGGGCGCAGTCTTTTTCACAGGAAGCGCTTAAGATTCTCGGTCGTATTCATTCAGTCGACGACATCAAGCGCTCGGTCGATGAGGCTCGCGCCGCTGGCTTCGATAACATCAACATCGATGTCATGTACGGATTGCCGAATCAGGATGTAACTCTCGCGCTTACCGATGTCGAGGCGGCACTGGCCTTTGAGCCGCAGCACTTCTCCTGGTATCAGTTGACGCTGGAGCAAAATACGGTTTTTCACGCGCGGCCACCCGAGGGTATGCCGAACAACGACCAGAGTTTTGCCATTCAGCACGCGGGCCAGGAGCTGATAGCGGAGCGCGGCTACGAGCAATACGAGGTATCAGCCTTTTCAAAACCCGGATTGCGAAGCCGGCACAACGTCAATTATTGGACGTTTGGCGATTATCTGGCCGTCGGAGCCGGCGCTCACGGCAAGGTGACCGCAGGTGATGGCGTGCGCCGCTACGCCAAACCCGCCAACCCGAACTCTTACATGCAGGCGATCGAGTCCGGGAGTCCACAGACACTGGCGCCGCCCATCGAGACGTCCGAACTCATGTTCGAGTTCATGCTCAATGCGTTGCGACTGACCGGCGGCTTCGATGAGGGCTTGTTTGAAGCACGCACCGGCGTCGCTAGAAATAGGCTGGCCGAGGCGGCGGCCGCAAGCCTCAAACGCGGGCTGATTGAGCGCGATGTGGCGGGTTGGTGGGCGCCTACCGCGCTTGGCCAGCGCTTTCTGAATGACTTGCAGGCCGAATTCCTGCCGTGATCATTTATGCACAACATCGTGGCCGTACTGTTTTTTCAGTGCAGAATCGTATTCAATTCAGCTCGAGTGTAGATAAAGCGCCGTAAGTTTTTGTTTTTAAGGGCTTTAACAAAATGAGCATAAAATAGTCATATTGACAAGGCGCTTTGAAAATCCGCACCTTAGGCAACCCGTTCAAATTTGTTCCACAACCTTATCCACAGCTTCTGTGGATAAAAATCTGGCCGCTCGGCGGGGCTTGCGGACCGCTCGTCATACCGATATATTACGCGACCTTTTTGGCACACCGTGTGCCCGGAGAGCCTGCAATGAAAGCCGAGATTCACCCCAACTACTCCGATATCAAAGTAACTTGTAGTTGCGGCAACGAGTTCACGACGCGGTCGACGCTCGGCGAAGATCTGCTCATTGAGGTTTGCTCTTCGTGTCACCCGTTTTACACGGGCAAACAGAAGATCGTCGACTCGGGCGGCCGCGTAGACAAATTCCGCAAGAAATACGGCATGTAAGGCAAGCCGGGGAGACTCCCGGTTCTGTTATGCTCGGTAAGCTTGGTTAACAAGCGGGCGCTCGCCTGCTGGTTTAAATAAGAGGATAACGATGAGCCAGGACGCATTTCGCCTGTTAAACCCGGATGGCAAAGAGATGGACCTGCCGGTTCGCTCTGGAACTATCGGCCCCGACGTCATCGACATCGCGCGGCTATACCGGGAACAGGGAGTTTTCACTTACGACCCGGGCTACGTTTCGACGGGAAGCTGCGCATCCGAAATCACTTTTATCGACGGTGAGAAAGGGGTGCTGATGTATCGGGGTTATCCGGTAGAACAGCTCGCTGCCCACTCAAGCTTTCTCGAGGTTTCCTACTTGCTGCTGCACGGCAATTTGCCGACTGCCAGCGAGCTCGAAGGTTTCGATCGGACAATACGCACGCATACTATGTTGAACGAGGGCATGCTGAACTTCTTTAAAGGGTTCCGCTATGACGCCCATCCGATGGCAATGTTGTCGGCTGTCGTTGGTTCGATGTCGGCGTACTACCATGACTCGCTCGATGCGTCGAATCCGGAGCATCGAGACATTTTCGCGCACAGAATTTTGGCCAAGCTGCCAACGATCGCGGCAGCGGCGTATAAGCTCAATAAGGGCCAACCATTTATCTATCCGCGCAATGATCTGAGCTACTGTGAAAATATGTTGCAGATGTTCTTCGCTGTGCCGGCCGAGCCTTATGAAATTGACGAGGTTGCGGCCGAAGCGCTCGACTTGTTATTTATCTTGCATGCCGATCACGAACAGAATTGCTCTACATCGACCGTTCGCATGGCAGGCAGTTCCGGCGCAAATCCTTACTCGGCGATCGCCGCCGGTATCGCGGCACTGTGGGGTCCCGCACATGGCGGCGCCAACGAGGCTGTGCTTGAAATGTTGGAGGAAATTGGCGACGCCAGCCAGATTGGCAAGTATGTGAAAAAGGCCATAGATAAGAACGATCCTTTCCGGTTAATGGGCTTCGGCCATCGCGTTTATAAAAACTTCGATCCGCGCGCAACGATCATTCGTGACATGTGCCATAAGTTATTGGCGAAACTCGGTCGGCAAGATACGCCGATTTTCGATCTGGCGCTTGAGCTCGAACAGGTGGCACTCAAAGATGACTACTTCATCGAGAAAAATCTGTACCCGAATGTCGATTTCTATTCCGGCATCATCTATCGAGCACTCGGGATTCCGACCTCGATGTTTACCGTGATGTTCGCGCTTGGCCGCTCAGTCGGCTGGGCGGCGCACTGGCGGGAAATGATTGCCGACCCGAAGGGGCGGATTAGTCGGCCGCGGCAGCTTTATTTGGGGCCAGAACAGCGCGACTACGTGCCCATCGAAAAACGTTAGATCGTCTTGGCTGCCGATGGGATGCTACTCATCGGATGAAAAGCGCCCAACCAACCACTAATCTCTCTCCCGTGATCCGCACAGAACGTCCGTCGTGCGTCGATCCTGCTCCCTCGAAACCCCACTCACTCGCAAGACCGACGCACCGCGGACGCCGGAGCACGTGCAAGGTGACCGGTCATCGGCACTACGAGAACATCTACAGTCGTTGGTCGATGCAGAGTAGGGCGTCTGACGAACGAGTGGGGTTCCGAGCGAGGAAGACGCCCTACTCTGCATCCACACTCAGTCACGATAGATAGATTCAGCGGTTGCGACGCACGACGGACGCCCAATTCAGATCACGCGGGCTTCGTCAGACTTCGATAAGGCCTTTGACACGCGTCATATCGGCTCTTTCCATCGGGCGACCGTCGATTGGGCTTAGTGGGGCCTGTCTGATGCCGTCGATTGGGAACACCGTTGCTTGGATCGCAGCCATGGCATGTCGAAACTCAAATCCCGCGAACGTATCGCTATGATCGCGACGGCTTTTCAGCCGACGCTCATACGGTCGATAAGGAATATCCATCGAGTTCAGCTGCAACGCGACGGCTTCGGCGTCGTCGGCGAACACGTGTAAATTCACGGCTGAGTTCTCGTCGGCAGTACCGCTAAGAACTGGGCCTACCAGGCGGGGAGTAAATAGCGACAGCAATTCCATTGCAGCCAGCGCGGATTCGCGCATCGATCGCAGGAAATTGACATGGCTGTCGCCGCCGAACAATTTATGATGTTCCTCGATCGCGCATTCGATTTCAGAATTGCGAGGCAGCGAACCGCGCGTACTCAATCCGAGCCGTTCAGCCGCTTTCATCTTGGCAGCTCGATAGTCGCGAATTCCTTGATTAACGATGATGCGCGCGGCTTCCTGCGCGACCATTTTCCGCGCCCGATCGTTCTCATTGGTGCTTTTTTTGCCCATTAGACCTGCTCACACCTTAAAACAGCGGTTCGGCTTCCTCGTCCGTTTCCTCGTCATCAGTACCTTCGTCGTCCGTTGCCTCGCCATCACTACCTTCGTCGTCTGGAATCTCGTCATCCAGACCGTCACCGAACCCTGATGTGTCATTGAAAATATTTGGCAGCTCCTGCAAGGACTCGCATTCGGGGACATGTTCCGCACGAAATTTCTCGAACATCGTGTTGCTCTGACCCGCGCTTGCCGGGCAGCCGTCGGCTTTATCGATCAATCGGCTGACGATACCATCGGGCATCGGCATTTCATGGTGCGGCACGCCGTCGAGCGCAACGCGCGAAAACTCGACCCAGATCGGTAATGCCGTGCGCGAGCCTTCCTCGCCGGGGCCGAGCGGGGTGTCGTTGTCGTAACCTACCCAGACGATGCTGGCCAGATCGGCGTTGAAGCCGCCAAACCAAGCATCACGGCGATCATTGGAAGTACCGGTCTTGCCGGACAGGTCGCTCCGACCCAGCACCATCGCACGCCGACCTGTGCCGCGACGAATGACGTGGCGCATCATGTCCTGAATGAGAAACGCATTCTGGGCAGAAATTACGCGCGGGGCTGGATTGGCAGATTCGAACAGTTGCGGAGCAGTCACGGCGTCGGGTCGATACGTCAACGCAACTTCGGCCATTTCCTCGAGCGATAACTCTATCGGCGTCGGTGCGACAAATGTATTTTCATCAGGTTCCGGATTGCACTCTTCGCAAACCACAAACGGTTCGGCGCGATACAGCGTCTCGCCTTCGGGTCCGTATATCGCATCCATGACATACGGTTTGATGGCGTAACCACCATTCGCAAGGACGGCATAGCCCTGCGCCATGTCGAGTGGCGATGCGTTGCCGGCGCCGAGCGCCAGCGAGCCATTGTGCGGCAATGCCGCGTCCCCGAAACCAAACTTTGCGATATGTCTGACGGCGTTGCCAACGCCAGTCTCGAACAGCAGCAGCCGTACCGACACTAGGTTCATCGAGCGCACCAGCGCTTCGCGCATGCGTGTCGGGCCATAAAAACGGCCGCTGTAGTTAATCGGCCGCCAGACCGCCTCCAGTTCGGACGAGTTAATGACCACGGGTGCATCAAGCACGACGGTAGCCGGCGTGTTGCCGTGCTCTAATGCGGCCGAATAAATAAACGGCTTGAAAGAGGAGCCAGGCTGGCGGAAGGCTTGTGTTACGCGATTGAATTTACTCGTTGCGAAATCGAAGCCGCCGGCGAGGCTTGTTATCGCGCCGTCCTGCGGGTCGACAGATACGACGGCGCCTTGTGCTTTGGGCACCTGCGCCAACGCCCAGTCGTCATCATCCGTTGGCATCACAACAATAATGTCGCCAACGGCCAAAACGTCGCTGACAAGCTCTGGAGCAGGTCCGGTTGTCTCCGGGTCGATATACGGCTTGGCCCACGAAATGCCTTTCCACGGAACGACTGCTTGTTCACCATTGTGAAAAATAATGTCGGCGCTGTTGTTCTCGTGCAGCTTGGCAACAATCGCGACGGACAGCCCACCGGACACGTATTGGTCGAGAACATTCAGAATTTCGACGGGCCAGTCGATCATGTCTGATGCGAGAATTTCTGGTGTCAATTCGAAGTTGGCAGGCGGACCGCGATATCCGCGCCTGCGCGTAAACTGCAGCAAGCCGTTGCGCAGCGAGTAATTCGCTGCGTTCTGCAATCTAGCGTCGAGTGAAGTAACAACCTGGTAGCCCGCCGTGTAGGTTTCTTCGCCATAGCGGGATAGCATTTCACGGCGAACCATTTCGGCGACATAGTCGGCATGAAGCTCTACGGCAGCACCGTGCAGCTCAGACTCCATCGGCAATGCCATCGCTTCGGCGTATTGTTCGTCGCTAATAAAGCCGAGATCTTCCATTCGGCCGAGCACGTAGCTGCGGCGCCCGGTAGCGTTTTCGACGCTTCGTACCGGGTTGTACCGTGAAGGCGCGGGCAGTACACCGGCCAACGTTGCGGCTTCCGCAATATTGATATCCTCGAGTGGTTTGTCGAAATAGACCTGCGCCGCAGCTGCGACGCCATAGGCACGTTGGCCAAAAAACATTTTGTTTAGGAACAGCGCCATAATCTGTTCCTTCGTAAATTCCTGTTCGATCTTATACGCGAGGAATGCTTCGCGAAGCTTGCGCGTGAACCGTTGTTCGCGTGTCAGGAAGTAGTCGCGAGCCAGCTGCTGCGTCAACGTGGAGCCGCCGCTTTCGATACTGCCGGTCGACGCGAGTTGAAGAAAGGCCCGCAATATTCCGCGGTAATCAATGCCCGGGTGTTCGAAAAATCGACCGTCCTCAGCGGCAACAAACGCGTCAACGATATGGTCCGGGACGTCTTCATAATCGATTAGAATTCGACGTCGCTGGCCGATTTCCGAGATCAGGTAACCGTCGCGACTAAATATCCTGAGCGGAATCTGCAGCGGGATGTCGCGAATCGTTTCAGCCTGCGGCAGGCCGGGTTGCACATAGTAGTAAGCGCCGATGACGCTGGTGACGACCGCCATCGTCGCGACGGTGCCGAGGCCCAGGAACACGATCGAGGCTCGCAGCAGTCGCCTGCCCGAGATGTGAACTCTGTGCTTGTTACGTGTTGACGTCTCTTGCATAGTCGCTGGCGTTTCGAGGCTAACGCCCGATTTTTCGGGGCGCCGTCCTCTGCAGTTAAGTGTAGTGTGGTGTCAGTCTGGTGCTCGAAATGTGGTTTTCTTGGGGCAGTCGCGAGGATTACGGGGCCGTCCGCAGCCGACTCCCGACATCGATAATAGCGATGGAGGCAATGGGCCCGCAACGCCCGTTACGACGCGGGGTAGGATACAAGGAAAAAAGCCTGTCGGTGGAGTCATTTGGCTCCATTTCTAGGTCTCAGCCAGAGCCGCCGACCAGTTCACAGCACAGCGGCTAGGGTAGCAGTACCATGCGTTCCCGGGTTCGTGAACAAAGTCACGTTTTATTTAACATTTTATTGATATATAGTTAAATCGTTTTGCTTAGCGCGAACTCACGTTTGGCTCGCAACTCACCGACACAGAAGGAAAAATAGTGTTTTTCGGAAAGAAATCTCAACCACTGTTGGGCCTCGATATTACGACCTCGTCGGTAAAGCTGATTGAGCTGACACAAAGCGGCAGACGCTTCCGGGTTGAGTCGTATTCGGCGGAACCAACCCCCCCCAGTTCCGTCAGCGAAAAAGCCATTGTCGACGCAAAAGCGGTCGGCGAGGCCATTCGCCGTGCGGTCAAGCGCGCCGGCGCGAAAGCGACAGATGTTGCGGTCGCGATCAGCGGTGACGCAGCCATTACTAAAGTCATTCAGATGCCGTCGAGCTTGTCCGACCGAGACCTCGAAGGGCAGGTCGAAATTCAGGCCGACCAGTACATTCCATTCCCGATGGAAGAGGTCAGCTTTGATTACGAGATTGTCGGTCCGAATGAGAAGGACCCCGAGCTCGTTGATGTACTGCTCGTAGCAACACGTACTGACAATGTCGAACAACGTCAGGCGGCTGTGAATGCGGCAGGTCTCGAAACGTACGTTGTCGATGTCGAAGCCTTCGCGCTCGAGAACGCCTGCCAGCTTCTAAGCCATCAGATTCCGGATGGCGGTATGGGCCAGTCAGTCGCGGTGGTCGATATCGGCGCGTCCTCGACGACGTTTAGTGTGCTGCAGGATCTGAAGGTCGTTTATACGCGTGACTTCAACTTTGGTGGCCAACAGCTGACCGAGGAGATCATGCGGACTTATGGTCTTTCAATGGAAGACGCGGGTCGCGCCAAAAAGCAGGGCGGCTTGCCGAGTAACTATCAGCCTGAGGTACTCGAACCGTTCATCGATGATATGACACAGCAGGTCAGCCGTTCGCTGCAGTTTTATCTCGCATCGGGCGGCGGTCGTGAGCAACCGGATATGATTCTGGTGTGCGGCGGCTGTGCAAATATTCCGGGTATTGCGGACGTCATTTCGAGCCGAGTGGGTATTCCGACCGAAGTTGGTGATCCGCTCGGACAGATGAAAATTTCATCCAAAGCTAAATCACAAGGAGTGCATAAAGACGCAACAGCACTTCTTACTGCTTGTGGCCTTGCCCTGAGGAGCTTCGACTAATATGCCACGTATTAATCTACTCCCCTGGCGCGAGGAAGAGCGTAAAAAGCGCCAACGTGACTTTGGCATTGCGATGGGCGGCTCTGTTGTCGCTGCGATTGCATTCGTCATGCTCACGATATTCGCTTATTCGCAAATGATTTCGAGTCAAGAGGATCGCAACCAGCGACTTCGAGATGAGATTGCCGAGCTTGAGAAAAGTATCGAAGAAATCGATGGCCTCGAGCGGCAGAAAGAACGGCTGCTTGCGCGCATGGAAATTATCGACCAGCTTCAGAAGAGTCGCCCGGAGATCGTGCATCTCTTTGACGAGATGGTTCGGCAGCTTCCGGAAGGCGTGCATCTGACAGGAATGAAACAGACTGGTTCGCGAGTGGAGATTCGCGGCGTCGCTCAGTCAAGCACGCGCGTCTCTGCCTTGATGCGGCAGGTTGACTCCTCGGAATGGCTGATGGACCCGGAAGTTGAGCGGGTCGAAACCACAACGGCCGGTTCGTCACGCCAGGCGGAATTCGTGGTCTTCCTGAAGCAGGTGCGCACGGACGCAGATATGGAGGAGGCGGAATGAACCTCGTAGAAGAGCTCAAGAGCCTTGATGTCAATGACGTTGGTCGTTGGCCGCTCGTATTCCGCGCCGCTGTGATTGCAATCGCATTCGTCGTCGTTGTTGGTCTTGGCGTCTACTTCTTTATTGTCAAGGACAAAGCACCGCTGCTCGAGCGTGCGCAACAGGAAGAACAGGATTTTCGCCAGACATTCGAAAACAAGCAGCGCAAGGCAGCCAACTATGATGCCTATAAAGCACAGCTGACGCAGATCGAACAATCGTTCGGCACGATGCTTCGCCAGCTTCCCGGTGAGACCGAGATCCCGAGCCTGATTGTCGACATTTCGCAAACGGGACTCGCTGCTGGTCTGCAGGAAAAACTATTCCAGCCGCAGGGCGAAATTCCGAAGGATTTCTATGCCGAGAAGCCAATCAAAATTCAGTTTTCGGGCGGCTATCACGAAATCGCTAATTTCGTCAGCGGTATCGCTGCGCTGCCACGTATCGTTACGTTGCACGACATCGTCATAACGCCGGAAAATGACGGCGAATTTGATCGTCTGAGCATCGAGGTAACTGCGCAGACCTACCGTTATCTTGAGGAGGCAAGTTGATGAAAGCTTCTCTCATCAAAAACGGGGCAATCGTGCTGCTAGCGGCGCTGGGTCTTTCGGCTTGTGGTGGCGATTCGGACGATCTTGATCAGTACATCAATGAGATCAAAGCGCGACCCGGCGGCCGTATTGAGCCGTTGCCCGAGATTACACCTTATGAAGTATTCACCTACGTTGCTGACGCAGAAGGGCTGCGCTCGCCGTTTATGCCGGATACACCGCAGGCAGCGGGGCCGGCAGGGGGTACACGCCCGGACCCGGAACGTCCGCGCGAGTTTCTCGAGGCGTTCCCGCTCGACACACTGCGAATGGTTGGTACGCTCAACCTGGGTGAAACCGCGTACGGACTTGTTCAAACGTCCGACGGGCTGATTCATCGCGTCATACCGGGTAACTACCTGGGACAGAACGATGGTCGGATCGTCGATATTTCTGAATCTGAAATTCAAATTGTAGAGATTATTTCTGACGGGATTGGCGGCTATGTCGAAAGAGACGCCGCGATCGGTCTTAGGGACTGATGCCTGAATGGAACTGGGAGTAATGGGAATGATGCTCAATAGCAAACCGACGGCTGGTAATCGCACTGTGGTGCTTCGACTGGTTGCAATGGCACAGGCCGTGTTCCTGCTTTTTGTGGGACTGACCGCAAGCGCACAGGAAGGAAACCGGCTGCAGGATATTCAGGTTCAGAGCCTGCCCGGACAGCGGGTGGAGCTGAAGTTGATCATGAGCGACACGGCGCCAGAGCCGTTGGCGTTCACGATTGATAATCCTGCACGGATCGCACTCGATCTGCCGGACACAACGCTGGGTCTGTCATCGCGCCGTCGAGACGTCAATATGGGTCCGTTGGATACCGTGTTGACGGCCGAGGCAAATGGCCGCACGCGCGTCGTTCTGAATCTGGACACGATGGTCGCCTACGAAACAAGCCGCAGCGGCAATACCGTTACGATCGTGCTCGGTGATAGTTCAGGCTATGACGCTAGAACCACCCAGTTCGCCAGCGCCCAGTCGTCAGCACCGGCCTCGTATGCGGCACCAGGTAGTCGTGGCATCACGAGCGTTGATTTCCGCCGCACTCGCGATGGCGGTGGCCGCGTTATCGTAAACCTGACAGATCCCGGCACGCCGGTCGACATTCGCCAGGAGGGCGGTCGCGTTGTTGCCATATTCAAAGACACGTCTTTGCCTGCAGAACTAATGCGCCGCATCGATGTAATGGATTTCGCGACGCCGGTAACGACAGTTGACACACTGCGTACAAACCTCGACACACGCATCGTGATCTCAGCTGATGGTAAGTACGAACAACTGGCCTATCAGTCGGATAACGAATTTACGATTGAGATCAATCCTGTTGCCGAGGATGCACAAGCGGCATCGAATTTATTTTCGGAGACCAAGGAATACGAGGGCCAACGGTTGACGCTGAATTTCCAGGACATCGAAACCCGCGCGGTCTTGCAGCTTCTTGCTGAAACTTCAGGCAGAAACATCGTCGTCTCCGACACGGTGGCAGGTAATGTGACATTGCGTCTGCGCAACGTGCCGTGGGACCAGGCTCTGGATATTGTAATGACGACCAAGGGTCTCGATATGCGCGAGAACGGCAACGTCATTATCGTTGCGCCGGCGGAGGAAATCGCCGCCCGCGAAACAGCCGATCTCGAAGCGCAAAATGCAATCAGCGAACTCGAGCCGCTGTACTCGGAATTCTTGCAGGTCAACTATGCGAAGGCCGCGGATCTCGCCAACCTTATAGATTCAGACAGCACCAATTCGCTGCTATCTGAACGCGGCAGTATTGCGGTCGACGATCGTACCAATACCTTACTTGTGCAGGATACGGCGGAACGTCTGCAAAACATCCGGCGTATGGTTCGAACGTTGGACATTCCGATCAAACAGGTGTTGATCGAATCGCGAATAGTTGTCGTTAACGACGACTTTAGCCGCGATTTGGGTGTGCGCCTCGGCGTAACGGCATTCAACGAGAATAGTTCAGACGGCCTGACTGTCATTTCAGGTACCGGCACTGGTACTGATACGATGGTCAACTCGGCGCTGACAAACCTCTCCGATCCGACCAATGGCACACCGTTCCCGGTTCAGATTCCGACATTGTCGAATCGCTACAATGTCAACGTCCCGATTGAAAATCCGGCCGGCCGGTTTGCATTGGCGGTTTTGGAGACCGACTATTTGGTCGATCTCGAGCTGACAGCGCTCGAAGCGGAAGGCCGCGGCGAGATCGTTTCGACGCCGCGCGTCATTACTGCAAACCAAAAAGAGGCGCGCATCGAGCAAGGTGTGGAAATTCCATACCAGCAGTCTGCGTCTTCTGGTGCAACGACGATTCAGTTCAAGAAGGCCGTGCTGAGCCTTGAGGTTACGCCCCAGATTACGCCGGACAACAATATCATTATGGATCTTCGGGTTCACAAGGATAGTGTCGGCGATATCATTTCGACGGGTGGCCTAGGCGGCACGGTTCCGAGTATTGACACTCGTGCCATTGAAACACAGGTTCTCGTTGCCGATGGACAGACCATCGTACTCGGCGGTATATACGAGACGGAACGCCGCGAGACGATCAATAAAGTACCATTCCTTGGCGACATTCCTTTCGCGGGCAATCTGTTCAAGAGCCGGCAGGTAACGGATAACAAAGCCGAATTGCTGATCTTCGTTACACCCAGAATTGTTGAGGAAGGTGGCAGCATTTACTAAGCCTCGAACGTTCTATCGGATGAAAGCCAACCTTCGGGTTGGCTTTCTCATTTGGATAGGGCATCTCGCTGTTTCCGAATACGCCTAACGATGAAGCATCCCAAGAATCTATTTCTTATCGGCCCGATGGGTGCAGGAAAGTCCGCTGTCGGTCGACAGCTTGCGCGCATGCTGCATCTGACATTCAAGGATAGCGATGAGGAGATTGAATCTCGCACCGGTGTCGACATCTCGTTCATTTTCGAAAAAGAAGGCGAAGAAGGTTTTCGCGTCCGAGAAATCAAAGTCATCGACGACCTGTCGAACATGGATGGCGTCGTGCTAGCAACTGGCGGTGGCGCCGTACTGAGCCCGGAGAGCCGCAGTAGGCTGGGCGCACGCGGCTACGTTGTTTATCTAAAGACCGGCGTCGATCAACAGCTGTCGCGTACGAGCCGCGGCCGGGATCGCCCGCTACTGGATAATAGCGATAGGCGCGAAGTGCTCGAAAATCTAATTACGGAGCGCGAGCCGCTGTATTTCGAAATCGCAGATCTGACCATCGAAACCGATGGTCGCAAGGTTTACGCCGTCGCTAACGAGATCGTCGACGCAATAACGTAATGGCCGTAGACACTTCGTGGCCGGAGCGGGTGAGGCACCCCTCATTGTCATGGCTCGCTACGCTGCGCTTTACTTCCAATGAGGAATACCTCACCCACTCCGGCCGCACACCCGCTGCCTTGCGTGTGGATCACTAACGAGCCGTGGCTGCAGGCCGAGGGCTCATCTCCAGAGTCGGCGTAATGCGTGGGATGCTTTTCATCCGAAGTAAAGCGTAGCGTAGCGAGCCATGAGGATGAGAAGCGTCCCACGCATTGCCCTGATACGGTAATCTATCTCGATGACGACAACCCTCACAGTCGAGCTCGGCGAGCGCAGCTACCCAATTGTTATTGGCAGTGGACTGCTTGGCGGCAATTTCGATTTGGCGGAGTACGTTGTCGGTGAGGACTGTCTCATCGTTAGTAACGAAACCGTCGCACCCCTGTATCTCGATGCGCTGAGGGCAGACCTCGATGGCAAACAGGTCGAATCGATCGCGCTGCCGGACGGTGAGGCACATAAAACGCTTGCAACTGCCGAGTCGGTACTCGATGCGCTCGTTCGTGGACGCGCGAACCGGGACACAACGCTGATTGCGTTGGGTGGCGGTGTCGTAGGTGATATCGCCGGCTTCGTCGCGGCCTGTTATATGCGAGGCGTGTCGTACATTCAGGTACCGACAAGCTTGCTGGCGCAGGTCGACTCCTCCGTTGGCGGCAAGACTGGCGTCAACCATCCTAATGGCAAGAATCTTATTGGTGCATTTCATCAACCACGCATTGTGCTAATCGATACAGACACGCTATCAACCTTGTCGGAGCGTGAACTGAAGGCCGGATTGGCAGAGGTCATCAAATATGGCGCGATTGCAAACATGGAATTCTTTAGCTGGCTGGAAGGCAATATCGATGCATTGCTCGCTAAAGACGCTATGGCTCTCGCCTACGCAATTCAGAAGTCATGCGAACTCAAATCTGAGATCGTCGCCGATGACGAGCGCGAGGCAGGCCGCCGCGCTATCTTGAATTTCGGTCACACTTTCGGCCACGCGATCGAACTTTGTCAGGGCTACGGTGACTGGCTGCACGGTGAAGCGATTTCAGCCGGCATGGTCATGGCCGCCGAACTCAGTGGCATTTCAAACGCCGATTCGGGCAGGCTTAGTAAGCTTATTGAGCGGGCTGGTCTGCCAATCAAGCCACCGGCTATTGGTGCAAAATCGATGCTCGATGCGATGGGCCTCGATAAGAAAGTCATGGCCAAGAGGATGCGTTTCGTCGTATTAAATAAGCTCGGCGACGCGCGAATTACGGCGGACTATGATGCTGACCGGCTCGCGACAGTTCTCGAGGCAGCCAACGCATGACCGCGCCCGGTCTTGCTGCATACGCCGCTGACGAGTCGCGGTCGGAGGGCCGGCGATACGAAGAACCGAAGACCGTTTACCGCGGCGAATATCAGAGAGATCGCGATCGTATAATCCACTCAACGGCATTTCGTCGTCTCGTGTACAAAACGCAAGTTTTTGTCAATCACGAGGGCGACCTTTATCGGACACGTCTGACGCACTCGATTGAAGTTGCGCAAATTGGCCGAACCGTTGCTCTCGCGCTTGGCCTTAATGAGCCGCTTACGGAAGCGATTTGTCTCGCCCACGACCTAGGCCATACGCCGTTCGGCCATGCAGGCCAGGACACGCTTAACGAGTGCATGCGCGAGTATGGCGGCTTTGAGCATAATCTTCAGTCGCTTAGAGTTGTCGACTTTCTCGAAGCAAAGTATGCCGACTTTCCTGGCTTGAACCTGATGTTCGAAACGCGCGAAGGCATTCTGAAGCATTGCTCTGTACGAAATGCGCGTGAGCTGGGGAGCATTGGTGAGCGTTTCCTGAAGCGGCAGCAGCCGGGACTCGAGGCGCAGATAGCGAACATTTCAGACGCGATCGCCTACAACAATCACGATGTCGACGATGGCTTTCGCGCCGGCTTGATTACTCTCGATCAGTTGCGCGAGCAGTCCTTATTCGGCGCACAATATGATGAGGTGCACGAGCGTTATCCTGAACTCGAGGACCGACGGCTTATCTACGAGATCATTCGACGCATGATCAATACCGTCGTTACGGACCTTATCGATCAAACTCGCAGTAATCTCGATGATGTGGCGCCGGCGTCGATTGACGAAGTTCGTCTCGCGGACGGACCATTGGTTGCGATGTCGAAAACCGTTTTTGATCAGCACGTGTCACTGAAAAAGTTTCTCAATCATTATCTCTATCAGCACGAAAAAAAGCTTGAGATGACGGCTAAAGTACAGAGCATTCTGAAGGATCTGTTCGCGCGTTACATGGCGGATGTGGAGAGTATGCCAACGGAGTTTTCGAGCGCGGCGGCAAATAAGGAAGAAGCGGTGCGAGCACGGGTAGTCGCTGACTATATTGCCGGAATGACGGACCGCTTCGCAATCGCCGAACACGAACGTATCGCAGGCTGATAGAATGCGCGGCGCCGGTACCATGCCCGGCGCATATTGATGGGACAAGTAGTGACACCGAAAGCAATTCCTTCAAAAGACCGGCTGATTTTTGCGATGGACGTATCGGACTGTGGCCGCGCACGAGCGCTTGCAAAAGAATTCGGCGACGCCGTGACGTTTTACAAGATTGGTCTCGAGCTGATGATGAGCGGTGAATATTTCGAGTTGCTGGATTGGCTGCTGCAGCGCGACAAGAAAGTCTTTTGTGACCTGAAGTTTTTCGATATTCCGGCAACTGTTGGATCTTCGGTGCGTCAACTTAAGGATCGTGGAGCCAGCTTTGTCACCGTACATGGCAATCAGTCGATCATGGAGGCGGCAGCCGCAAACAAGGGCGATACATTGAAGGTGCTCGGCGTTACCGTGCTGACGAGTCTTGACCGCGGCGACCTCGACGATCTGGGCTTTGATTGTGATGTTGGTGAGTTGGTGCTGTCCCGCGCCCGTCGGGCGCTCGAATCCGGCTGTGACGGTGTTATCTCCTCAGGTCTGGAAGTCCCGAAGCTACGAGAATTTGTCGATGACAAGCTGCTCGTCGTGACTCCTGGTATTCGCCCGGTCGACAACAAGCCAATGGCGGACCAAAAGCGCGTCGTGACGGTTGAAACAGCATTCTCGAACGGTGCCGACTACATCGTCGTTGGTCGGCCGATTCGCGACGCCAGCAGTCCGCGAGCGGCCGCGGAGGCGATGCAGGGTTCGATCGCTCGGCATTTCGAGGCGCTATGAACGAACTCAAGAATGATCTATTTCTACGCGCACTGTTGAGAAAAGCGGTGCCGCGTACACCGGTCTGGATCATGCGGCAGGCGGGTCGCTACTTGCCCGAGTACCGGGAGATTCGCGCGCAAGCCGGCGACTTCATGAGTCTATGCCGCAATCCGGAATTAGCCTGTGAAGTCACGATGCAGCCGTTAAGACGTTTCAAATTGGATGCTGCAATCCTGTTCTCGGACATTCTGACCGTGCCTGACGCAATGGGGCTCGGCCTGTACTTCGAGACCGGAGAGGGACCGAAATTCAAACGACCGGTAACAAGCCGGCGCGAAATTCAGAATCTGCCGACGCCGGATGTCTCGGCAGAGTTGCGTTATGTATTTGACGCCGTCAGCAGGATACGGCAGGAACTCGCCGGCAGTGTGCCGCTGATCGGGTTTGCAGGCAGCCCATGGACAGTGGGCACTTACATGGTCGAAGGCGGCTCAAGCCGTGAATTCCCAACAATCAAGGCGCTCGCAAAAGATGAGCCGGCGGCACTTGATGACATGTTGAACAAAGTTGCGTCAATTACAACGGACTATCTGAATGCGCAAATCGAATCTGGTGCGCAGGCAGTCATGTTGTTCGATACCTGGGGCGCCGCGCTCGAGGCGGACGACTACCGGCGCTTTTCGCTGGCTAGTATGCAAAAGATTGTCGATGGTCTGACGCGTGCGAGCAACGGACAACAGATACCGGTGATATTGTTTACGAAAGGCGCAGGGCCACTGCTTGCCGATATGGTTGACACCGGCTGTGATGCGCTGGGCGTCGATTGGACGACAGACTTGAAGACGGCACGCCGCTACGTCGATGACAGGGTCGCACTACAGGGTAATCTGAACCCGGCAATCTTACGGGAGAGCCCAGAGGCGATCAGACAGGGCGTGGCAGACACACTGGAAAGTTACGGCGATGGCCCGGGGCATGTGTTCAACCTCGGACACGGAATTACGCCCGACATCGATCCAGAAAACCTAGGCATACTAGTCGACGCAGTGCATGAACTGAGCCCGAAGTATCACGAGTAGCTGAGGGTGGCGTATGACAGGCCCCTCATCGTCATGGCTCGCTTACGCTGCGCTTTACTTCCGATGAAGGACCTGTCATCCGCCACCCTCAGCGGCGGCTAAAGCAGTTCGATCTCAAGCACACTGCATTGTTGAATAACATTCGCCGTGTCACCGCCGTGTGAGTTGGCCTTTACCCAAGTCGGTTCGCCAAACTTATAATCGCGCATTCGCTCGCCACGTTTGCCGTCATCCTCCATCCAAGCGCATGGGTTCAGGTAAATAACGACGCGATCAGGTTGCGAAACAAGTGGAGAGGTTTCACCGTTGCGAATTGTTCTTTTCAACACGCGTACTTTTTCGTTCTCGAACGCAAGTTGATAAATGTGTGGCGCGACGTGCACCGGGTCCAACATCTTAGGCGTTGCAGCGATGCCGGCAGTGAAACCAAGCAAAACAAGTGCCGCAGCTACGAATTTTCGACGCATTATTGTCTCCGAACTAGAAATCACGATCTGGTTTATGCAGGGCGATGGCGATGGTGGTGTTCAGCGGAAGTAAAGCGCAGCGTAAGCGAGCCATGACGATGAACACCACCATTGCTAACGCCTCTCCTAATCACGAAGTGCGCGCCGCAAAATTTTACCAACATTCGTTTTCGGCAAATCCTCCCGAAACTCAATGACTTTTGGCCTTTTGTAGCCAGTCAAATTTGCTCGACAATGTTCGAGTACATCCTGTTCGGTAATGGATTCGTCGGTACGCACCGCAAATACTTTGACGACTTCTCCGGAACGTTCGTCTGGAATGCCAATCGCGGCGGCCTCCAGAATGCCGTCCATTTCGACAATCACGTTTTCCACTTCGTTTGGATACACGTTGAATCCTGAAACTAGAATCATGTCTTTCTTGCGATCTTCGATAAACGTGTAGCCGTCCTTATCCATCCGGCCAATGTCTCCCGTGCGCAGCCAGCCACCGGGCAACATGACGTCGGATGTCTCAGCGGGGCGCTGCCAGTAGCCTTCCATGACTTGCGGGCCTTTGATGCAAATCTCGCCAACCTCACCGATCGGTAGCGGGTTGCCGTCTTCACCGGCGATCATGACGTCCGTTGACGGCAATGGCAGGCCGATGGTCCCAGTGAACTTGCTGCCAACTTTGTTGACGATGGCCGCTGGTGAGGTTTCGGTCAGGCCATAGCCCTGCGCGATTTCACACCCGGTTACTTTTGCCCATTGTTCGGCGACTGCGGGCTGCACCGCCATGCCGCCGCCAATGCAGACCCGCAGTTGACTAAAGTCGATATCGGCGAATCCAGGCGTGTGCAATAGTGCGGCGAATAGTGTGTTGACGGCGGTGAAATAGTGAAATTTGTGCCGATCAAGTTCCTTGACGAATGCCGGGAAGTCGCGAGGGTTTGTGATTAATACATTCAAGCCGCCCTGCGCCATCATCGCAAGGCAGTTACCCTGCAGCGAAAATATGTGATACAGCGGCAAAGCTGTTATCGCGACGATGGAATCAACGTCGTCGTATGCACTGTCTTGCCAGGCCATAGACTGGGCGACGTTATATACCATATTGCGATGACTCAGCATTGCGCCTTTCGAAACGCCGGTTGTGCCGCCGGTGTATTGCAGGAAAGCAATGTCCGCAAAGCCGAGGTCTACGGGTAGCACTGTCTTGCCATTTCCACGCTTTAACGCCCTGCGGAATGTGACTGAACTTTTGAGATGGTATGACGGGACTTGCCGCTTGATGTAACGCAGCGCAAAATTGATGAACCAGCCTTTCGGCCGATCAATCAAGTCGCCGACACCAGTCGTGACAACGTAATCGACGGCAGTATCGGCGATGATCTCGCGCAACGTATGCGCGAAGTTTTCCAAAATTACGATGGCACGCGCGCCCGAGTCCTTCAACTGATGTTCGAGCTCACGCGCGGTGTACAGTGGGTTAACGTTGACAGCCACGAGACCGGCACGGAAGATGCCGCACAGAGCCACCGGATACTGCAACACATTTGGCAGCATGATGGCGACGCGCTCCCCGCGCGTAAGACCAAGCGTGTCCTGCAGATAGCACGCAAATCTCATGGATAGCTCGTCAAGCTCGGCGTAGCTGATCGTTGTACCCATATTGGTGTACGCAGGATTGTCCGGATACTCGCGGAAGCTGTTCTCGATCATGTCCCGGATTGAACGATACGGCGGTTCCGGTACCTCGGCAGGCACGCTATCTGGATAAGTTTTCAGCCAAACTTTTTCCAAAGATTTCCCCTGATCATATTGTTTTTCTAGAGCGTCGCTTTTTGGAGCGACGCCGAAATTATCGGCCATGCGTTGTTGAGCAACGTCGGCTGCGCTTCGGCATTGGGATGAATGCCGTCGGCCTGCATCAGCTCGTCGTTCTGTGCCACGCCGTCCATGAAAAATTCGATCCACGGAATATCCTGCTCGGCGGCAACCTCGCGGAACACGTTTTCAAAGGCGCTGGAATACCTGGGACCATAGTTTAGCGGTATGCGAATGCCGAGTAATACTATAGCGGCACCGGACGCTTTGCTCGCCGCGACGATTGCCTCGAGGTTGTCGCGCACGCGCTGCGGCGGGAAACCGCGTAGGCCATCGTTGCCGCCAAGCTCGAGGATGATGAGTTCCGGCTTGAATCTTTCTAGCGCCTTGGAAATTCTGGCGGCGCCGCCTTCGGTGGTTTCGCCCGTGATGCTGGCGTTAACGACACGATGTTCGTACCCTAAGGCTCGCAATCGAGCTTGCAACAAATTGGTCCAGGACTGGTCAACGTCAATACCGTAGCCTGCGCTCAGGCTATCACCAAAAATCAGCACTGTAGGATCGCCATTGCTGTGGGCAGGGGCGCAGAGCAACAGCATTGTAAGGATGAAAAGTTTTCGCATGTCGAGTAATGAATCGGGCACAAACGCCGTCCTATCGGCCGTGACTCTCAGCAAGCAGGTTAGCAGTCCCGAAGGTAGTCTGACCATTCTTTCCGATGTGACTTTCGATATCGGATCCGGTGAGTCTGTAGCGGTAGTGGGGCCATCAGGTGCCGGTAAATCAACGTTGCTGGCGCTGCTTGCCGGATTAGACCTGCCGACATCGGGTTATGTCACACTCAATGGCGTAAATTTGTCTGAGCTAGACGAAGACGGTCGCGCCCGAGTCCGCGCAGAGAGCGTCGGCTTCGTTTTTCAGTCGTTTCATCTGGTGCCATCGCTAAATGCGCTTGAAAACGTCATGCTGCCGTTAGAGCTTGCGAGCCATGCCAACCCCCGCGTAGCCGCGATGGACATCATCGAACAGGTCGGCCTCGCCGATCGCTACCGACATTATCCGGCGCAACTATCGGGTGGTGAAAAGCAACGGGTGGCCATTGCACGGGCATTCGCAACCGCACCGGCTGTGCTGTTTGCTGATGAGCCCACGGGCAACCTCGATACACGTACGGGCTCGACAATTATGGACCTGATGTTTGAGCTGAATCGGCGCTCGTCGACGACACTGATTCTGGTCACTCACGACACGGCGCTTGCGGAACGCTGCGACCGCATCATTAGTCTCGATGGCGGCAATCTCGTTAGCGACAGTAGGGTCGCCGCATGAAGGCCCTCGTTTTCGCAATAAGAAGTTTTGGCCGTGAATTGCGCTCCGGTGAGGTGCTTGTACTGCTGGCCGCCGTTGTATTGGCGGTCGCAGCGCTTACAGCAGTCGGATTCTTAACGGATCGTATCGGCAAGGCTGTCGCTCGTCAGGCCAATGAAGTTCTGGCGGCCGATCTGCGCCTACGATCGCAGGATCCGATTCCCGATTCGTGGCGCGAAGAGGCCGACGGCTATGGTCTGCGTACTGCCGATATGGTGGCGTTTCCGACGGTCGTGTATTTGGGCGACAACAGTGCGCTTTCGACCATATCGGCCGTTAGTGCCGGCTATCCGCTGCGTGGCACCGTACGAATCAGCGAAGAGTTGTTCGGCGATGAACACGATGCCGACGGTATACCGAGGCCCGGCGAGGTATGGGTCGATAGTTCGCTGATGGCACGCGTATCTGGCAAGGTTGGTGATGTGCTCGATATCGGCACCGCACAACTGACAATTTCGGCAATCATCACCTACCGGCCAGACCAATCGATTGGCTTTGCGTCGCTAGCACCGACATTGCTAATGAACGAAATCGATGTACCCGGTAGCGGGCTAATCGGTGAGGGCAGTCGGGTTCGGTATGCATTGCTCGTCGCCGGCGACCATTCGCGCGTCGCCGAATTTAACGACGCAATCGAAGATGAGCTACCCGATTCATTACGGCTGCGTTCTGCTGAGGAGAGCAGTGAACGCGCCTTTGCTGCGGCGGACAGGGCACAGCGTTTTCTGTCGTTGACGGCAGTTATCAGCCTACTGCTAAGCGCCGTTGCGATCGCAATGTCGGCGCGCCGGTTCGCTCATCGACGGATGGACACTGTCGCGCTTATGAAGAGTCTCGGTGCGACACAAGGTTTTGTCATCGCTGTCGCGATGCTGCAGTTGGTCCTTGTTGGAATTATCGGTGTTGTCTTGGGCAGCTTACTCGGCTTCGGTGCAGAATTAGTATTGTCGTGGATCCTCGCTGACATTATCGCCGGCGACTTACCGAAGCCGGGACTGACGCCCGTTGTGCTTGCAAGCGGCAGCGCGCTGGTGTTGCTGGTCGGGTTTGCTTTGCCATCGCTGATTCAGCTTCGCGATACGCCCCCGCTGCGCGTGCTGCGACATGACGCCATGCCGCCGTCACCGTCGCGGATATTCGTCGCTGGCATCTCGCTTGGCGCTGTCGCGCTATTGCTGTACCAATCCGTTGGCGATGCGATGCTGCTCATCATCATGCTTAGCGGCATGATCTTTATCGCTGCGGCGTTGTATCTGGTTGGGCGCGCGCTGGTTGACACTATGGGCCGGTTTCGTTCGGGTGTCGGCATCGCTTGGCGTTATGGTTTGGCAAATGTCGCACGCCGTGGCCGCGCCAGCGCGGTACAGGTTGTCGCTTTCGGCTTGGGGCTGACGGTGTTGTTGCTGTTGACCTTGGTGCGCACCGATTTGCTCGAAGGTTGGCGGCGTACGCTGGATGAAAACGCTCCGAATCAATTCTTGATCAACATCCAGCGCGATGAGGTGGTGTCCGTTGCCAATATTTTCGCGTCCCGTAACATCGCGCCGCCGAATTTCTCGCCACTGGTCCGCGCGCGTATGACGTCGATCAATGGTGAATCGGTGAAAGACCGAGAGTACCCGACACGAGACGCCGAATGGTTTGTCAATCGCCAACAGAATCTGTCTTGGGCACAAACGCTAAGTGCGAGCAATGAAATCTTGGCAGGCGAGTGGTGGCCGGATGACTATTCTGGGCCGCCGCTCGTGTCGATCGAAGAGGAGGTCTCAGTCGAAACAGGAATTTCAATCGGCGATAAGCTGCAGTTTGAAATTGCCGGACAGGAGCTCGAAGCTGAAATTGCCAGCGTACGCAAGATCAACTGGGATTCATTTCAACCGAACTTTTTTCTCGTGTTGTCGCCGGGCGCACTCGATGATTACCCGGCAACGTTTATCGCCAGCATGCGTATAGAACCCGCTGAGCGTTCGGCGTTGGCGGCGCTCGTCAGAGCGCACCCGACAATCTCGGTTATCGACCTCGACTCCATCCTGCAACAGGTTCGCGGCATTATCGAGAAAGCGAGCCTCGCGGTGCAGGCGGTGTTCTTCTTTACGCTTGCCGCGGGAATTGCCGTGTTATTCGCCGCTGTGCAGTCGACGATCGACGAACGTCGCTTCGAAAGTGCGATGTTGCGCGCTCTTGGTGCGCGAAAACGCATCGTATTTTCGGGCGTTATGGCCGAGTTCGCGGCATTGGGCGCGGCGGCGGGCATACTTGCATCGGCCGGTGCCTCGATTCTCGCAGCTGTCGTGGCCGTAAAGTTGTTTAATCTGCCCTATACGTTCAATCCAATGCTGTGGGTCGCCGGCATGACCGCCGGCGTCGTCGTCGTTTGTGCGAGCGGATTCTTCGCGGCTCGTGGGGCCATAAACTCGGCGCCGGTCGATGTTTTGCGGGGTGCTGGGGCGTGAACAATGAAAAACTTTCCTGTGGTGTCGTACTTGCGCGCCAATCGGATGAAGGTTGTCTGACATTGATGCTGCGGGCCTTTCATCACTGGGATTTTCCGAAAGGCCTGCAAGAAGACGGCGAACAACCACTCGAAACCGCATTACGGGAGCTGCGCGAAGAAACCAGTATTAACGCAACGGAATTCCCGTGGGGCGAGCGTTTCATCGAGACCGGGCCGTACAGCCGTGGCAAAACGGCGCGCTACTACTTGGCCGAAACCAGGCAGCAGGAAGTAACGATGGGCCCGTCACCCGAAACGGGCGAGCCGGAGCACCACGAGTGGCGCTGGGTCAGCTTCGATGAAGCCTATGATCTAGCGTCGCCGCGCGTCAGGTCGGTCGTGACCTGGGCGCGGCAAATAATCGGCACATAATCTATCGATGCCTGAGCCTATTTTCGCTCGGCGCTAGTAACCGTATGCACCAACGCGCCGATACATCTCGATGGCGACCACGGAACGTATGTCGCTAACGTTAGCTTTGAAAGTCGCGAACGCGTCGCTCGCGAAAAGTTCGTCGATATATTCGTTCGCTGCGGCAAAATCATCGGCCCCGACAAGCACGGCGTGGGTGACCGCGGTACTACCGGACCGAAGCTCGACGAGACGAAGAACACCGGGATTTCTTTGTGCGGTGTTGAGGTCCTTCAAGGCTGCGCGATAAGCGTTGACATCTTTCACCTGCATCAGAAACACGATCACGTAGCCGGCCTCATGGCGTGGTTTACCGAAATCCTCAACGACAATCGCAAGATCGGCGCTGACGAATTCTGCATCCTGAGTGGCCAGCAAATATTTGGCCCAGCCATGGCTTTCGCGGCGTCTCTTATCCGCCGTGGCACGGGCGGCATAGTTGTCATGGTCGGCAACGATGACGTGTGAGGCGCCGCTCATGACACCGAAATCGGCCGCATACAGCGTTGCCTTATTACCGCGCATGTCGCTGTCCTGGAATAGTTCCTCTAATGCTTCCGCAGCACTGGCTGAACTATCAAAGTTCAGGCTGATCACACGTTCGATGGCTTGTGCCTGAGCGTAGCTACTAAATGACAGAGCGAGCGCAATAACAAAAGCGGATAGGCTTGTTCTTTTCATTGTTTAGATCCCTTCTAATTAGTGATATTGAATGTCACTGAGTAAGCATAGCAGTTATCCGCAACATTGCGGCGTGTTGAAAAATGACAAGACTCACGGACCGGCGCGCAGCCGCAAAAATCCGGAGCCGCGATGCAGCTCCGGACTAATCTCTCAAACTTTACGGGGGTGATTTCTTATTCGGCGACGTCGACACGCTTTTCGACTATCTTGATTTTGTGGCGACCACCCTTATGTGTTTCATAATCGATGAAACGAACATCGCTCGTGTGACCTGCTGATTCGAGTAATGACTTGATCGCTTGCTGCGTCGCGTCATCTATCGGTTTGCCGCTCATGATCATTATGTCGTCTGGACCCGGCATCGTTGCAACATGTTTGTTTTTCATCACGCGCACGTCCATGTCATCGACGCCGGCGCCGTCGATCTCGATGACCTCGTGATGCTCACCGTGCTCACTACCATGGAACGCCGGCATCGTGATCGTTTTGCCGTTGACAT
>Ga0224508_10000413_pt1 | contig 42083 bp, 45 predicted proteins | sample SF_Jan12_sed_USG_4_FD_170157 | JGI IMG/M metagenome (GOLD analysis project Ga0224508, IMG submission 170157) | Sediment microbial communities from San Francisco Bay, California, United States - SF_Jan12_sed_USGS_21 | ecosystem: Environmental > Aquatic > Marine > Sediment | place: USA... | reverse complement strand
CAGGCTTCGCTGGGAAACTCCGAAGGCACGCAACATTGCCACCTTGGGCGCCTCGCGGTTGGCGGTATAGCGTGCGGTAATCGCAATCGCGGCCATCGCGATCACCACCGTCAATACGATCGCGAGCGCGAAAAACTTGCGCGTGCGCTCCAGTGCCCGACGCATTTCCGGGCGCGCATTTTCGAGATCCTGAATTTCCTCGCCGGCTCTCAGCTTAGTCGTCAACCAGATCTTGAATCGATTGAGATCACTCAGCTCGCCGGCAAACATCATGCGGTAACGCACCCGGCTTCCCGGCACCACGAGACCGGTCGCGGGCAGGTCATCGAGGTTCATCAAAACCCGCGGCGCAAGATTGAAAATAGCGCCGCCGCGATCGGGCTCGAAAGTCAGCAGCCAGCGCGCATCGAATTTTGCCTCACCGAGGCTGAGCGACTGGCCGACGAGCTGGGCGAGCTTGGTATCGACCCAGACCTCACCGCTTGCAGGTATGGTGCTGGCAAGCGCGCGCTCGCCGGTGATTTCAACCGCCCGCTCCAGGCGCCCGCGTAGCGGGTAGGCATTATCGACCGCTTTCAATTCGACCAGCCTCGGATCGTCATCGATAAAGATCGCGGTGCGCATACTAACGCTACTGCTGACCTCGAGGTCGTGGCGCTGCGCTACCTCGCGATACTCGGCATCGAACTCGCGCCCCGAAATAACGACCATGTCGGCAGCCAGCAACTCGCTGGCCTGGCGATCGAGCAGCAGGCCAATTCGATCGGTAATCAACTGGCTCGAGGTGACGATAGCAACCGTAATGACGGTGGCAACGAACATCAGCCAGTAGGAATGTATGGTGGCGCGTTTGAGTTTCATCGAATCAGCTGCTCAACAACCGCCCGGATTCGATCAGGATCTGCCGGTCGCCGCGTTCCAGCAGCTCGCTTTCGTGGGTCACCAGCACCAGCGTGGTGCCGGACCGGTCGCGCAGGTGAAACATCAGATCGGCGATCTGGCGCCCGGTGCCGGCATCGAGATTGCCGGTTGGCTCATCGGCGAACAGCACCTGGGGCTTGATCGCAAATGCGCGCGCGATCGCAACCCGCTGTTGCTCGCCGCCGGACAGGTGCTCGACCAGGGTGTCGACTTTTTTCTCCAGTCCGACCTGTCGCAAACTCTCCATGGCGACCTGCGGTGCATTGGCAATACCCGACAATTCCAGCGGCAGCATAACATTTTGCAGGGCATTAGCGCCCTGCACCAGGTGAAACGACTGGAACACGAAGCCGACCCTGCCGGCACGTACCGAGGCGCGTTGTTCTTCGTTCTTGCGCGCGAGATTTTCACCGAACAGGAAAACGTCCCCGCTGCTTGCCTGATCGAGGCCGGCCATCAGCCCCAGCAGCGTGGTTTTGCCGGAACCCGATGCCCCCTTGATGACAACCGCTTCCTGGTACTTAACATCGAGCGATATATTATTTAGGATGTCGAGCTTGCCATCTGGCGTATCTACGAACTTACCAACCTGGTCTAATGCGATGCAGAGATTATCTTCAGCCATGTTCCTGTTTGTGTTGCTGGGATTTCATTCCTGTGCTTATGCAAATCACTCTTCCGTCAGCATTCTGATTTTAGGTGACAGTTTGAGCGCCGCCCATAATATTCCACTGGAGCAGGGCTGGCCGCAGTTATTTAGCAACAATATAAGGTCAAGTTTGCCGCAAACAACCATTATTAACGCCAGTATCAGCGGCGAAACGACCTACGGCGGCCTGCAACGCCTGCCGCAACTGCTTCAGCAGCATAATCCCACCCATCTTATTATCGAACTGGGCGGTAACGACGGACTGCGCGGGCTCGGTTTCGATCAGAGCAGCGAAAACCTGCGGCAAATGGTGCAACTGGCTCAGGCGCGTGAAACAAGCGTTTTGTTGATCGGGGTGCGCATGCCGCCGAACTTTGGCGCTGCCTATAACGCGCGCTTCCAGCAAGTTTTCGAAAACGTAGCCGCCGAGCTAGCTATTCACTACCTGCCCAGATTCCTCGACGGCATCGCCGCCAGCGACCCGGCCCTGATGCAGGCAGACGGAATTCATCCGACCGCGATCGCGCAACCGTTACTGGCCGACAAGGTCGAAAAACGCATGCTCAAAATTCTCACACACTAAGCAGGTTTTCGAGCTCGTGCAGGTCGGCGACCTGGTGCATCGGCTCGGGTAAATGATCGGGCCATGAAATCTGTTCACGGTTAATCCAGACAGCGTGGTAACCGGCCTGCAGCGAACCGACCACGTCGTAAGCCGGGTGATCGCCGACATAGACGATTTCTTCCGGGTCGGCCTCGAAACGTTCGGCGAAATGCTGGTAAATCAACGGATCGGGCTTGGCGACCTGTATCTCCGCGGCGCTGACCGAATCCTCGATCAGGTGCCCCAGTCCGACCTGTTCGACGCTGGCGTTGCCGTTACTGATAGCGCCGAGGCGAAAACGCTGTTTCAAGCGCTGCAGGCAGGGCAATACGTCATCGTAAAACGACACCCGCTGGCGAGCCTCGAAAAAAACATCGAAACCCCGCTGCGACAGCTGCTGCCCGTCGTAATCGTGTAACTCACCGATATGATGCAGAAAATCGCAGCGCATCAGCGTCATATCCACCGCGTAGCGATCATCGCGCGTACTGAACTCGCGGCGCAGATCGACCATGGCCTCAGGATCGTGGTTATCGGTAATACGCGGGTAATATTGCTGCAGCCACTGGTAGAGCGTTTCTTCGGCACGGTGGATGGTTGGCATACAGGGCCAAAGGGTGTCATCCAGGTCAAAGGCAACGACAGTTACTTGGTTTAACACGGCAGCCGGTTCCAATAATCGCAGCACCGAATTCTAATGCTTTTACCCGTGATGCGAAACCGAGTGCAAGATTTTATCTGCGATTTGCCGTAGCGGAACCACCTGGCTGACATGGCCTCTTTTAACCGCCTCGCCCGGCATTCCCCAGACGACGCTGGAAGCCTCGTCCTGGGCTATAGTGAAGGCGCCGGCCGCTTTCATAAGGCCTAGCGACTCCGAACCGTCGTCGCCCATACCGGTTAGCAGTACGCCCACCGCCCTGGCGCCGACGGTTTCGGCAACCGATTTGAACAGCACATCGACCGAAGGTTTATGCCGATTGACCTGTGGTCCATCGTCAATCAGGCAACGAAAGCCCTTGCCGTTGCGTTTAACGCGTAAATGCCTGCCGCCGGGCGCCAGATAGGCGTGACCCGGAAGAATTGGCTGCCCATCCCTTGCTTCGCAGACGCTAATTGTCGCGCTTTGATTCAGGCGCTCGGCGAAAGCCTTGCTAAAGCTGCCCGGAATATGCTGGCTGATGAGGATACCGGGGGTATCTGCGGGCAACCGGCAGATGACATCCTTGATCGCCTCGGTGCCTCCGGTTGAGGCACCGATGGCAATAATCGCCACTTCGCTATCGATCGCGGGCGCGCTATCCACGGTCTGGCTGGATCCTGTCGCCGATAAAACAGCCTGCGAAGGCTGCAGGTTAGCCTTGGCGGCAATCTTGACCCGGTCGATGATATCGCCGGCATTAACCGCCAGTTCCTGCGAAATCTCGATCTCGGGCCTGGAAATACAATCGACCGCGCCAGCCGCCAGCGCGTCGAGCGTAATTTGCGCGCCGGACTGGGCGAGATTCGACATCATTACCACCGGTAACGGGTGATGCCGCATCAGCGAATGCAGGAAACCGATGCCATCGGATTCGAGGATGTTAACGTCAAGCGTAATAACGTCGGGCTGTAAGCGCTCGACTTTACGCTGCGCAATCGCCCCATTCATTGCCGTTGCGACGACTTCGATATCGCTGTCCGTGGCGAGCAGCGTTTTCATCCGCTTCCTGACCAGGGCGGAACCATCGACAATCAGTACCCGGATCATCCTTTATCCTCCGTCGCCGCCAGGCGATAGACGGTCTTACCGAGCAGTTCGAATCGCTCGCTGGTTCGATAGAGCGATTCCGAATGCCCCATCATCAGCAATCCATCGCCGACCAGTTGATCGGCGAAACGATCGACCAGTTCGACCTTGGTCTCGGCACCGAAGTAGATGATCACATTGCGGCAAAAAATCAGGTCGAACTTTTCCCGCATAGGCCAGCGATGTAGCAGGTTGAGCTGTTGAAACTGAATCATGCGCCTGAGACTATCGTCTACCCGGACACGGCCGCGGGTATCGTTGGCAACCGGCGCGAAGAAGCGTTTTAACACAAGCTCGTCCAGGTTGACGATGCGCGCCGGGTCATAGATCCCTTCGCGCGCGGCAGTCAGCACCTGTGAATCGATATCGGTAGCAAGGATACGAATATCCCAATGATTCAGATCCGTTATTGCCTGCTGCAGCGTAATCGCTATCGAATAGGCTTCTTCGCCGCTGGAGCAACCCGCCGACCAGATGCGCAATCGGCGCTCGCCGTTTTGTCTTTTTTGCGGGATCACATTGTCCCGCAAGTAATCGAAATGATGGTTTTCACGGAAAAACGAGGTCAGGTTGGTGGTGACCGAATTGATCAGTTCGATACTTTCAGTCTCAGTGTTTTTACCCAGGTAGTCACGGTAGGCTCTGAAATCGGCCAGTCCCAGCGCGCGCAGGCGCGCCGCAAGGCGCGAATAGTACATCGTGTACTTGTCCTCGCTCGATACGATACCGGTGGCATCGCTGACGACCTTACGCAGATAGTCAAAATCTTCGCGCGTAAACTCGAATTCTTTCCTGATCGGGGCTGACGGTGATTCCATGGTTCATCGGTCGTGATATCGCCGCTGCATGCGCGCTGAACTGCGCCCGGGAGCGGGCCCGGATTGCGTTTTCAGCATAATGCTTTTTCGGCATAAGTAGATACATCAGAAATATCGACCCGGAAGTATAAATCTTTAACTGTCATCGATTGTTCTTTACTATAGCCGGCACCAGTTAGCAGACAGCATCATGAACTCAATCCATACCAGGCATGCCGTTGACGTTTGCGGAATCGTCATCGGCGGCGATGCACCGATCGTAGTGCAGTCGATGACCAATACCGATACCGCCGATATCGCGGCCACGGTGACCCAGGTCAGGCAATTGCACGAAGCCGGGTCGGAGCTGGTGCGTGTTACCGTGAACAACGACGCCGCCGCCAGCGCGGTACCGCACATCGTCGAACAACTGGACAAGCAGGGCTGCCAGGTACCCATCATCGGCGATTTTCATTTTAACGGTCACAAGCTGTTGCGACAGCACGACGCCTGTGCACAAGCGCTTGCCAAGTATCGCATCAACCCGGGTAACGTCGGCCGCGGCAAAAAACGCGACCTGCAGTTCAGCGAAATGATTGAAGTCGCCTGTCGTCACGACAAGCCGGTGCGAATCGGCGTCAACTGGGGCAGCCTCGATCAACAATTGCTGGCTAATTTGCTGACTCGCAATGCCGACCTGGCCAATCCACAGTCGCTGCAGTCGATTAATCGCCAGGCCGTCATCGACTCCGCGCTGGCAAGCGCACGGTTGGCCGAGGACATCGGCCTCGCCGCCAATCGCATCGTTATCAGTTGCAAAATGAGCCGGGTTCCGGACCTCGTAGAGGTATACCAGACGCTCGCGCGGCGCTGCCAGTATGCGCTGCACCTTGGATTGACCGAGGCCGGCATGGGCGACCAGGGCGTCATCGCCTCGAGCGCGGCGCTGGCGATACTGCTCGACAAGGGTATCGGTGACACCATCAGGGTTTCGCTGACGCCCGAGCCCGGCGCGGCGCGCGAACGCGAGGTCAGGGTCGCCCAGCAAATATTGCAGTCGCTCGATATCCGCGCCTTCAGTCCGAGTGTTACCGCCTGCCCCGGCTGCGGACGCACCACCAGCGAGTTCTTCCAGGTGCTGGCGCGGCAGATCCAGCAGGAACTCGATAGCTCCATGCCCAAATGGAAACACCGCTACCCGGGTGTCGAAACCATGAAAGTCGCAGTCATGGGATGTGTCGTCAACGGTCCGGGGGAGAGTAAACACGCCAACATCGGCATCAGTCTGCCGGGCACCGGCGAACAACCGGTTGCTCCGGTTTACGAGGACGGCAGCAAGACCGTCACTTTAAAGGGGGATAATATCGCCGCTGAATTTATCGGGCTGGTAAAAGCCTATGTTGAAAGCCATTACGGCGCAGGCTAGTTTTTAATATCTTCGATTTCGCAGGCGACTTCGAACAAAACATCGTTATTGACCACCCGCATAACCACGACCGTGGCTTCCATTGGCGGGGTGATCGAGTTGCTCGGCGTCAGCGTGATATCCAGTTTACTACCGGCCTTGAACTCCGTGTTCGAAGTAAAGAGGATTCCCTTACTGCTCAGGTTTATCACGTTACCCTGGTATTGCTTTGAGCTACCCGATGCCGAAAAACTCAATTCACAGTCGATAGGCATGCGCAGAAAATCACGTTTTTCGGCGTAGTCGATCATTGATGAATCCCGTTATAGTTTGAACAATTTTCCGAAGTTCGCCACATCGAGTATCTTGCGTACTTCGGGAGAGGCCTGGGTAATTTCGATAGTCGATGATTCACCACCGGCGTGTTCACGCAGCAGTAACAGCATGCCCAGCGCGGAACTATCCAGATAATCGGTATCCGACAAGTCCACCTCGTACTCGACGCCATTGCCGGCAGTATCGGCATAGGAAGCGCGAAACTCGTCGTAGAGCTGGAAATCGAATTTGCCGGCTACTGCGATGGTTACCTTGTTGCCATCGTCCGAAACCGTCATGTTTATACCCATTGCTGTTACCTCTTTACCAAATCAAATCTGTGCTGATTAAAACATTTCACTGTGGACATGGTCCAGCGGGATTTGACTCGCCGGGCAAATCGGGCTCGGCCTGCACTGCTTCGAGCCGCTGCCAGGAAGATTCGGTCATAGACCTGATATCGTTCTGGTTTGCTGCTATTCCCGCCGCTATGGCCTGCCGCCGAAGGTCTATGCGCGTGGCCAGTGCCCGCAGGCTATCGGCATGTTCCTTACTGTACACTACAACCTGCGCTACTACATCCTCAAACTGCAGCGCGTGGGTGACAGAGCGCGAATTATCGTTTATTTCGGCGGCAAGTGCGGAGATTTTTTCCTGTTCCCGCGCCAGATGTTTCAGCCTGGTTTCAATATCGCGTAGGCGGTTACCCGGTTGTCCGGATTGCGGCGCCTGTTTGCCGGCGATGATGTCCTGCGACAAAATGCGAAAGCTTTGCGCCTGATCCGCGAATTTTTTTCCCGCATCGCCACCGCGCGCGGCCTCGAGACTGGCGTTCAACGCCAGCAAGTCACATTGAAATGCGATTTTATCGAGTTCGTCCTGCACCGATTAGCCCTGTTTAAACTGCCCATTGTTTTTTACTGTATAGACCATTTTCAATGCTTTTTCAGTCGCATCCAGACAGGCGCCGGCCCGCGCTTGCCAATTCTTCCGAGTACCTCGGCGGAACCTGTTTCATACGCCGGACCCGGCGTCATCGGCCAGCACGCGTTCGACCAGATGGCGTAACTGCTGCGCGCTAACGGGCTTGATAATCCAGCCACTCGCCCCTGCCTCCCTGGCCGCCTGTTTTCTGTCATCGGCGGATTCGGTAGTCAGCATAAACATCGGCCTGTGCCTCATGCCAGGCAGTTTGCGCAGTTCTCCGATCAGAGTAATCCCGTCCATTTTCGGCATCCGCAAATCGGTGATGACAAGGTCGAAGACAGTTGTCCGCGCGATGCCAAGCGCGCTCAGGCCATCCTCCGCGGTGATGACATCGTGACCGCTCACCTGGAAAGTAATCTTCATCATTTGCCGCATCGAAATGGAATCGTCAACTGCCAGGATAGAAGCCATGGCTGGTGTCTAGGGCAGGATCTGCTGCCGGACTGCAGAACCCTGCGATGTCACCCGCAAGGCAGTTCCGGCATGGATCCGGCAACCGCTAGCAGATAATAATCTGGTTCTTACCGTTTAACTTGGCCTGGTACAAGCCCTTGTCGGCACGTTTGAAAGTACTTAAAAAACTGTCGCCATGGCGAACCAGGGTAATGCCGATGCTGACGTGGACCTGCCCATTCACGCCAAAGGCGCTCAAATCCAGGTTTTCGATACTATGGCGAATTCGCTCGCTGACATCGATAGCACCGTGTATGTCGGTTTGCGCCAGGCCACCGACAAACTCGTCGCCGCCATACCGGTACACCAGGTCGGTGTTGCGCACCACGTGGCTGATAACCTCGGCCACCTCACGCAGAACCTGGTCGCCGACATCGTGGCCGAATCTGTCATTGATTTCCTTGAATCCATCCAGATCCATCACCAGCAGCGCCATCGACTGGCTATGGCGTTTTGCCAGGTCTATCTCGCGCGGCAGATTCTTTTCCATCGACAGGCGATTGTTCAACCCGGTGAGCGGATCACGATAGGCCGATTTGAGCGCGATCTGGTACATCAATGCATTCTTGATCGGGTAAATCAGCGAACACAGTAAATCCTCGAGCTCGCACAGTTCACCGCTGTTGAAACTGGACAGCTTGAAAAGGGTCAGTTCGCCAAGCATTCGATTCTGTATCTTGAGCCGGTAATTGGCATTGAATCCCTCGATGACGCCATGTTCGATGGTGGCGTTAATATCGTCACACCGGAATCTATATCCACAGAATTTGACATCGGGGGCGATCTCGGCCATGAAAACGTCGATAACCTGCGCGATGTCGAGATTGCGCGATAGCAGATCCGATAGCTGCAGAATTCGGAGATTCCGCTTGTTGCCCTGCGCCCGTACACTCGAACGCGTATCCAGCGCGATGACCTGTGCGGGCATCTGCGCGACGGCTTTGTCACTGTTAACCAGTTGTGTAGTTTGCGACATTTATTATTCACCTGTGTCTTGACTGCTCTATGCCTGAAAATACATGCCAAATGCGTGCCAAGTTATAAAACCCTTAATTATCAATTAGTTACAGAAAGGCGCATTCAACCTTATGGCAAAATGGCAGTTTTTTGTCGATTTTCGATCGAAAAATAACGGCTGCAGGCGCAAATCAGCCTCAAGAAGTCGCCACCATGGCCGAAAAACCGGGCAGGTGCCGGAAATTTAACGCCTGCACCAATCAGGCTGTGCCGGGATTACCCGACCGGGGCAGCAATTTGCAGCCAAAACGGCAGCTCCTTACCCGGGGCGGACAAGAATTGCCAACATGGACATCAAGATCCCCAGTGACTTGCCGGCGACGAAACCGGCCGTTGCGCAAGTCGAACAGCTGCTGGCGCAACTCAAGGCGGCCGGCCGAATCGAAGCCGAGGTCGTCAAGCTGCTGCACAACAACCAGCTACTGCTGTCCAGCCGCCTGGGCGATATTCTCACCAGTAACAGCCTGAATTACAGGGCCGGCGACCGGGTTTACCTGCGGCTCGACGACAGCTCAGGCCAACCGGTGCTGAAGACCAGCCCGCGCGCGGCCGAACCGACTCTCCTGGATAGCAGGCAATACCCGAAACTGGCTCGAGCCTTGCCGCCTGACCGGCCGGTGCTGGCCAGGGTGATCAGGATTATCGCGCAGCAGGCCGAAATTCAGCTGGCCGAGCAAATTCTGAAACTGCCGCGCGAGGTTGCGCCGGTCAGAAACCAGTTACTGAGCCTGCAACGCCTCGAGCGGCAACACAATATCGAAATTACGCCGCTCGACAACAAGGCGATATATAAAGCCGTCCTCAAGCAACTGATACCCCGGCAAACCGAAAACAGGGATTCGAGCCTGGTCAAGCTGTTAAACATGGTCAATTCAGGCCCTGCCCGTTCAGTACAGCCGGCGGCACAGGCGCCGACTGCGCCCCGGCAACATCCAACGACGGATGCAAAACCCGCAACCGCGGGTCTCAAACCCGAAATCCTGGCTCAGGTCGGCACGCGTGCCAACCGGTTACCAGCCAAAGCCACCGGCAACGCAGTGCAAACGCCCAACGGCACTAAAACCGCGCACGGCGGCGCCATCGATTCCGCAGCCGCACAACCTTCGTCACTGGTCACAAAACCACAAACGCAAACCAGTCCGAAAAATCCGAACACCGTCGAGCGGCCAGCGACTATGCCGAACAAAAGCGTCGATCCGGCCAGCACGAAACAGGCTGCGATGGCACACGGCGCCAAGACCCTGGCGAACAGCACCTACAACGTTTCGCTCAAACCCGGCCTGAAGAGTCCGCACCGGGTAACGCCAAATTCCGTAGCTTCCGCCAGCGCAACGGTAGCCGACAATCCGCCGGTCGCGCAAAAATCCGGCCACCAGTCCAGAGCGGCGACCCCGACTCCCGGCAAGGCACCAGTGCCGCAACCGCATCCAGCGGATCAGGCGATAAGTGTCGCCAGCGCTGGCACAGTCAAACAGGCTGGCGCGACGGCCCTGCCGACACCGCCCACCGGCCCCGGCGTAACGCCTGCGCTACAGCCATTGCTGCAGTTGATCACCCGCTTTCCCGAAATCGATGCCTCCGCTTTAAAAAAATGGCTCGAATTTGCGCGCCTGATTTACAAACCCAGAACCGATTCCGGATCGACCGCCGCGGCCGACATATTCAGAGTATTGAAACAGTTCAGTGAGGGTGCCGGCGCCAGTCGCGAACTGTCCCAGGCGCTGAAGCCGAACCTCCGCCCCGCGGCCGACGGCGATTCGCCGGCGCCCAGGTCAGCGGCCCAGGAAGCTCTGTCACAGCACTTCCGGGAAGGCGTAAAACTGGTTGAACAAAGCCTGTCACACAACCTTCTGCAGCGCGCCTCGCTGGGTCTGCAGCAGGAAACACAACAGCCGTTGTCGTTCAGCCTGGCGTTACCGTTCCAGGAAGAAGAGCAAGCCAAACCGCTTTACATCGATCTGGCGCAACGCAAGCGGGCGCAGCAGGACGAAGACAAAAGCTGGGATATACGGCTCAGCTTCGATCTCGCCGGTCTGGGCCCGGTATCCTGTCACCTGGTGCTCGAAGGAAGCGCGGTGGCGGCGAGTTTTTACTCTGAAAAGGCGCAGACTCGCGAGCGCATCGAAATGGAGTTACCGCAGTTACGACAGCAGTTGACGCGCGCCGGTTTTACCCCGGGTGAATTTCACAGTTTCCCTGGCGCTCCGGCGCCGCAAAGAAAGCCGAGCGCCGCCGACTTTGCCGAATCGCTGATCGACGTCGAGGCCTGAGCATGAAAGCACTTCCAAAATTCGCGATTGCGCTCGAATACGACGGCAAGCAGGCGCCGCAGGTTACCGCCAGGGGTCACGACGAGATTGCCAATCAGATTTTGAGGTTGGCACAGGAAGCCGACGTCCCCATTCACCTCGACAAGGACCTGGCGCTGGTACTCGACCAGATCGACGTCGGCGAGCATATCCCCGAAGCGCTTTACCTGGTCATCGCCGAAATCCTGACCTTCGCCTACCGGGTCTCGGACAAGCACAAGGACTTCATGGACGACATCAAGATGCAGTCGCAGCCGCAGCTCGAACCGCCGCCCGCGCCCGAAAACGGCTGACTCCCTCGCTCCGCCCCTGGCGGAAGGCTCGAATTTCGTCGATTTTAACCTAGAGTATTAATATACGAAGCGTGCTGGCTCCTGACCTGAAGACCTTATCTTATAGCGGAAGCGGCATGTCTTGTTCTCCTGACAATGCATAGAGAGGTAAGAATTATGGAACAGGCAATCAACAATCCCTACAGGACGCCCGATGCCGAACTGGTCAAAATAGCCGATGCCAGCAGCGCATTGAAACTCGGCCGCTTCAGCGCCTGGGCGGTCTTCGGCCTCACCGTGATAACGCTGGGCATATATCCGCTCTACTGGATGTACACGCACGCGATCACGATTAATACGCTGCACGAAAATAAAATTTCAACGGCGCTGTTGGTCAGCCTGGTGATTGCGACCCTGCTTTCGTTTGCATCGAATTTCATGGATCAGACCCAGCCAGAAATCATCATTGCCGGCGGCGTTATCGGCATTGTTTACATGGTGCTGTACCTGGTCGTACTGTTCAAAATCCGCAATCGCCTGCAGGACATACTTTCGCAGGCCTGCGGCGGGTCTTTTCGCGTCGGACCGGTACTGACCTTCTTCTTTTTCGTCATATATTTACAGTACAAAATCAACCAGTGCATCGACATGATTTCTTCGACACCGGTCGAGGCCGACACCAGCAGCTAAACCCAGCGTATGAAGACAGCGGTCCCGGCCCGCATTCACCTGCTACCCGCGCAGGCGGCGCCCTGCGCGGTGGTCATTCGGCGCAAGCCGTCCAGGTGCTTTCACGTCATTCGCTGGGACACCCGCAGCGACCGGATCGAGCACGGTTCCTGGTTCGAGGGCAAACTCTATGCCAAACGTTGTGACGTCTCCTTCGACGGACGCTGGATGGTTTATCTCGCCATGGGCGCCTCCGGCGAAACCTGGAACGGCATTTGCCATCCACCGTTTTTGCGTACCGTTGCCGAGGGCGGAAACATGGGCGCCTGGTTCGGCGGCGGATGCTGGCGCGATCGTAAAACGCTGATGTTAAACCAGTGGCTACCGAATAAAGGATCGGTGCCGTTTACATTCGAAAACCTGAAAGCCGAGCACGGCGGCGAGGACCTGAGCGTGCTGTACGCCAGGTGGCAACGCGATGGCTGGCAACGCCGCGGCGACGACTACGGCACCCAGCGCGTTATCGCCAATGCCCCCAGTTACCAGGTCGAATGCATCGGCGACAACGGCTGGCAAAATCGACCGACTAACAAACATCCTCTCCTGATTGTTCGCTACGAGGGATACCTGACCCACGGATATACATTCAGATTCGAGCTCGAGGATTATCCCGACCTGCTCGACGCAAGCGTCGATTCCGCCTGCTGGGACAACCTCGGCAATCTGCTCTACTCACGACAGGGGGTGCTCTACAAATACTCGTTGCGGGATCTCGAACTGGGCCAGGCGGGCGCCGTACACGATCTTGAATCGCTGGCACAGGGGAATGCCTGAAGCCGAACGCTGTTGTAGTTTAAGATCCGCCGGGGACAGGCTACCCCTATATTCAGGTAAACCGCCGATTTACAATGACGACTCAAATTCTGGAGAATCACGTGAAGAAGATACTGTTCCTGTGCCTGCTAGCCAGCCAGTTGCTCGCCTGTACCGCGGAAGTCGGCAGCGATAAATGGTGCGAAAACATGAAGCAAAAACCAAAGGGAGAATGGAGCGCAAACGAAGCAAAGGACTACGCCAAGCATTGCCTGTTCAAGTAAAGCCAACCTCGAACTGCTGTTGCGCAAAAAGCCGACGATAACTTTCTGTCACGATACTTCGACCGCTGCATTGTGCCTTAAAAGCGGATACAGGCACAGAAAATATGTGGGACAGCAATGGCTCGCCGCCTTCGCTCACTGTTAATCTCTCGCGTTGGCTTCGGTGCGCGGTTGATCTTCAACTTGAACATATCCTCCGTCGGTTATCACGCCGCGCCCGGCAATTTCATCCGACACGCTGCTAGCAGCAGGTTACTCTGAAAGGCGCTGTCGCCGAGGATTCGATTTCATCCACCTGAATCGTTTCCAAACAGGTTGAACAGGTTAAAGCTGTTACGGTATTGCACCTGCCGGGGCGAATTCAGTTTTACCCTGACCAGTTCCAGGTATAGATCCATATAGTGGTTGTTCACATTATTCTCGGTCAGGGGTTTCTGCGTGAATTTGGTTGCGCGCAGCATGCTGTCGACGCCTTCGAGCACGGCGAATTGATTGCCGTCGAGCAGCAGGACTTCCCTGCCGGCATGCCAGTAGATGTCGATGTTCCTGATATCCAGCGGGTCGAAAGGCGGCACCAGCGGCACCAGGTCGTCGGGCGTGACCACGCGCGTGATATCGAGATGCTGCATGCGCGTCGCCCCGGGCAGATTGGTTACCTTGGGCTGGCCAAAGGTGACGACACGCTCTACATTGAAACCGTCGGCATCCATGTACATCGCCAGAATCAGCGCAACAGCGCCGCCGAGGCTGTGACCGGTGGTGCGGATTCGGTAATCCGGATTCAGCCGAGCCTGCAGTTGCGCGTAAATCTGCCGCGCCGCATAGGCAAACCCCTGGTGCAGGCGGGTGCCTGTTTTGTCGTCGGCCAGGAGCCTCAGCGCAATATCGACCATCGCGTTTTCGACATTGGATGTGCCGCGAACCGAAATAACCTGCACTTGTTGCGTATCGCTGGTGGCGAGGAAAAATGACATCTGAATGTCGGCGATGGTGTGATAAAGATCGAGCTCATAGTTCTTCGCCTCGACCAGCTGGCGTACGCCGCCTTCGGCACGATAAGCCGCGGCGGCGAACACGGCCTGGTCTTCGATCGCAACAAAATCGATCGCCGAGCTAGCCTGGGCTGCCTGCAAGCCAGCGAACAACAATCCCAGCCACAGGATCAAAAGCCTGGCTGCATGCATCAGGGGATATCTTCCTGCAGGCAGGGAAATCCGGATTGAATCATCGGCATCCATGCCGCCTAGATTACGCGAATGCCATCGGCCTGCAAGTCCAGCATTGCACATAATCAGAATAGTTTGGTGAACCCTGCCCGCTAATCGGCCAGTCTCCTGTTTCTATGCGCACAAAGCTAACTTATAATTCCGAGCAGCCACGCCTGACCTGGAGAACCGATGAGCGTAAAAGTCGAAGAATTGATGACCGCATCCGTTATAACCGCGCAACCCCACCACAGCGTGGAGCACGTGCGCGGCATGCTGGAAAAGAACTCGATTAGCGCCGTGCCGGTAGTCGATAGCGATGCTCATCCGATTGGTATCGTTTCGTCGACCGACCTGGTGCAGGAGCTGAAACCGGGTTCACCGATCAGCCAGGTCATGACCGAGAAGGTTTACACCGTGCCACAGTACGACGACACCAGTGTCGCCGCGCGCGTTATGCGCAACCACGGTATCCATCGGGTGGTGGTAACTCACGAGCAGAAAGTCGTCGGCATGTTGAGCGCCTTCGATCTGCTCAAGCTGGTCGAAAGCCACCGCTACGTGGCCAAAAATGCGCCGACGCCGTCTAAACGCAAGGGTGGGAAACGCCGCTGACGGGAACCATGGTCCTGGATCTGGCGGGATGCTTCAGGCGTAAGTGTCGATGATTCGTTTGGAATCCTTTTTCCTGCGATCCTTTTTCTGATGCCGCGGCTTCTGTTTCTTGTCGGCATCGGGTTTCTTCAACGCGTCGCGAATGCGCGGAGATTGATTAACCGACTTGATGAGCGGTTCGTCGGCCATAACTAGCCTGCAAATCGCATCAGTGCCACCGATGCTGTCATGCGGCAAACCGGCGCCGGACAGATGCGGTTGAACGCCGGTCCGGACAGCAACCCATTGCCAAAGCAATAGACTGAGGGAAGCCTGCGCGGCCCGGACAGTTCAGACGCATCTGCACAAGTCAGCTCCGGGATAGCGATCGGGCCGGCAAAAGGTCGAGTAACTACTTTCGCCGATGATTTCATTAGTTTAACCATATCAGTTTATTTGGATAATCGAGGCAGGTGAGCGGCTGAAGTAATTTACACGCTAAATGCTCGCGATTTCACCGAGTTCGGCTTCGGTCAACAGCTTGTTCAGATCCACCAGGATCAGCAGCTTTTCGTCGCGACTGACCACGCCATCGATGTAACGCGCGGTTTCGTCGTTGCCGACATTGGGCGCGGTTTCGATCTCGGACATTTCGATATCGACCACCTCGGCGACGCTATCGACCAGGATGCCGATGATTTGCTGCTGCGCCTCGATCACGATGATACGTGTATACGGGGTGCTTTCCTTTTGCGCCAGACCAAAGCGTGTACGCGCGTCGATAACGCTGACCACGTTACCACGCAGATTGATAATGCCGGTGACATAGTGCGGCGCTCCGGGTACCGGGGCCACCTCGATTTCACGCAGCACTTCCTGGACCTGCATCACGTTGATACCGTATATCTCGTCCTCCAGCGTGAAGGTGACGTATTGCATTTGACCCTGCAGGTCGTTGGCCAGTTGTTCTGTCATGATGACTCCGAATTTACTCCTACGCTCGCTTTATCGACCAATTTGAGAAAAAGTTAACCACTGATTGGCCAAAATCGGCGCGACAGCGGGATTTAAAGTTTCGGCGACGATGAATCCCGTTGATTCAGCATCCGGGTAATTCCCGGCGGATTCAACAGGGTTGACAGGGAATCGCGTATCGTGCCCAGCATCAGCTGATCGTGATCGCCCGATTTCCATTGAACATCGTCATATTCGAGATTAATCACCTGCTCAAGTTGATCGCAGGTTATTGCCCAGCCGCCCTCGCCCAGCACCAGCAGGTGACCGGGTCTGGTAACTGCCTCAGTGTCGATGTTCAACAGTATCTGGCTATCCACAATACGTAGATTGATATCGCGGTGCTTGATCAGACCCAGCAGCCAGTCCGGCGATTCGGGCAGGCGGGTGATCGAGTCGCTCCAGTTGACCACGCTGCTGAGCTGTATCAAGGGTATCGACAACAGGTGCCCGCCAACCTTGAACATCAGCGTCTGCATCGGGAACCTGGTCTTAACTTGCGCCGCGGCTGCCGCCTCGTCTACCGATTCTTGGACAAGCGCGGACGTTTCTGCTTGCGGCGGTGCCGCCCCGGTTGCCCGTTCGCTATCGGACTCGACTTTCGGTTGCAGCAACTCGTCGGCAAGTAATAGGCTTCGACTTTTCTCCAGCGGTAGTGTCCCAGCCGATTCGGATGTCGCGCTATGCAACATTTCGTCCAGGTAGCAGCCGAGCGCCTGCCGGGGATTACGCAATTTGACGGTCATCGGCGTGGTTGCGCGGTAATTCGTGTTCGTCGGCACCGAGCAGAAAGTTGAGCAATTGCAGATAGGCCTGACTACCCCGGGTCCGGGGCGCGTACTGCGACAGCGGCTGGCCGGCCTTGCTGGCATCACGAAACTTGGTGTCGATCGGAATTACCGAGCCCCAGACATGGTAGCGATAAATATCCTTCATTTTCTGCAGCGCATCGCTGGAGGCGCGGGTACGCTTGTCGAACATGGTCGGAATAATCATGTAGGGCGTTTTCTTGTGCAGCGATTTCTCGACCATCCCGAGGGTATGCACCATACGCTCGAGTCCCTTGATCGACAGGTAATCGGTTTGCGCCGGGATCAGCAACTGATCACAGGCGGCGAGCGCGTTGATCATCAAAATACCCAGCATCGGCGGACAGTCGATGATGCCGTGCTGAAATTTATCGGCAACGCATTCGATGGCGCGGGCAACCACCAGCCCCTTGCCGTGACCGGTACCCATTTGACGGTCCAGCGTAGCGAGCGCGGTGGAAGCGGCAAATAACCAGGTGTTTTTCAGCGGCGTCGGCAGCAGCATCCTGGCGACGTCCGCCTGACTGGTGGTGGGGTCGGAAAACAGCGAGTAAATGCCGGTATCCATATTGTCCGGATCGTAGCCCATGTAGGCGGTCAGCGAACCGTGCGGATCCAGGTCCACCAGCAGCAGACGCCGGTCAGACTCGCACAGATGCCCTGCCAGCGTGATGGTGGTCGTGGTTTTGCCGACACCACCTTTTTGATTGATAACGGCCCAGGTCTTCATCGGAGTGCTGCGCTTCGCTAATCAGGCGTAGCTTTTCAGTAGCCCCTGTACATCGAGGATAATGGCGATATTGCCATCGCCGGTTATGGTGGATCCCGCCATGCCCGGCAAACCCTGCAGTAACGCTCCCAGGGGTTTGATGACGACTTCTTCCTGGCCGATCACCTGGTCGACGACCAGCCCGACGGCGGCGTTGGCAACCTGCACCATGATAACCTGCGGCGTTTCAGAACGAGGCTCACTGGCATCGGAACCGTTGAGCAACCATTTGCGCAAGTGAAAAACCGGCGGCGCCTTGCCGCGATTCAATACGACTTCACGACCGTCGACGATACTGGTTCTTTTCGAACTCAGTTCGAAGATTTCACTGACGGTAGACAGCGGCAGGGCGTATTTGCGACTGCCCAGCTGAACCATCAGGGTCGGCAAAATCGCGAGCGTCAGCGGCACCTTGATGTTCAGCGTCGTACCCTTGCCCATTTCAGAATCGATATCAATACTGCCGTTCAATTGCGTGATCTTGGTCTTGACCACGTCCATGCCAACGCCGCGTCCGGATACGTCGGATATGTCCTGTTTGGTGGTCAGCCCCGGCATGAAAATCAAATCGAAACAGCCCTTGTCGTCGAGGCGTGAAGCGCTCTCGCTATCCATCAAAGCTTTTTCGACGACCTTGTTACGCAAAACTTCCGGATCCATACCGGCACCGTCGTCGGATATCGACAACAGGATATTGTCACCCTCCTGCTTGGCCGCGAGCACGACCTTGCCCTCGCGGGGTTTGCCCGCCGCTTCGCGTACCGCCGGCAACTCGATGCCGTGATCGACCGAATTGCGCACCAGGTGCACCAGCGGATCGGCCAGCGCCTCGACCAGATTCTTGTCCAGATCGGTGTCCTCGCCGACCATGTCGAGGCTGATCTCCTTTTCGAGGCTGCGCGCCAGATCCCTGACCACGCGGGGAAATCGGCCAAAAACTTTTTTCACCGGCTGCATGCGGGTTTTCATCACCGCGGTCTGCAAGTCCCCGGTAACCACGTCCAGATTGGCGATCGCCTGATGTACGCGCTCGTCTTCAAAAGTTTCCTTTAGCGTGTTCAGGCGATTTCGCGCCAGCACCAGTTCGCCGACCAGATTCATGATGTCGTCCAGTCGTGCGGTATCGACCCGCACCGTGGCTTCGGCCGTGGTGATTCTGGGGGCGGCTGGCGCCTTGCACGCGGCCGGCTTTTTCGAATCGGCGGCGAGGCTGGAGGTCACTTTGGCAGCAGCTGCCGGCGCCGATGAATTTTGTTCGCCCGCTTGCGCTTTTTCCGCCCCTGGTTTTTTGCTGGAAGCAGGTCCCTTGCCCTTGCCATGCATGTTGTCGAGCAAGGCTTCGAATTCATCATCGCTGATTTCATCCGATTGCGCCGATGCGTCAACGGCGTTGGCCGATTCGTCGGTTTGGACATCTTCCGAACCCTCTGATCCGGCCTTGCCGGTGGGCCCGCTACCCTTGCCATGCAGTGAATCGAGCAGGTCTTCGAATTCGTCGTCGGAAATTTCATCCGCGGCGGCGGCAGTATCCGAATCTGAACTCTGGCCGGCTGCATCTTGCTCGCTGGCGCCGGATCCGCTGTCATCGCCCTGCAACGAGTCGAGCAGGGCCTCGAATTCATCGTCGGTTATTTCGTCGCCGTCGAAATCCTGCGCCCTACTGTCAACCGAATCAACTTCGCCGCTGGCGGCAACCTCGTCGGCGGCGCCACCAGTCGCTTCGACGTTTTCTGTTTCTTCAGCTGCGGCTTCCACCACATCGCCTGCCGCTTCCACATCGGCAACAGCCTGCGGGTCCTGCATCTCCTGCAACTGCTGCAGCAGTTGCGTCGGCGCGGCGCTGGGATCCTCTCCCGCGCGAATCTGCTCGAACATCGCGTTGACTTCGTCGAGCACGCGCAGAAACGCATCCATCATATCTGCGTCCAACTCCAGCTCATCGTTTCTGAGCAGGTTAAACACGTCTTCCGACTTGTGGCAGACCTCGACCAGGTTGGTCAGCGACAGAAAACTGGCGCCGCCCTTGATGGTATGAAAACCGCGGAAGATCGAATTCAGCAAATCGCCGTCTTCGGGCGTCTGCTCGAGATCGACCAGCTGTTCGTTCAGATGCTCCAGAATTTCCCCGGCTTCAACCAGGAAGTCCTGCAGAATTTCGTCGTTCAAATCGACTGACATAGTACTGCCCTAGAACCCGAGACTCGCCAGCAGATCGTCCACGTCTCCTTGCGATTGCGCAACCTTGTCCTTACTGGCACTGGGGAGCTGCGGGCCCTCGGCGGTCTCGGCCGCCCTGATTTCGGGTTCTTCTACCTTGCACACCGCGCCACCTGAAAGTGTCACCAGGATAACCAGTTTTTCCTCGATTTCCTGCACCATGTTGACTACCTGCCTGATCATTTGCCCGGTAATATCCTGGTAGTCCTGGGCCAGCATGATTTCGGTCATTTTGCCGTGAATCGCCTGCGATTCATCACCGATCTCTTCGAGAAAATGATCGAGATCCTGGTTGAGCTCGACAAATTCCTGTTTCGACAGCTCGCGATTGCGAAACTGGCGCCAGCGATTGCGCATTACCTCGGCACGATCGTTGAACGCGTCGATCATGGCGACCGTTTCTTCGGCGCCGGTCATGGTTCGATGCGCGGCCTCGTCGGTTTTGGTAACGATAAACTTGAGCCGCTCCTTGGCGTCGGGAATGTCTTCCTGCGCCAGTTCGGCAATGCGATCATCACTGGCAAAGGAATTAATCGTGTCATGGATTTCCCGCGTCAGCATGCCAAGGTCCTGGTAAAGCGATGTTTCTCTCAAGGTGGTCAGTTCCGAGACCAGTTGATTGATTTGCTGGTTATCACCCGATTCCATCGCCGCAGTCAGATCGTCCAGGCGATCCATATACTGCTCCGTCAGATAACTGCTTTCTTTAGGCATGGATGCTCCGCTGTCAGGCTTCGAGTCGCTGAAAGATCTTGTCGATCTTTTCTTTCAGCGTTGCCGCGGTGAACGGTTTGACAACGTAACCATTTACGCCGGCTTCGGCGGCAACCACGATCTGGTCACGCTTGGCCTCGGCGGTCACCATCAGGACCGGCATATCGCACAGTTCTTCGTCGGATCGTACCGTTTTCAGCAGCGTCAGCCCGTCCATGCCGGGCATGTTCCAGTCGGTTACCAGGAAATCGAATTTGCCCGACTTGAGCATCGGCAAGGCGGTCTGCCCGTCATCAGCTTCCGAAGTATTGTTAAAACCGAGGTCGCGCAACAGGTTTTTGATAATACGACGCATGGTCGAGAAATCGTCGACGATAAGAATTTTCATCTCTTTATCCATGCAAACAAACCTCCATCATATTGCATAGCTGTGATATTGAATTAACTGGTTGCCGAAGTATCGGCAGAGCGATGTTGATATTGAGTATTTTCTTCATCTCGTTGTCTGGCAAATTAGCCGCCTGGCTATCGCTGCTTGCTCCATTCGGACATGCGTGACTTGATACGCAGCAGGGCCTGGCCATGTAACTGGCAAATGCGCGACTCGGTAACATCGAGAATTTCGCCAATCTCACGAAAATTGAGCTCATCGTCGTAGTACAGCGACATCACCAGCTGCTCCTTGTCGGGCAGTTGGCGGATACTCTCGGCCAGTTGACGCTGGTACTCGTCGCTGCTGAAGGCTTCTTCCGGAGTTTGTTCCGACGAACTTGGAATCGCCGCGTCGTGGGTGTTTTCCTCCATCGTATCGATGCTGTAGATGCGCGACGACGACGAATCGATGAGGATCTGGTGATACTCGCTGAGACTCATTCCGAGCGCCTGCGCGACATCGGCATCGCGGGCGTCTTCCCCGGTTTCGTTTTCGATCTTGCGAATCGCATCGGAGACAGAACGAAACTTGCGGTGCACCGAACGCGGCGTCCAGTCGGAACGCCTGATTTCATCGATCATAGCGCCGCGAATTCGAATTCCGGCGAAGGTTTCGAAACTGGCGCCCATTTCGGGATTGAAGTTACCCGACGCCTCCAGCAGACCAACCATACCTGCCTGAATGAGGTCATCGACCTGTACCGTTGGCGGCAGGCGATTGAGCAGGTGATATGCGATTCGTTTAACTAGCGAGGCATGGCGAATGATCTGGTCGTCCGCGCCCAGATTCTCGACTTCGGCATACATCGCGTGACCGTTCACAGTCGCTCTTCCTGAGCACTGAAATTCACCAGGCGCTCGATAAAAAATTCGAGATGTCCTTCCATGGAATTAGGGATTGGCCACTGCTGGGTCTTTTTCGCAATTTGCTTGAACGCGGTGGCCGACGGGCTGCGCGGAAACGCCTCGACCACCGATTTCTGCTTTTGCACGGCTTTCTTCAGACTATCGTCGTAGGGAATGCAACCCAGGTAGTCCAGCGTGACGTCGAGAAATCGTTCCGATACCCGCGCCAGCTTGTTGTAGAGTTCACGCCCCTGCGAAGCGCCATGCGCCTGGTTGGCGAGCACGTGAAAACGCTCGACACCGTAATCGCGGTTCATCACCTTGACCATCGCGTAAGCGTCGGTAATAGAGGCCGGCTCGTCGCAGACCACGACGATAACTTCGCGCGCGGCGCGGGTATAGCTGACAACGCTGTCGGACAGGCCCGCGGCGGTATCAATCAGCAAGGTGTCCACCGGTTCGGTCAGCTCGGAGAAGGAGCGGATCACGCCCGCGTTTTGCGCCGGCGTCAGATCGGACATCGCCGCCACCCCCGAGGATGCCGGAACGATCTTGATGCCGGCCGGGCCTTCGATAATGGTTTCCTCGAGCGAACACTCGCCGTTGATGACATGCGACATGTTCAAACCGGGGCTCAAACCGAGTAACACGTCGATATTGGCGAGTCCCATATCGGCGTCCATGACCATGACTCGCTCTCCCGTCTGCGCCAGCGTCACCGCGAGATTTATCGTGACGTTGCTTTTGCCGACGCCGCCCTTACCGCTGGTTACCGCAATCACCCGCACCGGGTGCTGCGCTTTCATCTGTCTTATACCTTGCGCCTGATCCATTAGTTGTATACCTATGCCTGATTCTTGTTAATGATGTGGTTGTAGCGCAGCGCCAGCGCCTCCTGGTCGAACTGTTCACCGTAGCGCTGCATCAGCGACACCGCCCTGCTGATCAGGCGATGGCTCTTGGCCGGCTCGAGGTCTTCCGGCACCTGTTGCCCGGTGCCGCAGTAAGCCAGCACCAGTTGATGGCGAATCGATGCGGTGATGATGCCACCGAGGCTGGCGGCTTCGTCCAGCTTGGTGACGATCGCACCCGCCAGTTTTACCTTGTTGAAATTCAAAATGGTCTGGTTGAGCGCGGCCAGCTGGGTGTTCGCCGACAGTACCAGGTAGGGCTTGATCTGCGGCGCGCCCGCCTGCAGCCGATGAAACTGCTCCGAGAGTTTTAAATCGCGCTGACTCATGCCCGCGGTGTCGATCAACACCAGTTTCTTGTCGGCCAGCATGTCGAGTCGATCGCAGAGTTCTTCGCTGTTGCTCGCGGTCAGCATCGGCACTTCCAGCAGGCGCGCGAAATGCTGCAATTGCTCCTGCGCGCCGATTCTGAACTGATCGGTACTGATCATCGCCACCGAGCGCTTGCCGTGGGTATGCGCGAAACGCGCAGCCAGCTTGGCGATGGTGGTAGTCTTGCCGACACCGGTGGAACCGACCAGCGCGATGCGACCGCCCTCGGCCAGCAGGTCGCGACGATTGATCGGCAGGCAGCGGGCGAGAATACCCAGCGCCTGTTGCCAGACCTTGTGCGGATCGTCGTTGAGCTTGTCCAGATGCGATAAAACGGTTTCACAGATGTCGGCGCCGAGGCCCATTTCCGACATCAGGTTGAGCAACACGGTGCGTACCGGATGCTTCTGGCTAAAGCGATCCCACTGCAGTACCGACAACTGACTTTCCATCAGGTCGCGCAGGTTTTGCAATTCGTTTTTGACTTCGTCGATCACCGGTTTTTCCGGCGCTGGCCGCACTGCCGCCGGGCGCTGCTTGCTGACTGCGGTTTTTCTGGCTACAGGCTTTTTGGCGATCGGCTTATTAGCGACCGGTTTTTTCGCGGCAGGCCTGGCTGCCGGCGGCTTGCTGCGCGCCCTGGCAGCCGACTGGGATGCAGTCCTGGACGCTGGCCGAGGCGCCGGCACCGACTGCACCTGGCTGACTGGCGCTGCTTCCAGGGCCGCGGCAAGCGGCGCCTGCCTGGGCTGCGATCTGGATCCGCCGGCAGCCACCGGTCCCAGCGTGGGTTCCTTGCGGCCATCGTTGAGTATCGAACCGACCCAGGCATCACTGGCAACGTCTCTGCTGGTATCAGCGAGGGCCTGCCCCGGCGTAACCACAGGCGAAGCCGGAGGCCGTGCCGGCGCCGGCGCCTGGCTCGCCATGCTGGCGATAGCGGCTTCGTCAAAATCGATCGCCGAAAGGATCTCCACCCCGCCAGGGACTTTCTTGTTGCCAAGAATGACCGCGTCGGGACCCTGCTCCTGTTTCACCAGGATCAGCGCCTCACGCATGGTCGCTGCAAACGTTCGTTTAATTCTCATTACCAGTCCTCACTTCACTCTGGGCTTCGGGTGCGCCGATATTGGCCACTACCCGCAGTTGCTTGTCATCCGGCACTTCGTCGTAACTGAGCACATGCAGTCCCGGGATCGCGTGGCGCACCATGCGCGCCAGCAGGGTCCTGAGACTTTGCGAGACCAGCAGTACCGAGGCTTCGCCGCGTGCCTGCTGATTCTCTGATGCCTGTTTTAGCGAGCTATGTATCATTTGCGCCATCCCCGGTTCGAATGCCATGACGTTACCGTCCTGCCCTTGTACAGACTGAAGCAATATCTGTTCCAAAGTCGGGTGAAGGGTCATGACAGTAAGCTCTGAAGCCATTCCGAAGATGTTTTGCACGATCTGACGGCCCAGGGAAATGCGCACCTGAGCGCTGAGGACGCCGGCATCTTGACTCTTGCTACCGTGTTCTGCCAATGTTTCGGCGATTGTGCGCAAATCGCGAATCGCAACCTGCTCCTGCAGCAGATTCTGCAGTACCTTGACGATTGTGCTGAGTTCGAGCGGTTTCGGCGTCAATCCCTCGACCAGCTTGGGCGAAGAGCGCTTCAGAACCTCGAGCAATTCCTGAACTTCCTCATGCCCGATCAGCTCATGCGCATTGTCCTGCAGCAGCTGGCTCAGGTGGGTCGCGATCACGGTCGATGCGTCGACCACGGTATATCCCATGGTCTGTGCGTGATCGCGTTGAGACGGCTCGATCCAGATCGCATCGAGGCCGAAGGCCGGGTCCCTGGTCGGGGTGCCGTTGAGCTCGCCGTAAACCGTGCCCGGATTGATCGCCAGGTCGCGATTCGGCTGCACTTCGGCCTCGCCCATCGGCACACCGAGCAGGCTCAGGCGATAGCTGTTGGGCGACAGATCGAGGTTATCGCGGATATGCACCGGCTGGATCAGGAACCCCAGCTCCTGTGACAGTTTCTTGCGCACGCCCTTGATGCGGGTCATCAATTCACCGCCCTGGCGCACATCCACCAGCGGAATAAGGCCGTAGCCGACCTCGAGACCGATGATATCGACGGTTTGCACGTCATCCCAGGAAAGTTCGCGCTGCTCGGGACGAGGTTCCACTTCCTCCGGCTCGACTTCGACCAGCTCGCCACGCTGTTGCCGGCGATGCAGCATGTAGGCGAGCCCACCGCCGATCGCCGCAATCGTCAAAAATGCGACGTTGGGCATACCGGGAATCAGACCCAGCAGCGCGATGATGCTCGCCGCCACCACCAGCGCCCTCGGATTGTCGAACATCTGGCTGAACACCTGGCTCGACATCGCCTCCGAGTTGGAGACGCGGGTGACGATGATCGCGGTCGCGGTCGACAGCACCAGCGACGGAATCTGCGCCACCAGGCCGTCACCGATGGTCAACAGCGTGTAGTTTCGCACCGCTACTCCGACTTCGAGGTCGTGCTGAAATACGCCGATGGCGAGGCCGCCGATTATATTGATGAACAGAATCAGGATACCGGCGATCGCATCGCCGCGAACAAACTTGCTGGCGCCGTCCATGGAGCCGTAGAAATCGGCCTCCTGGGCGATCTCGGTACGGCGCTGACGGGCCTCGTCCTGGCTACACAAACCCGCGTTCAGATCGGCATCGATGGCCATTTGCTTGCCCGGCATGGCGTCGAGGGTAAAACGCGCGCTGACCTCGGAGACGCGGCCCGCACCCTTGGTAACCACGACAAAGTTGATGATTACCAGAATCGCGAATACCACCAGGCCGACCGCGTAGTTGCCGCCGATAACGAAATCGCCGAAAGCCTCGATGACCTTGCCCGCGGCCGCGGTGCCGGTATGACCTTCCAGCAGCACTACTCGGGTCGACGCGATGTTAAGCGCCAGCCGCAGCAGGGTTGCCACCAGCAGGATAGTTGGAAACACGGTGAAATCTAGCGGCCGCAGCGCGTAGATCGAAACCAGCAGCACCACCAGGCCGAAGGCGATGTTGAAGGTAAACAACATGTCCAGCGCCATCGGCGGCAGCGGAATCACCACCATCGCCAGCATCATGATGACGATCAGCGGCGCGCCCAGCCCCTGGGGATTAAAGCCCCTGATTTGTGCGCTTAGTGTCTCTCCGGCCATTTGTTATTCTCCTCGATCAGACTTCTTCGTCGGTTGGGATATAGGGTTCAGGACGATCCGGCATCTCGCTGCCGTGCTCGCGCGCGATGCGCAGCTGAAATACGAAGGCCAGCACCTGGGCTACCGCAAAGTAAAGATGCGACGGGATTTCCTGGTCGATCTTGCAGTTGGCGTAGAGCGCGCGTGCCAGCGGTGGCGCCTCGAAAATTTCGATATCGTGGAAAGCGGCGATTTCACGAATCTTGAGCGCTATCAGATCCCGGCCCATCGCCAGCACCAGCGGCGCCGCCATGTTGTCGTGGTCGTATTTCAGCGCCACCGCGTAGTGCGTCGGGTTGGTGATGATGACGTCGGCCTCGGGCACCGCTTCCATCATGCGTCGTTGCGCCATTTCCTGCTGTACCTGGCGAACCCTCGATTTGACTTCGGGCTTGCCCTCGGTGTCTTTCATTTCGTCGCGCACTTCCTGCAGAGTCATCTTCAGTTTTTGTGCGTGATCCCAGAGCTGGAACGGCACGTCGATGGCGGCGATCACAATCAGCGTCGAGGAAACCACCAGAAAGCTGGTGCCGATCAGCCAGGCGCCGTTGTACAGCGCCAGCGCCAGCGACTGCGCGCCGAGACCGAGAAAATCGTCCGCCTTGCTCCACAGAAAAGCCACTGCCACTACCGAAACGACCAGGAACTTGGCCATCGCCTTGATCAACTCCATCAACCCCTTGGAGGAAAACATGCGCTTGAAGCCATTGAGGGGATTGATGCGATCGGTTTTGAAGGCCATGGCCTCGACGCTGAAGGCCCAGCCGCCAATCGCCAGCGGAGTAAAAATTGCCACCACCGTCATTAGAAACATGAACGGGCCGATCGCCGCCAGCGCGTCCGCGACGGTAATGGAGAAGCGCTCCAGCATAGCCTGCGGGGAAAACACTTCTTCACGCGACAGCGCAAATCCGCGCGTCATGAAACCCGAGATACTGGCGATCATGTGCGACCCCATGAACAACAGACCGATCGCGCCGAACACCATCACGGTCATGCTGTTGAGTTCCTTGGAGCGCGGTACCTGCCCCTTTTTCTTCGCGTCGCGCAGTTTTTTCGGGGTTGGTTGTTCCGTCTTTTCCTGACCGGAGTCGCTCTCGTTCGCCATCGTCTTGCCTGCTCAGGGGGTTACGAATGATTGCGACAGCTGCATCGCCTGCAGCATCATTTGATTGATGCGCGGCAGGAATCCAGGCAGCACCATGATCAAAATGATGAAACCCATGAACATGGTGACCGGAAAACCGACCGAAAAAATGTTCAGCTGCGGCGCGGCGCGGGTCATGACGCCCATCGACAAGGTGATGACCAGCATCGAAATCAACGCCGGGATCGCCACCCAAAGCGCGCCGATAAACATTTGACTGCCCCAGGCGAACAGTGCCCAGAAACTGTCGCGGCCGATACCGGTTGGCGAAATCGGCAGGGTTTCGAAGCTGCTCACGACTAGCTGGATCAACATCAGGTGGCCGCCCAGGGCGAGAAAAAGCAGCGTACCGACAATAATGAGGAACTGGGAAACAACCGGCACGTTAACGCCGTTGGTGGGATCGACCATGGAGGCGAAGCCGAGGCCCATGCTCATCGCAATCGCCTCGCCGGCGATCATCAGGGCACCGAATACCAGCTGCAGGGTGAATCCCATCGACAGTCCGATCAGGATTTGCTGTAGCGACACGAACAGGCCTTCGAGCGACAGAGCTTCCACCTCGGGCAAGGGGGGTAACAACGGCACCACCAGCACCGACAACACCAGGGTAATAATGATTTTTGCCCTGGTCGGCACCAGCCGCGTGCCGATAACCGGCATCGCCAGCAACATCGTGCCGATACGCATCATCGGCCAGATCAGGGAGCCAACAAACGCGGTAGCCTGTGCGAAACTGAAATCCATCCGTCGATCACCCGATGAGACCGGGAATGCCGAGATACAGGCGCCGGGTGAAGTTCAGTAACAGGTTGAGCATCCACGGACCTGCGATCAGAATCGACAGCAGCAGCACCATCAGCTTGGGAATAAAGCTCAGCGTCTGCTCGTTGATAGAGGTCGCCGCCTGGAACATGCCGATCAACAGGCCGATGGCCAGTGCCGATAACAGCATCGGCGCCGCAATCATGGCGATCAGGTAGAGCGCCTGTTGCGACAGGTCGATGACCATATCGGGCGTCATTTCAGGCCCCTACCATGAAACTCGACGCCAGCGTACCCATGATCAGGGCCCAACCGTCGACCAGCACGAACAGCATCAGTTTGAACGGCAGCGAGACAATCATCGGCGACAGCATCATCATACCCATCGACATCAGTACGCTGGCGACCACCAGGTCGATAACGACGAAGGGGATGAAAATAAGAAAACCGATCTGAAACGCGGTCTTCAATTCGCTGGTGACGAAAGCCGGCATCAGCAGCGTCAGCGGCGTTTTTTCCGGTGATTCGATTTCGGTAACACCGGCGATATCGGCAAACATTCGGATATCGGTTTCACGCGTCTGCGCCAGCATGAAGGTCTTGAAGGGCTCGGTGGCCGCACGCAGCGCATCCAGTGCCGTCAACGATCCGTCGAGATAAGGCTGCACCGCCAGCAGGTAAACCTGGTCGAATACCGGCGACATGACGAACAGGGTCAGGAACAGCGCCAGGCCCAGAATAATCTGGTTGGACGGCGTTTGCGCGGTGCCCAGCGCCTGGCGCAGTATCGACAACACGATGATGATGCGGGTAAACGAGGTCATCATCAGCAGGATCGCCGGCAACAGCGTCAGCATCGTCATCAGCGCCAGAATTTCGAGGGTCACGCTATAGGTTTCGCCGTCGCCGCTACCCCCGTCCACGGCAATCGCCGGAATGCCGACGGATTGCGCCTGCGCTTCAGGCACCAGCAACATCAGCGCCAGAGCAATCAGGTACTTCATGAAGACTCCCGCTCGCCCATCAGGCGATTGATCTTGCTGGCGAAGGATGCGGGCGCCGCCTGCCCCCCGGGAACTTCCAGCGGTTGCGCCAGGGTATGCAGTTTTTCGATTCGGCCGGGAGTCAATCCGAGCAGGATTTGCTCGTCCCCGATTTGCAGCAGCACGATTCGATCGCGCGTACCGACCGAAAGCCCTGCAATGATCCGCATCAGGCCGCTTTGCGACTGTTGATTCAGATTGAATTTTTTCATCAGCCAGGCCAGCACGAATATCAGCGCCACGATCAGGACCAGGCCACCGGTCAGCTTCAACAGGTAAGGCGAGGAAATGGGTTCCAGCGCGCTGCCCGCCTGGTTTTCCGACTGCGCCAGCAACGCCTCGGAAAACAGCCCGATTGACAATAACAGCCAGCGCATTAGCGTAGGTTCTTGATCCGGTCGGCCGGGCTGATCACGTCGGTTAACCGAATGCCGAATTTTTCATTGACCACGACCACTTCTCCGTGCGCCACCAGGGTGCCGTTAACCAGCACGTCCATCGGTTCGCCGGCAAGCCGGTCGAGCTCGACAATCGAGCCCTGGTTGAGCTGCAGCAGGTTGCGAATGCTGAGTTGGGTTCGACCAATTTCCATCGCCACCGTCACCGGTATGTCGAGAATGACATCGAGTTTGACGTCGCCGGAATCGGGATTCGGGGTTTCCTTCAACTGCTTTGCGCTGACTTGCTGGAAACCCTCGTCGCCAATATCGGAGTCGGAAGCGTCCTGCTCTTCCATGGCGGCGGCCCATTCTTCGGCCATCGCGTCCTGATCCACGGCTTCTTCTGTTTCAGTGCTCATATTCAGTCTCCTGCAAACTATTCGGGTTGCGCAATCGCGCTTTTGATGTCTTCGTTTTCGGGGTCGTAAATTTCGACGATTTCTTCGACCTTGACCGCAGTATTGCCCTGGTGCTCACCATACTGACCGCGAATAATCGGCATATCTTCGGCCAGCAGTACCACCTGTTCGGGCATGTCGATGGGGATGATGTCGCCAGCCTTGAAATTGATCAGATCCGATACCGGCAGCTGCTTCTCGATAAACAGTCCCTGCATGTTGATCCTGGCGTGCATCAATTCCTCCTTGAGCAATATCGACCAGCGTTCGTCGAGGTCGCCGTGATCGCTTTGCACTCCGGCGTCGAGCACGGTGCGGATCGGTTCGATCATCGAGTACGGATAAACCACGTGCAAATCACCGCCACCGCCATCGAGTTCCACGTGAAAATTGGATACCACGATGACTTCGGTGGGGCTGACGATATTCGCCATGTGCGGATTGACCTCGTGATTGTGATAGCTGTACTCCACCGACATCACCGGTGCCCAGGCCTTTACCAGGTCGACGAAACACATTTGCACCACCTTCTCGATAACCCTGAGTTCTGTATTGGTGAAATCACGGCCCTCGATCTTGGCGTGGATGCTGCCGTCACCGCCGAAGAAGTTGTCTACCAGGATGAAAACCAGCTTGGGATCCAGCATGATCAGTCCGGTGCCGCGTAACGGCGCCATTTTGATCATGCTTAAGGAGGTGGGCACGAACAGCGTATGGATGTATTCGGAAAACTTGATCATCTCGATACCGTTGACCGAGATTTCCGGTGACTTGCGCAGCATGTTGAAAAAGCTCACCCGAAAATAACGGGAAAACCGGTCGTTGATCATTTCCAGGGTCGGCAAGCGCCCGCGGATGATGCGTTCCTGGTTGTTGAAGTCGAAGGATCTGGCTTCGCCGTCGAGCTCGACCTCTTCCGCGGAAGTATCGATAGCGCCGTCATCGACGCCACCAAGCAGGGCATCAACTTCGTCCTGACTGAGAATATCGGTGCTCAAACCGCCCCCCTATTGCATCACGAAGCTGGTGAAGAACACGTTGTCGACCGCGCCGCCCGAACCCTGTTCATTGATTACGGTCTGCACTGTTTCCAGCGCCGACTTCTGCAATTTTTCCTTGCCCTCGGGTGCCCGCAGTTCGGCTGACTTCTGCTCTCCGAACAAAACCAGCAAGTTGTTACGAATCAGGGGTTTGTGCTTTTCCAGGTCCTTGGCGACATCGTCGTTAAAAGTCAGCACCTGCATCGAGATCTGCAGGAAACCGACCGGGTCTTCAGGCGCCAGGTTTACGGTGAACGCGGGCTTCAGATCGATGTAACTGGGATCGCCGCGCTCGACCTCGACCACTTCCTCGGCTGCGGCTTCGGCGCTATCGTCACCCCCGCCGACAATCAGCAGCGTGCCGCCGATCGAACCGCCGACCAGTAACAGCGCGCCGAGCGCGATGAATATCAGTTTCTTCTTACTGCCGCCAGCGGCGGCTGCTTCATCCACTTCCGCCTGTTGCGCTTCTTCTGCCATGATACTTCCTCGAGATGTGTCTGTATCCGTAGGTAGAGCAATTCCTGTGCCAATAAATTAATTTATTGAATATCAATGACTTAAAGAATCGGTTCGAGCGATAGGCAGATTTTTGACGGATGCTTTATGTCGAAGAGACAATAGTTTGTCGGCCGCCAATTTCAGCAATTTCAGGGACACAATACCTAATTGCCAGTTTCGGGGAGACGACGCCTGTTTGTCTGGGAGCGGTAATAGTCGATCGCCGTTAATTGCAAGATCCCGGATAGCCGCTGCGCGGCTTCCGGGATGACATGATATATGCAAAGGGGTGGACTACCCCTTTGCATATATCATGTCAAAAAGCTTGCGGCGCGAACGCCGCAACAAGGGGGTAATCAGGCGAAGGTATCGAGGATACCGTCACCGCTGAAATAGCTGGATTGCTGGTGCCGCGCCGGTACAGACTCCTGTTCCGATGCCGGTTCTTCCTGTTTATCGAACTGATCCCGGGCGCCGGCTTGCGCGCGTGCCTGTTGCTGGTCCTGGCGCTGCGAGACATCGACATTTACGTTCTGATAGCCGTTTTCCTGCAGGAAATCCCGCAGTCGTACCGAGGCGGATTCGATCAGCTCACGGGTTTGCGCATGCTGCGTCTGAATCGTTATCGTGGTTGCATCATCGGTAACTCTCACCTGCACGTCGAGCTTGCCCAGCATCGGCGGATCGAGCCGAATGATTGCGCTGTTCTGCTTTTGATTGATCATCCAGCTGACTCGATCACCGAGGCCATTGCCCCACTCGGTGGCCTCCGCGCCACGCGCCAGGCTCATGGTTTCAAGCTGGGAGGGTAGCGGAATAGGCGTTGCGGCTGGCGTTGCCGTAACGCTGCCAGCGGGTGCCTGCACGGCAGCCGCCAAGGTCGCCAGCGCTGGTTGCGCCTGACTCTGCAATGCCGGTTGCGGCATTTCGAGGCTGCGGCTGGCGGCGAATTCAGGTGCCGCCGTTTCTGCCTGGGTTTTCAACGGCTGGGCTGCATTGCGGACAGGATTATGCGTTTCGCCGCTATCGGCCGATTGCGCGAGGTTGGCGGCCTGCAATTGCGGCGCTTTGGCGTTATTTGCCTGCCATTCCCGGGCTGGCGCGATAGCGGCAGCGTTCAGCTCACGCGGCAAGGGTAGTTCTTTGCCTGCGATGTCCTGCGGCGCAGTTACGCTAAACTGCCTGGCATCGGGCCGGCTGTCTGGCGACAGGTTGGCAACAGAGGATTCAGCTGGCGCCTGCGGCCGGGCCACCGTTGCCGGCATGGGGATGGCGGGTTTACTCACCCGGGTAACGACATCGCCGTCGACAACCTTATCGCTCGCCCTGATCTGTGCCGCCAGCCGATCGTCGGCAGGGTTTAGCGCTGCGAGTTGTTCGATAGCAGGTTGTTGCGCAGCCGTTGCCAGACCCGCTGGCGTGCCGACAGCAACGGCGTTAGTGCTGGAGTGCATCCCGTGAACACTTTCCGCCGCCAGCTTGATCGCAGCTGCGGGTAATTCGACAGCGCTAACTGCGGGAGTCGAAGCGGCAACGGCATCCTGCCTCGATGCCGCAGTAGCGATATCTTTCGGCAAGACTTGCGCATCGCCAACATTTTCATCCGGCAAGGAATTTCCGCCAACTGGCAATGTTTCGCCTGGCGCGAGTGCCGCTTCAGGCAATATCGGGGATAGCGTCTTCGTCTGCCTCGGCAGGATTGCGTCAAGATCCGCCGGGATTGACTCGACCGGATCGGCATCGGTGGTAATGCGAATCTGCTGTTGCGACAGGTAGTCCTGCCAGGTCGCGATCGGTGTCCTGGCGGCGATCAATTCAGGGGCTTGTTCCGGAGCGGGAGAATTTAGAAAAAAATCTTTAAATTCAATTATTTGAACGTCATTCCCGACATCCATGGGCAGCTGCTGCTGCAGCACACGGTTAAAACTGTCGCCAACCCCCTGATCGACCATTGGAATGTCCTGCATGTCCAGCGTCAGAGAGCGAATATCGGTAAGCATTATGTTCATGTCTTGATCCAGTCAGTACCTGTTGCGCAACCGGTTTGCGCGGCTTTGCCTGTACTGAATGCATCTAGCGTGCCAGTTTATGAGCGGCGCTGATGATTGCGCTGAGCAAATTCGTCGAGCGCCTTTTGTTCCTTGCGCTCCTGTTCGACAAACTCCTGTTTTTGCAGTTTTTCCACGACCTTGTGCATCTTCTTCGAGTCGATACGCGTGGCCGTCCATTGCTGCCGCTTGTGCTCCAGTTCCTGCTGCCGCAGTTCGACCAGCCCCAGCTGGCGTTCGATGGTCTCATCCAGCTGTTGCATGAAACGGTTGAACTCCTGCAGTTCAATCGGCGTAAAGACCCCGATATCGTATTTTTTCTTGTGCAGATACTCGAGCTTGTAATCCTGCAGCTGGGTCAGGCGGGTTTGCTCGCCCTCGAGCACGGCCTGGCTCTGCGCAACCGCCTGCAAGGCCTGTTGTTCCTTTTTGTCGGTATGCTGCACCACCGGCCTCAAGCGCTGGGTTCGTGTCATTTCGTTTTCCCCTTATCCCTGTTCCCGGTCCGCTTGCAGCATCGTTTCCACCGCCGCCGGCTGATCTTCTTCCGCGGCCTGTTCGAGGACCTTGAACAGCTGTTCGCGACTGCTACCGAAGTCCACCGACTGATTCATATCCTGAGCGATAAAGTCGATCATTTGCGGATGCATACGCACCGCCCTGTCGATGGCCGGGTCGCTTCCCGGTTGGTAAGCGCCGACGCTGATCAAGTCCCGGTTCTGCTGATAAAGACTGTAAATTCCGCGGAAGTTCTGAGTCATCCCCATATGATCGGGCGTCGTAATCTGCGGCGTCAGGCGACTGATCGAAGCTTCGATATCGATCGCCGGATAAATCCCGGTTTCCGCCAGTTGACGCGATAGCACGATATGCCCGTCGAGTATTGCGCGCGCGGCATCGGCAATCGGGTCGGCGTGATCGTCACCTTCCACCAGCACGGTGTAAAACGCGGTAATCGATCCCGAGTTGTGTGCGCCGTTTCCGGCGCGTTCGACCAGTTGCGGCAGGCGTGCGAATACCGATGGCGGATAGCCCTTGGTCGCCGGCGGTTCGCCGATGGCAAGCGCGATTTCGCGCTGCGCCTGGGCAAACCGGGTCAACGAATCCATCAGCAACAAAACGTTTTTACCCTGATCTCGAAAATATTCGGCAATGCTGGTCGCCTGCATCGCGCCGTGAATACGCATTAACGGCGACGAATCAGCCGGCGCGGCGACCACTACCGCCTTTTGCAGTCCCTGTTCTCCGAGAATTTCCTGCACGAATTCCTTGACCTCGCGGCCGCGTTCCCCGATCAGTCCCACCACCACGATATCGGCCTCGGTGTAGCGGGTCATCATGCCAAGCAGCACCGACTTGCCGACACCGCTACCGGCGAACAAACCCATGCGCTGGCCACGGCCTATCGGGCACAGCGCATTGATCGCTCGTACACCGACGTCAAGTTCCTCGCGAATCGGCGTACGCGCCAATGGATTGATTTCCTTACCCTGCAGGGCGATTTTCTGACGCGCGCGTAAAGGTCCCTTTTCATCCAGCGGTCGGCCGCGTCCATCGATGACTCGGCCCAGCAGGTCAGGTCCTACGAGCACGTCCGATCCGTGCCGGGTCGGTATCACGCGCGCATTCGGCACCAGCCCATGGACTTCCGAAGTCGGCATCAGGTAGAGACTGTCACCGGCGAATCCGACGACCTCGGTTTCCACGCGATCACCGACTGAATTGACGACATCACAGCGCGCACCGATCGGTGCCTGGCATCCTGCCGCTTCCAGGGTTAATCCAACCATGCGCGTCAATACGCCTTCGACCACAGGCTTGCCATAACGCCGGGATTCGCTGCCGACCCTCGCCAACGCCGTCATCCAGTCGCGTCCCGCCTTTTCAATCAGTGCTTGCGCCATTTAATCCTGCTCCCGTTCGCCGCCGAGCACCGAGGCCGCAAGTTCGGACAGGCGGTTCTCCAGGGTGGCGTTGATCGATGAAGGCGGCGCGTTGATTTGACAACCGCCACGGGTAATCATCGGATCCTCGACCAGTTTCCAGCTGTGTTCTTCGTCGCTGGTTTCCAGCGATAGCGCATTACGCACCAGGCGGGCATCTTCCGGATGCAGCAGGATCGAAATATTGCGCGTGTTACCGGGCAGCAGTTTTACCGAATCCCGGATCAGACCGATGATTTCGCCCGGCTCTATCTTGAGTTCACGCCGCACCAGCTGCTGCGCCAGCGTAACCGCCAGCTGGGTTAGTTGATGTTCGATATCCTCGTTCAGCGATTGCAGGGGATGCTCGAAAAAATCAATCAGCTGCAACAGCCGCTGCTGCATCTCCTCGGCTTCCTGTTGTGCCCGGATCAGTCCCTGCTGGAAACCCTCTTCCTCGGCCTGCTGTCGCCACTGCTCGATATCATCGGCGGTCGGAATCGAGGCCTCGTCCTGTTCACGGTGTCGCATCACGCGGCTGGGATCGGCTTCCATTACCGGCGCGTGCCATTTTTCGACTAGTTTGTCCGCCACCATTTTGAATTCATCCTCTAATTGCTAATACTCAGGCGATGCCCCGCAGCGACGCGGTTAAATCATTTCCTCGCCGCCACCCATCAACACGATTTCGCCGGATTCCTCCAGTTTGCGCGCCACTGCCAGAATTTCCTTTTGCGCCGTCTCGACCTCGCTGAGCTTGACCGGGCCCTTGGCCTCCATGTCCTCTTTCAGCATCTCCGCCGCCCTGGATGACATGTTCTTGAGGAATTTGTTTTGCATTTCGTCGTCGACACCCTTGAGCGCCAGCGCCAGCAGATCGGTGGAAACTTCGCGCATCATGGTCTGGATACCGCGGTCGTCGACATCGCGCAGGTTGTCGAAGACGAACATCTGGTCTTCGATACGTTCCGCGAGATCCTCGTTTTCCGTACGCACCTGCTCCATCACCTTGTTTTCGATCGCGGTGTCGAGGAAGTTCAGAATACTGGCGGCGGTTTTTTCGCCACCGACCATCGACGACTTGACGTTTTCACTGTCGCTGAAATATTTTTCCATGATCGAGTCGAGCTCCTTGATCGCTGCTGGCTGCACGCCTTCCAGCGTGGCGATGCGCATGAGGATTCCGGAGCGGGTGTTTTCCGGCAGATTGCTGAGCACTTGCGCAGCATTGTCGGGGTCGAGATAGGACAGCACGATAGCGATAATCTGGGGATGCTCGAGACGAATGATCTCGGCTATCGACTTAGGGTCCATCCACTTCAGCGATTCCAGGCCGTTGCTGCCGCTGCCCATCAGAATGCGGTCGATGACGCTGCCGGCCTTGTCGCCCAGCGCCTTTTCCAGCATGCTGCGGATATAGGCGTCATTACCGATGCCGAGCGCGGTCTGCGATTCGAGAGTGTCGAAGAAGTCATCGATTACGTATTCCACCGTCGGCCGCGATACATCGTTCATCATCGCCATGGTCGAACCCACCAGTTGTACTTCCTTCGGATTCATATGCTGCAGAATCTCGGCGGCGACGTCTTCGCCCAGGGTCAGCAACAGTACCCCGGCTTTTTCAGCACCTTTGACGGCTGCCTTTTTATCCAGTTGCTCGTCGGCCACTATTCGTCACCCACCCAGTGTTTCATTACGTTTGCCACCCGCGCCGGATCGTCCATCACCATCGAGCGTGCCATATCGACCTTTTGCTCGTAGGTCGCGTCCTTGCGCCGCACCAGCGCGGCTTGACTATTGGGATCCTCGCTCAGGTTCGGGATGCCAGCCTCAGCGCCGCCCGGCAGTTGCCCCTGCATCGCCATCGCCTGCTGCATCTGCACCGGGGTACCGAGGTTCTGAGCCGCATCTGCGTCCGCTGTCGGGGCCTCGGCATTTTTCAGGGACAGAGAGCGCAGTAACGGGCGTACAAAAATGAAGTAAACGATGATAACGCCGATCGCGCCCAGCACCTGTTTGATCAGGTTGACGATCCAGGCCTCGTTGAGCAGGCTTTGCCATGCGGGCACTTCCTCTAGCACCGGTTCCTCGACTTCGAGAAAGGAAGCGTTAACCACGCTCACCGTATCACCGCGATTTTCGTCGAAGCCGATGGTTTCCTGGACCAGGCCGACGAAACGCGCGATTTCCTCGTCGCTGTACGGGGTCTTACTGATGCTGCCATCGTCGGCGGTCACCCGCTTGTCGTCGATGACCACCGCCACAGACAGTCGCTGTATGGTGCCTACCGGGTTACTGGTATGGCTGATGATGCGGTCGACCTCGTAATTGCGCGTCGCCGAACGATTCTGGTTGCTCGGCAGCTCTTCGCCGCCAGCGGCTTCGGCAGCGGGATCGGCAACAGCGGCCGCGGGTTCGATCTCGCCGGCCGCCGGCGGCTGGTTACTCAACGCTCCCGGAATTCCGAGCGCCTGCGACAGGCTGCGGCTTTCTTCTTCGCTGATCTGTTCGCTACGGATAACGCTGCGTTCGGGATCATAGGCTTCGCGGGTAGACTCTACCGCGGAAAAATCGAGTTGCGCGGCGACCTGGGCATTGACGTTGCCCATTCCGACTATCGGTTGCAGCAGGTCGATAATGCGATCGACGTAGTTGTCTTCGAGCTTGCGACCGTAATCGAACTGGCGCGAGGTCTGCGCCATGCCCTGGTCATCATCGTTGGTTAACAGGCGACCAAACTGGTCGACGACCTTGACCTCCGAACTCTCGAGCCTGGGGATACTGGAAGCGATCATTTGCACCACGCCTTCGACCTGTCCGTCGTTTAGCGTTCGTCCCGGATACAATTTAACCACCACCGAGGCGCTGGGCTTGATTCGGTTACGAATGAAGATCGATTGCTTCGGTAGCGCCAGGTGCACTCGCGCCTTTTCGACCGCGCGAATGGATTCCACCGAGCGCACCAGCTCGGCTTCGAGCGCGTGGTTGTAGCGGGCTTTCTCGATGAAATCGCTGGTTCCCAGACCCTGGTCTTCCTGCAGCGATTCCATGCCGGCGTTGCTACCACCGGCCAGACCCTGCGAAGCCAGCAATAGCCGCGCCTCGGCGATTCGGGTCTGATCCACCAGCAGGGTTCCGCTGGCGGGATCGATCCTGAATTCTATGTCGCGCGACATTAGCGCGTCGGCAGCCTGTGCCGCATTCTTGCCCGACATGTTCTCATACAGCGGGCTGAAGTTCGGCTCCGCCGACCACAGCACCACCACCATGCCGATGGCGATAGCGCCCGCCAGTCCGATCAGCTTGCTGAAATGGCGCACCGCGCGGGACTGCGCGACGGCGTCGATCGGATTGATCTGTCGCGGCGCAACGGCGACCATGCCCTGGCCGTCCGCGGCCATCATCTGTTGATTTACACCTGCTTCTGCCATTTTTTACACCGACATGTTCATGACGTCCTGATACGCGCTCAGGAGCTTGTTACGAACCTGGGTTAGCGCTTCGAAGGAAACCCGCGACTTGTTCACCGCGATCATGACCTGCGATAAATCGACGTTCTCGCCCAGTTCGAACGCCTGGGTTAACGAGGAAGCCTGCATCTGGGTTTCATTGACCTGGTTGATCGCCTGCTGCATCAATTCGCCAAAGTTCGGCCCCTGGTCGGTCTTGATCTCGGGCTGCAACTGCTGGCTTTTGGCCAGCGATTCCAGCGCCTGCATCTGGCTCAACAAGTTGTTTTGCGTCTTGCTAATCATGAAATACCCCTATCGGTCGATTTCTTGACGAATTTGGCCCGCGTATCCGTTTCAGGCTAAAAACCGTTAATTTTTTGACATTCTGTCGTTCAAACCCGCCCTTTTCGGGCCCTTTGTATATAGGAGCAACATTCAGGCCAACTTTTGTGCTTCTCCTGCAACCTTCGGAACATGCCCTCAAAACACGCCGAAAATACATCCATGTAGGCTCGGACCCGGCATCCATGCCGGGTACGGTTTTGAGGGCATGTTCCGAAGGTCGCGCCAAACAAAGTCCAAGTTCCGGATGAGACCTAATTGCAGACGATGATCGGTAATCCAGGTCGGGTATCTGTTTTCAAAACCATATTTTTCAGGGATGAAAAATCTGAGCGCCCAGGGATGGGTTCACAGCGTGTTTTGAAAACAGATACCCGACCTGGATTTACGATGCTTGATTCATAACATCTGGGACTTGTCCCGGAAAACCGAGATCCCCGCTTGCGTGGGGATGAATGAGGAGCTTACTCGGGGACCGGGGCGCCGGCGTCGCGCAGTTTGGCGAGCTTGTAGCGCAGCGTGCGCGGGCTGATGCCGAGTTTTTCCGCGGTCTTCTTACGGCTGCCCTTGAACATGCGCAGGGTTTCGAGAATGACTTCGGTTTCGCGGCCGCGCAAATCGGATTGCAACATACCGTTGTCTTCCAGCAGCGGCTCCATCTGAGCCTGTTCGATGGCGTTGCTCTCCAGCATGATGTCCTGCGGCTGAATCTCGCTGCCCTGCTTCAAAATCAGCGCGCGCTGGATCACGTTATCCAGCTCGCGAACGTTGCCCGGCCAGTCGTGCTGGCACAGCCTGTCGCAGGCGGCATCGGTTAGCTGTATCGATTCGCCCGCCGCGCGGCTGTACTGGTCCAGGATCTTGCGTGCGATAGGCACGATATCGTCGGCACGCTGGCGTAACGACGGTATCGTGATCGGAAAAACGTTGAGCCGATAGAACAGGTCTTCACGAAATTTCCTGTCACGTACCTGCTGGCGCAGATCGCGATTGGTGGTGGCGATGATGCGCACGTCGAGCTCGATGATTTTGCTGCTGCCGAGACGCTCGACCTCCTTTTCCTGCAACACGCGCAAGATTTTCGCCTGTAGCCCGAGATCCATTTCGGTTATTTCGTCCAGCAACAGCGTACCGCCCTGGGCCTGCTCGAATTTACCCATGGTGGCCTTGTGCGCGCCGGTAAAGGCGCCTTTTTCGTAACCGAACAAAACCGCCTCGAGCATGTTTTCCGGGATGGCCGCGCAGTTGATAGCGATAAAAGGCTGCTCGCTGCGAGCCGATTGCTGGTGAATGAAGCGGGAATAAACTTCCTTGCCGACGCCGCTTTCACCGTTGAGCAGAACCGAGGTATCGGTTTGCGCCACGCGCCGCGCCATTACCAGGCTTTCCTGGCTTGCGCTGTCTACCGCCACCAGCCCCTGTTCGCAGGACACCGGCTGGCGAATCTGTTTGCGCACCGTGTTGACCAGGCTGGAAACCTCGAAAGGCTTTACCAGGTAATCGGCGGCGCCGGCCTGAATCGCATCAACCGCCTGCGGAATCGAACCATAGGCAGTCATCAGAATGACCGGCACATCGATCTGGTTTTTGCGGATGGACGACAGCAACTCGTAGCCGTTACCCGGGCTCATTTGCACATCGCTCAGTACCAGCGAAGCCGAATGACTGGCCAGAAATCGCTCCGCGGCCTGACCGTTTTCGGCTTCGTGAAAGCTGATTTCGTTGAGCTGCAGGGTATCGCAAATCGCTTCGCGCAGGTCGGCGTCGTCTTCTACTACCAGTACATCTACCATGGTCTAACTCCGTTCTTGTCTGTCAATGTTTCGGGTGTTGCTTATCTGGGTTTTCATCGCCTGCCGGCAGGGCAGGAAAATGCGGAACCGGCAGCCACGACCGGGTCGCGAGTAAACCGCGATTCGGCCCTGATGCGATTCGATCACCGCCTTGACGACGGCAAGTCCAAGGCCGGTGCCATCGGTCTTGGTGCTGAAAAAGGGATCGAAGATATGCGCCCTGGTCTGGCGATCCATGCCGCAACCGTTGTCGCGCAGCGAAATCGACAACAGGCCGCGTCTGGTCGTAGTCATGGCGATTTCGATGCGCGGCTCACGCTCGCAGGCCTGTAGCGCATTCATGCACAGATTGGCAAGCGCGCCGAGCAACGCGTCCTTGTTGCCCTGCAGCTCTACCGCCGCTTCCTGGCCGCTGACGTAAAGCCCGGCCTCACGCCGCTGCAGTTGCGGCAACAATTGTTCATACAGATCGTCGATCAACTCGCTGACCGAGAAACGAGTGGTTACGAACTGGCCGCCGTGCGCGAATACCAGCATATCGTTGATCAGTTTTTCGATGTGTTGATTGCGCGCCAGCGCTTTTTCGCAGAATGCCTGGCTGGTTTCCTGGTCGAGCTTGCCGTCGACGCACTGCGACAGGTAAAGCACCGACGAAGCCAGCGGGGTTCTGATCTGGTGCGCGAGACTAGCCATCATCTTGCCCATGGTCACCAGATGCAGGTTTTGCTGCGCGGTACGCTGCAGCTCGCGCGTTTGCGTCACGTCGCTGAGCAATAACACCTGTCCCGGCG
>Ga0224508_10000412_pt1 | contig 42098 bp, 28 predicted proteins | sample SF_Jan12_sed_USG_4_FD_170157 | JGI IMG/M metagenome (GOLD analysis project Ga0224508, IMG submission 170157) | Sediment microbial communities from San Francisco Bay, California, United States - SF_Jan12_sed_USGS_21 | ecosystem: Environmental > Aquatic > Marine > Sediment | place: USA... | reverse complement strand
GTTTTCGGAGAGCCCAGCGTGAGACCCGAGTCGGAGGCGGTCCGAGCGATCGTGAAGACAAGGCCGGCCACGCCCACGTAGGCCACCAGCCACAACCAGACCTCGACACGGCCCCACTCGACCACGCCGAACAACTGGAAGAACTGGCCGATCGACGGACTGTTCCAGAGCGACCACAGGACACTCATGACGCTGAACACACCGACTGTGCGGAGCGCCAGCCAGACGCGATCCCGGACCGTGAGTCCGCCCGGCAGACGCTTGCGCGCGCCCGCACGGCGCTCCCAGAGGGTGTTGGCTGTCATCAGCACGGCAAGGATGGACCAGAACAGGATGTCGGGCCCGGAGATCAGCCACGTTCCGAGAATCCAGAACCACTGGTAGGAGTGCAAAAACCACGTCGTGACGAACACGACCAGCGAAGCAGCGACGACGGCTGCCGTCTCTCCCAGCGGCCACGTCCGGATCTTCATGAAGACGGGGAAGAAGACCACCTTCTGCATGAACTCCTTCCAGTAGATGTTTATCCGTCTCCACAGGTCCGCGAAGCTCGACGAGAGCCAGTACCAGTTGTTGGTCAACGGCAGGCCATGCCCGAAGAGGTGGAGCACGCCAATGGCGAGGTGAAACTGCCCGGAGATGCGCAGATAGAGCCCGAAGTTCGTCACGAGGTAGAGCGCCAGCTGGCCGCCCGTCTGCACGTCCACCGCGGACATCGACAGTTCCTGATAGATCACGCGGTAGAGGAGCAGATGCAGGATGCCGCGGGTCATCCACGTCACGCCGCGCATGTAGAGCTTGGTCGCGTCCTCGCGGTAGTACTGCCGGAAGTACGTCTGCGCGTCGACGACCGGGAAGAGCGGGAACGCCGGGTTGGGGAGCAGGAAGAAATACGACAGTCGGTGAGGCCACGAGTCCGGCACGTTGTCGTGTCTTAGGTCGTACAGATAGACGACCAGCCGAAACATGAAGAGCGACGCCAGAATGGGCCAAATCGCCGAGGGCCATGGCGCTTCCAGCCCGCCACCGCGCATCACCGCGAGCGTCGTCCCGGCTGCCGCGACCAGGCCCATGCGAGGCCACCACGGGATCGGGAGGTGGCACAGGCCCACCAGCCCCAACCCGATCGCGATCATCCACCCGCCGTTCGCAAGACCGAAGATCGATGTGATCGCGGTCACGGACAGCAGCAAGAAGACAGTCGGACGCCAGCTCAGTCGGAGCGAGTGGTGGACGAGGAACCCGAAGAAGATGATGGGCGCCAGACGGTCGGCGAACGCCACTCCTTCGATGCGCCAGTCGCGGATCACGACCATGAGGAGGCCGAGCAGCGCCGCGATCGCCAGGTGCTGGACGGCATCGCCCGTTCTCGTCTCGTCGTCCGAGCTCAGCCAGTCGCCACCGACCAGAAGGGCATAACCGACGAGCCCCAGCGCGATCTGTCGGGTGCCGAGACCGGACCCGCCGACTGCCGCCCAGACGGCGGCGATGATACAGCCCAGCCCGCCCACCTTCACGGTGAGTCGAAGCGCGCGATTCGATTCTCCCATCAGAGCCCCAGCCACCCCGCGATGATGTTGCGCTGCATCTCCGACGTTCCGGAGTAGATCGTGCTCCCGATCGAATCCCTCAGTATTCGTTCGACCTCGTACTCGTCCATGTACCCGTAGCCACCGAAGATCTGAACGACGTCGAGTGCGCTACGGACCAGCGACTCGCTGACCAGGAGCTTCGTCATCGAAGCGTCGAGCCCCACGGTGCCCGCCGTCTCGAGACGCTCCGCGGATCGGTAGGTGAGGAGCCGGGCGGCCTCGAGACGCACTTTGAGGTCCGCGATCCGGTGGGAGATCGCCTGGTTCTTCCCGATCGACTGGCCGAACGCCTTCCGGGTGCGGGCCTGCTCGACGGCCCGGTCCAGCAGGTGTCGCATCGTCCCGAGGTGAATCGCCGGAAGACAGATCCGCTCCCACTCCATCGAGTGGTTGAAGATCGGTCCGCCGCCCCCCACGCCCCCGATGACGGAGTCATCGGGCACGAACACGTCGTCGAACACCAGCTCGCTGAGCGGCGCGGTGCGAAGCCCCATCTTCTCGAACTTCTGTCCCACCGAGAACCCGGGCGTTCCCTTCTCGACCAGGAACGCCGTGATGCCCCCGAGAAAGCCCCGATCCGGGTCGGTGGCCGCGTAGACGACCGCGAGGTCCGCGACAGGGCCGTTCGACGCGAACGTTTTCGTCCCGTCGATCCTGAACCCGCCCTCGACCGACACCGCCCGCGTCTTCATCGCGAATGCGTCGGAGCCGGAGTCGGGCTCGGTGATCGCGTTGACCGCGATCAGGCTGCCGTTCGACAGCCCCGGGAGATACCGTTCCTTGAGCTCCTCGCTTCCGTGTCGCCACACGGGGATGACGCATGCGAGGAGGTGTGCACCGATCGCGAACGCCAGGCCTCCATCGCGGCATCCGTAGCCGAAGGCTTCGAGCGCGATCGCGGTCGACAACGAGTCGAGTCCGACGCCTCCGTGACTTTCGGGCACCGGCAGGCCCTGAAGGCCCATCTCCCCACACTTCTCCCACAGATCGTGCGGGAACACGCCCCCTCGATCCCGCTCGATCGCGCCCTCCGTGAGCTCGCGGGTCGCGAACTCCAGGATCTGGTCGCGGAGCGCTTCCTGATCGGGGGTGAACGAAAAGTCCATTCAGATCCTAGGTTTCCCGGAGGCTCTCTGCCGTGAGACTGCCGAGCAGATCGTGCCACACGTGCCCCGGGTTCTCCTCGACCTGGGTCACCATGTCTCGCATCTTCTGCAACACGGGCGGCTTCTCCTCATCGTACACATCTCCCTGCAGAAGACGGAGAATGTCGAGCCGGTACTTCGGGTCGGAGATGAAGTACGTAAACAGCACGTTCAGGCGATAGTACAACGTGATGAACTCGTACCAGTGTTCGCACCCCGCCTTCATAGTCCGCTCGAACTCATCGAATCGGGAGCGGGAGAAATCGCCCGCCTCAGCAGCGGCGAGGATGGCCTGGCTGGCCAGCTTGCCACTCGTCAGCGCGATGCTGACCCCGCTGGAGAAGATAGGATCCACGAAGCGCGCCGCGTCCCCGACGAGGACGAAGCGATCGCCACAGAACCTCTTCATGGCGTAGCTGTAGTCTCCTTCGGGCTTGAGTGGCCGGAGCTGCCGCGACGCCTTGAGCTTCTCGTAGAGCTCGGGCCGACTCTTCATGCACTCCCAGAAGAACTCGTCCATCGACGCGCTCGCGGCCTTGAAGTTCATCTTCTGCGTGACCACGCCGAAGCTCGTGATCGAGTCCGTGATCGGGATCTGCCACACCCACGTGTTGGTGACGGGCAGGAAGTGGATGAAGATGTAGTCGCCCTCCGGACCGGACTCCCTCTCATAGCCGTCGAACCACGTGTGGATCGCGTACTGGTCGAACACCGAATCGGTCACCTTCAGGTCGAGCCGGTTGCCGAGGAATGCCCGCCGGCCGCTGGCGTCCACCAGCATGCGCGCTGTCAACTCCTGTTCCTCGCCGTCCCGCGCGTACGTGACGACGACGCTCCCGTCGGGGCCGTCCAGGTCCACGCCGCGAACGACCGTGCCCTGCCAGACCGTCGCACCGAGGCCTTCGGCGTGTTTGAGCAGCATCTCGTCGAACTTCGCGCGGTCGACGTGATACGTGTAGTTCTGGCTGACCCCTTCCTGCGTACGCTCCTCGAAGCGTACGGAGACGTAGCAGTCCGGATCGATGTCCCCCCAGTCGTGCGAGTAGGTCGGGTGATCGCCGCTGGTCGTCCAGGCGGCCCCGTACTTATGCGGGAACCCGGCCTCTTCCATCTTGTCGAGGAAACCGAGCTCTTTGAACACCCTCGTGGTCGAGGGTACGAGCGACTCCCCGACGTGCTCGCGCGGGAACCGCTCCCGCTCGAGGACGACGCACGACAGCCCGCCCTTCGCCAGATACGCCGCCGTCGACGATCCGGCGGGTCCACCGCCGATGATCGCAACGTCGAACATGGCTCCGTCTCCGCTCATCTCGCGTGCTCCAGTGGATTCGTAGGGGTCATGAGCGCACTACGTCGGCTCTCAGCCGCTGATAGTCGATCTTGTCGGTGGAGGTCTTCGGGAGGTCGTCGACCGTGACGAAGGCATCGGGCACCATGTATGCAGGCAGGTTCTGCGCGCAGTGCTGCTTCAGCTTGATCAGCGACGGCTTGTCCTCGCCCGACCACGTGAGAAACGCGGTGACCAGCACACCGCTCTCGTCGTCCGGGGTGGCCACCACCGCGGCCTCTACGATCTCGTCGTGCCGATACAGCGCCGACTCGATCTCGCCCAGTTCCACCCGGTAACCACGTCGTTTGACCATGCGATCTCGACGACCAAGGAAGACGTAGTCGCCGCCATCGTCTTCCCGGACCACGTCGCCGGTTCGATACCATGACACGCCCTCCGCATCGACCAGGGTGGCTTCGGCGGTCCGGTCGGGACGACTCCAATATCCCAGCATCACCGAACCGCCGGCGACTACGAGCTCGCCCTCCTCACCGGGAGCGACCGTGGTGCCGCTCGGGTCGACCACCCGACACACGTCGCCCGAGGAGGGGCGCCCGATCGGGACCGGATCGAGCCGGTCATCGGGCAGGCGGGCGGGGACCTCGTACCACGTGCAGACGTTCGTCTCGGTCGGACCGTAGAGGTTGAAGAAGCGCGGCTCCGTCCAGATCTCCTTGAGCCGGCGGAGGTGTCCGATCGGGAACACCTCGCCTGCGAAGAACACCATGCGCAGGTGGCCGAAGTCGCGACCTTCCATACGACCGTAATCGATCATCAGGCGAAGGACCGTCGGTGTGGAGTACCACACGCTGATCTCCCGGTCCGATGCGATCTCGGCCAGCTGGAGCGGAGACTTCCCACTGGTCTCGCCGATGAGAACGACTGCCCCGCCATGCTTGATCGCAACGTAGAGATCGAAGATCGAGAGGTCGAAGTGGAAGGGGGCGTGCGAGCTGAATCGATCTTCCTCGGTCGGGTCGAACATGCCGGAGCACCAGTCGACGAAGGCGCGAGCGGTGGAGTGCGAGTGCATAACGCCCTTCGGCTTCCCCGTCGAGCCGGAGGTGTAGAGGATGTACGCGAGGGCGTCATTTCCGGCGTCGTCTGCGAAGTCTTCTTCCTCCGCCCGGCCCCCCTTGCCGAGAAGGACAACGTCCTCACTGACGGTCGTGCGCTCACCCCAGCAGGAGTCGACTGCGGACCCGTTCACCGCCCCCGTGGCGAGCGCGTCGGCCAACGCGGCGTTTGAGACGATCGCGCGCACGGAACAATCGACGAAGATGTCACGGGACCGGCCGGCCGGGGCGTCGGGGTCGACAGGCACGTAGGCTGCCCCCGCCTTCATGATTCCGAAAACCCAGGCGACCGTGTCGACGCGCTTGGGCACGGCGAGACCGACCCTTTCGCCCGCCCGCACACCCACGTTTCGGAGGGCCTCGGCATGGCGATCCGAGAGCTCGTCCAACTCGACGTACGTCAGGCTCTCGTCCGTCGCGGGGTCCTCGACGGCAGTTCGATCGGGCCATCGCTCCGCGCTGTCCCTGAGGAGGGACTCGAGACGGCCGACCAGCGTCGAGGTTGCCTCCGGCATCACCCGTGCCGCTTGGATTCTACGGTGGCCGCGATCAGATCGAGCGTATCGAGGTTCTCCCGGCTTATCTCGTGCGCCTCGAACTGGACATTGAACTGCTCCTCGAGAAAACTCACGAGCTTAATCGTGGAAAGCGAGTCGAGGATGCCCGACGAGATGAGCGGCGTGGAATTGTCCATCGCATCGGGGCTTTCGCCAGGCAGGAACTCCTCGAGCACATAGCTCTTCACGGTGCTCTGGATCTCGCTCATCGAGTGACCTCTCCTCTACTGTCGGGGCTCGTCTCGGCCGCCGTGGCGTCGAATCCACACGCCGCGGCCGCATTCACCGGTCTCGTGACGGCTTAGGGGCGTCGCGCCGACGCTCAAGGGCAAGAAACGGTCCGCTAATCGACGCCCTCACGAGCCGGACTTTCGTGGTGGCTCGTGGTTCGTTATCCGGGCGGCTCGACGAAAACGGGTGGACCACGAGGGTCCGATGGCGATACGTGACCGAGCGACTCCGGCCCCCCGGTCACCGAGTGGACCCGCCAGACGTTCACCAAACGGATCGGCCACGCACGAAGGACGGAAAGATGTCTGCCAGCAACCAGACGATTGTCCGGAGGAGGATGGGCTTCCCGCGAGGGGTCGGCGCCGTGTGGCGTCTCCTGACGATGCTCGGCACCGTCGTGCTCGCGGGCGCGTGCGCAACGACCCCGACCGACCCGGCCGGCGAAGACCTGCGGATGGTCCTGGCCGTGTCCGGTGGGATCGCGGGGGTCGATTGGCAGGTCACGATCGACGCGCTGACAGGGCGGGTTACGGGCGACCGGTGTCGGACGAACCTCGGTTGCGATTGGGGAGAAGGTGAGATCCTCGCCAGCGTGACCCCCGCGCAGGTTCGTTCGCTCGCGGACGAGTTCCAGGGCTCGGGGTTCTTCGAAGGAGAGACGGAGTACGGAACCGAGTGCTGCGATCAGTTCGATTTTCGTCTCTCCTTTGGCGAGAACGATTTTGACCGCACGGTGACGGGGAGCAGCGGTCGCCTTCCGAGCGACATCCTCGACCTGATCACGCTCGTGCAGGAGTTCGTGGACGACGTCAGGGACTGACCCCGGGGTCCGCCGCACGGGCGTTTTCGCCCCACGGTGTGACGACGCGTCCCGGGCGTCGGAGCCGATCACACGTGAAACTCCCACGCACCTTCCGACACGATAGACGTGTAACCGACTGTAAAATAACGGGTTACGTACGTTACGTGCCATCTAACATCAGATTGCACGCTCGAATTCCCGCCTGGACCCGTACTTGCCCCATTGGATCCCGCCGCGGGACTGTCGCGGTGGGACAGTCACCGACGATGGGGACACCCACTGAAGGGGAGATGGAGTCATGTCAGCCGGGAGATTCTGCACCAGAGAGGTCGTCGTCGCATCCGCGCCGGACACCATCCGAACCGCGGCCCGGCGTATGGCGGAACACAACGTCGGTGCGATCCTGGTCACGGACGAAGAAAACCGGCCGGCCGGTATCCTCACGGCCCGCGACCTGGCGATTCGCTGTGTCGCCGAAGAACGGGATATCGAGGGCACGACCGTGGGAGACGTAATGACGCAGCCGGCGCCGCGGGTCCACGAAGACACGTCCATCGAAGACGCATTGAAGAAGATGGCCAGCGCCGGGCATCGTCGGCTCGCGGTCGTTGACGGCCAGGAGCGTCTCGTCGGAGTGCTCGCGATGGACGACGTGCTGGATTGGATCTAACGCGTGCCTGCTTCGAGGAGGTAGGATGAAGGGCGGGATCAGGCTGGGGTCGATCTCGGGGTTTGAAATCAGGATCGATCCCTCCTGGTTCGTGATCCTCTTCCTCATCCTGTGGTCCTTCTCGGCGGGCGTGTTTCCAGCGCAGTACCCCGACCAGGAGTCCTCGGTCTACTTGCTGATGGGCCTGGCCGGGGCGTTGCTGTTCTTCACGTCGATCGTCCTGCACGAGCTGTCGCACTCGCTCGTCGCGCGCAGGAAGGGGATCCCCGTCGAAGGCATCACGCTCTTCATCTTCGGCGGAATCGCGCACACGAGGCTCGAGGCCGAGAAGCCCGGCGATGAATTCGTCATCGCGGGCGTCGGTCCGCTGGCGAGTCTGCTGATCGCGGCGGTGCTGGCCGGCGTGTCGTGGCTGTTTGCGCGTCTGCAGTTCACGCCGGCCGCTGTCGTCACGAGCTACCTGTCGTTTCTGAACGTTCTCCTGGCCGTGTTCAATCTCCTGCCGGGATTCCCGCTCGACGGAGGCCGTCTGTTTCGGTCGATCGTCTGGAGGGTCACGGGGGATCTCACGACCGCCACTCGGTGGGCGACTGCGGGAGGATCCGCCCTCGGGTACGGCCTCATGGCGGTCGGCGCCCTTGGACTCATCTCGGGCACCGGCATCGGGGGGCTCTGGTTGATCTTCATCGGCTGGTTCCTGCGAAACGCCGCCGTCGCGAGCCTGCGGCAGCACATGGCACGGTCCCTTCTCGAGGGCGTCGCCGCCCGGGAGATGATGACGCCGAACCCGGATTTCGTGCCTCCGAACCTGACCCTGGACGAGCTGGTCGAGGAGCATTTTCTACGGAAGCAGCACCATGCCTTCCCGGTGGTGGAGACGGGACGACCCGTCGGGTTGATCACGCTGCAGCATGTGAAGCAAGTGCCGAGAGAGGCGTGGGTATCGCGTCGCATCGGAGAGGTCATGCGAGATGTCGCCGACCTCTCGGTAGGGTCTAGAAGCGGCATGCTACAGGTCCTCGAACAGATGCAGGAGGCGGAAGAGCGGCGGGTTCTGGTCATCGACGACGGTCGACTCGTCGGCATCATCTCCGCGAGCGATGTCGCGGCCTGGCTACAACGCCGGGAGGAGTTCGACGCGCTTCGACGCGAGGCGGGGGCCTGACCCCGCGAAGCCGTCCGTGGAACCGCCGAGGCGATCCGGGCAACCCCAGACTAGAATGAGACACGAGGCTCGCTTCGGGCCGTCCGTTCGGTGCCTCGAAATACGTGCACCGAGTGAGGAGATCGTGATGGTACCTTCGCGAGGCATTCGTCTGGTCGGTCTGGCCCTGGCCGCCACCCTCTCCGTGAACTGCCAGGTCCGGGCACAGACCGTCGATGAGGCCATCCAGCAGAGCCGGGCTCTCGTCCTCGACTTCATGGCGGAGTCCGCCACGCCGGGGCTCTCGGTCGCCGTGCACTTCCGGGGCGACCTCGTCTGGGCCGAGGGGTTCGGCCTCGCGAACGTCGAGTACGAGGTGCCCGTCACGACCGGGACGCGTTTTCGGATCGGGAGCATATCCAAGTCGCTCACGTCGGCCGCGGTCGGGTTGCTCTACGAAAGAGGCGAGCTCGATCTCGACGCGCCGGTCCAAACGTACGTCCCGTCGTTCCCCGAGAAAGAGTACCCCATCACGACGAGACACATAGGAGGTCACCTTTCCGGGATACCGCACTACGGCCCAAGGGATTTTCAGAACTTCGTGGTGTACCGCGACGTGGTATCGGCCCTCGACAAGTTCAAGGATCGTCCGCTCCTGTTCCGGCCGGGAGAGCGGTTCCAGTACTCCAGCTTCGGCTGGAATCTCATGAGCGCGGTCGTCGAGAGTGCTTCCGGCCGACCGTACCTCGAGCTCATGCACGATGAGGTATTCGAGCCGCTCGGGATGCAGGACACGATGGCCGACGACTATCGAGCGATCATCCCGAACCGGACCGGCTTTTACGAGAGACGATCCGGGGAGCTGACGAACGCGCCGTTCACGGACAACAGCGACGTCTGGGCGGGTGGCGGCTTTCTGTCGACGCCCACTGACCTCGTCATCTTCCTCCATGGTCTCCTCTCGGAGGAGCTGCTCTCGGCCGGGACGCTCGATGTCCTGTTCACGCCCATGCTGATGACGGACGGGGCGCGGACCGAGTACGGACTGGGCTGGGGGATACGAGAGGACAGCCACGGTCACCCGGAGATCGGTCACGGAGGCGGTCACTACGGAGCGACGGCCCGGCTCGCGGCTCTCCCGGACCACGAGCTCATCGTCGCGGTGACGGCGAACATGTCCGGTGCCCGGTACGGCGACGTGTTCGGCGAGATCCTCCGGCGGTTCGGAGTCCTCGAAGACGGCAGCTGAAGTAAGGGCCCGCTCTTGCGGGCGTGCCGGCTCGGGTCGTCGATTCAAGGGTGAAGGGGCCGCCGTCCCGAATCGAGGCGGTCACGCGGGCAGAGTTTTCCTTGTCGGAGAGGCGACGATATGCGTTTCATGAGAGTCGTATCCGCTGGCGCCATCGGGTTGGTGCTTGCCTGCGGAGGGGGCGATGCCGCCGAAGAGTCCGCCGACGCGATGAGCGTCGAGGACGTCTCGGACGCGGTGACGGCTGACCCGGATCACTACTCGGTGGAGTTCGAGAACGACGCGGTCCGAATCGTCCGGGTGTCGTACGGGCCCGGCGAGGCTTCCGTGATGCACAGCCACCCGCCGCTCTGTTCCGTTGGACTCTCGGCATCCGCCTGGGAGATGACGAACGCAGACGGCACGGTGGAAGAGAACACCGGGGCGCGTGGCGACGTCGAGTGTGGAGAGCAAGGCTCGGTCCATATCCCGCGGAACACGAGCGATGGCGTGAACGAAGCGATCCTCGTCGAGATCAAGAACGGGGCGATGGCTGGTACCGTTTGGACGCCGGAGGAGCCCCATGCGGCGGGCGCTGACCCAGACCATTACCAGGTCGAGGCCGAGAATGACGTCGTCCGCATGCTCCGCGTCCGCTACGGGCCGGGGGAAACCTCGATCATGCACCATCATCCGGCGAACTGCGTCGTCTTCCTCCAGGACGGTCCAACAACGTTCGAGCTTCCGTCCGGAGAGACGATCGAAGGTGCCGCTGGCGACGCCGGCACGGTGAACTGTGGCGATGGAGAGGTGCACCTGCCCACGCATACGGGCGATGGTGAGCTGGAGGTCGTGCTCATCGAGTTCAAGGGACGCGCGACGGCGTCCTGATCACCGTCGGAGGCACAGCTCAGGAGCGGAGCGCCTGCCAGAGCGGCTTGCCGAAGACGAAGAGGCACGCCCACCCGGCCACGATGCCGGGCAGGAATCCGATGCCGAAGATCGAGGCCCCTCCGGCCCAGCTCGACTCCTGTCTGACGAAGAAGACTGCGGCCGGAACGAACAGAAGGCAGCTGAGCGCCACCAGAAGGAGCCCGACGGTCTTCTGGCGGGCCAGCAGCGGAACGCCCACCAGCAGCCCCACGAGCAGGATCGCCGGAATCGCGACGTGCCACTCGAAGCCGTCATTGAAGAGGGCGACGAAGATGAAGAGTCCGACGGCGAACGCGACGTTCAGGATGATCGTCCAGCGCACGAGCCCCATGCGCGCGCCACTCCAGTCGGTCGAAGCTCGGCCGTCGTAGCGTTCGAACATGGCCCGACCCGTCAGCGTCGCGACGAGCACCAGGGCGGCCACCAGGCCGATCGTTTGCTGCAGGAGCGGGAGACCGGCCGGCAGGCCGAAGGTCAGGAAGATCGCCCACGGAAGTACGACGACGGCGGCCGCGAGGGCCAGCCACCGAGCCCAGGCCTTCTCCAGGATGAGACCGATGATGGTCGCACCCAGCGGTACGAGCAGCACCCGAGTGGCGACCACGAGGCCCGGGTTCACGCCGTAGGAGCCCCGTTCGAGCGTCACGATCAGGCCAGCCAGCGCCAGCAGAGCGAGCACGGCGGTGAACTTCCGAGGCTGGATCATGCCCCCCCCTATTCCTCTACCTGCTGAGCCGCGGGATGTACGGTGGTCCCCGGGCGACATACGCTTCGTATTCTTCTCTCAACCGGTCTCGGGGGCGAGGGCGTCGCGGATCCAGCCCACCGTCTGTTCGCAGCCCGTCCGCCGGGGCTATGCTGAGCGACGGTCCACAGATCCCTGGCCATGGAGGAGTCTTGGAGCCGATGCCACCCTCTGTCTCAACCCACCCCCACACTCGTCGCCGGTTTCTCGAGCTCGCCGCAAGCGCCGCGGGGCTGGCCGCCACCGCCGGGTGCGCGTCTGCCGGGAGCCAGCCGGGTTCGACATCGATCGTATCCGAAGTCGATTCCCGCGACCGACTCGACCCGTGGATCGAGATCGATCGCGCGGGCTATCGACAGAACGTGCGTGAGGCGGCGAGGCTCGCCGGCGGTCGCCCCATCCTGGCGGTCGTGAAGAACAACGCCTACGGGCTGGGCGATCGGACGGTCGGCCCGCTGCTCGCGAGCTTCCCGGAAGTGGGTGGCATAGCGTGCGTGCGAGTCGAAGAGGCTCTGGCCATGCGACAGGCCGGGGTGACGAAGCCGATCGTGGTCATGGCCGAGCAGCCGGATGACGCCATCGCGGAGATGGTGCACCACGACGTGACGCCGAGCGTCTGGCTCGATGACGCCCCGCAGCGGCTCGAGCGCGTGGCGCGGCGACTCGACCGGCCCGTCCCGGTCCAGCTGTACGTCGATACGGGGATGAACCGGGAGGGCATGCCGTACCGGCGCGCCCGCCCGTGGATCGGAGAATTGTGCTCCAACCCCGCGGTCCGGGTCGAAGCCACCTACACCATGTTCTCGCATGACCTGGACTTCGATCGCGAGCAATTGGCCCGTTTCGAGTCGCTGCTGGAGTGGGCGCGCGGTGCGGGGCTCGAGCTCGGGAGCCTTCACGCCTCTCCCACGGTCGAGCTCTTTCATCTCCCCGAGGCGCACTACGACATGGTACGACCGGGGAACGCGTTGTTCGGCAACTACCCGAGCGGCGAGGATGTGCGAGATCGGGCCGACCTTCGGCCGGTGTTTCGGTTACGGACTCGCGTGGTCCGCGTCGAGCGGCTCGAAAGAGGTGACAGCGCGGGCTTCTACCGTTCATTTGCCCCCGAAAGCCCGACCTGGGTGGCGCTGCTTCCGATCGGACGGACCGATGGCTATCCGAGCGCGGCGAACGGCACCTGCGAAGTCCTTATCAACGGGCGGCTATACCCCGTCAGAGGTGGCGTGAACTCGGCGCACACGATTATCGACGTCGGCCACGAGCGGAGTGTCCGGGTCGGCGACGCGGTCACCCTCGTCGGACCCGATCATCCGTCGATCCTTCCGCACGAGGTCGCGCGACGGACCGGGACCTCTTTCCTCGCTCTGATCCAGGGCATGAACCCGCGCCTCCCACGCCACGTCGTGTAGCGATCGGCCGCGCCGGGTCCGGTCGTGCAAATCGAAACGGGACACCACGTTCTGAGACTCTGATGGACGGAGCGGCAGAACGCGCCCGGGGCGTCAGACTCCTTCCGAAGCGGCCTCCAGCATTCCTGTCCGGGACGGTTCTGGATGGCGTGACGATATCACGTAACTCTTTGCGAAGCCTTCGATTAGAGCACGCTTAGGCCTCTTCGTATCCTTCGTTCCGTTCCCGCACAAACGTGCTAGCCCGAGCGGTCGGGTGACGGCCGCCGCCAGCCTCATCCGGTCCTCGCCTTGCGTTTTGGGCCCCGGAATGGGGCCTGGAGATCGCCCCGCCGACAACACCGAATCGTGGGGGGACGGTCCTTGGGCACGAGGCCGCGAACGCTTCTCCTGGACGACGACGATGTCTTCGCCGCACAGGTCGCAGGAAGCGCCCGAGAGCTCGGGTGGACGGTGCAAGCGTTTCGAACGCCCGACGAGGCGCTCGCCGGTCTGGGCAAGGGTCGTTTCGACCTCATCGCACTGGCGGGTTGTCGTGGGGCCGGGCGGACGGGCGAGCTCGTCCGATCGTTCAGCGAAGCCGCTCCGCAGGTGCCGCTCACGGTGTTCGGGGCAGCGGACACGAAGGCGCAGCGCCTGGCTGCCGGCTCTGGCGGCGCCATGCTCTACGTGCCCGGCCGTCCCGAGCCGCATCGACTCCTGGAGCTGTGGGGCGAGGCGCTCAGTAGATCGGCGAACCGGCCTCAAGTTCTCCTCGCCGACCAGGACCCCGCGTTCCGAGCACGGTTACGTCCCGCGCTCCAGGAGGCCGGGCTCGAGGTGAGCGAGCTCCCCAGCGCGAGGGGCATATTCGATTCGATCCGCTCGGCGGCCCCCCGGGCCCTCCTGATCGGACGAGGGCTCCCCGGCGCCAGTTCGCTGGCGCTGGTGCGGGCCGTCCGTGCCTCTGTTCGCTGGGCCGATGTGAGAATCATCGTCTTCGCCGGACGGCAGGACAGGGGATTCGAACTCGAGGCGTATCGGGCGGGGGTGGACGCGGTACTTCCGAAGTCCCTCGACACGGAGGACCTGTCGGCCCGGGCCGCCGGGCTCGCGTCGCGTCGGACTCCCGCCCCCGAGGGGTCGATCAAGACGTCGGGACCCGAGGGCCTCGTATGTCACATCCCGGGTTCTGGATCCGAGACGCCCGATGTGATTCTCGTCCAGGACGATCCCCTCTTCCTGGACATACTCCAGTATTCGCTGAGCAGCCTGGACTACCGGCTGCAGGCGTTCGCGGACGGATGGCACGCGCATCCCTGGTTGACCGCTCTCGAGACGAACGGCAAGCGGCCCGTCGTAATCGTGGAGCCGGACCTGCCCGGACTGGAGTGTCACCAGCTTCTTCTCGACCGGGGGTGCCACGGGACCGATGACCTCCAGTTCGTGGTCCTGAGCGTCGACGCCAGCGAAGAGGCGCAGCTGCTGGCCTACAGCTCCGGCGCGACCGACTACGTGGTCAAGCCGGTCAGGCTTCCGATCCTGCTCGCGAAGGTGAAGAGGCTGGTCGAGGGAGAGACTCGCCGATGAACTTCGCTGTCCTCACACTCGTCGCGATTCTGCAGCTCGTCTTCGTCGTGCTTCTGCTGATCACGCTGGCCCTGGGCCGCATGCTCAGCGAGTGGAGAACCTCGGTGGACGACCGGCATACCGAGCGCCTCACGCTAGCCTCGAGAGACTGGCTCTCCGGCCGGAGGAGCGCGGAAGATTTCGCTGCGGACATCGAACGGGCGCGATACTCGACCGTGACGGCCGTGCTGCAGCGATTCGGGAACCAGGTCGCCGGTCAGGCCTGGGAAGACCTCGTCGACGCGGTGCGCCAGACCTCATGGTTCGACGCGCTGAAGAGCCGTGCCCACTCTCGTCTGTGGTGGCGGCGCCTCTCGGCGACCCACGGCTTCGCCATGGTGGCGGTACCGGAGGATGCGCCGACCCTCGAATCCCTGATCCACGACCACAACCCGGTCGTTCGACTCGGGGCGGTCGCCACGATCAGGCGAGTGCTCGTGGAAACGACGCTGGAGGCCGTGCTCGAACTCGCGGACACACAGCAGAGAACGGTTCGCAGGTACGTGCTCGAGATGCTGACGTTGAACCAGGGACTCGATCTCCGTTTGATACAGCAGCGTCTCGACGATGCCGACGGCACCCGCCAGCTGCGTACGCTGCTGAACCTGGTCGCCGGTCTCGGGGTGCCGAGCTTCCTCGATCACGTCCTTCCGCACGCGGAGCACCCCGACCTCGAAGTTCGGATCGCCGTGGCGCGGACGCTCGCCCGATTCCCACACCCGAGGAGCGCCGCGTCGTTATGCTCGCTCGTTGCCGATCCGCACTGGCAGGTGCGGGCCCAGGCCGCGTCCGCCCTGGGCGTGATCGGGGCGCGCGAAGCGGTCCCCACGCTCGGCGTGGCGATCCGCGATCCGAGCTGGTGGGTTCGGATGCGCGCGGCGCTCGCCCTGAGACGCCTGGGATCTCACGGAACGTCGGTGCTCGAGGAGCTGACGCCGGAGGACGATCGCTACGCATACGAGATGGCCCGCTATGTCCTCGGGCTCGATCACGCCGCGGTCGCCGAGTACGGAGGGCCGAGCGCGGTCGACTATTCGGACGCCATTCGGCGGCCGAGAGCGGCCTGAGGGCGGGGAGACGGGATGGACGTAGTGTCGACCCTCGTGGCCAGATTCGATGCCGCCATCATCTGGTATTTCCTGGCGCTCAACACGTTCTACGGGTTCCTGATTCTCCTCTCGATTCCGGAGATCTGGAAGCACTGGAAGATCACCCACAGTGACAACCTCTCACGCTATCTGACGTCGGAAGCGCTGCCTCCCATCTCGGTCCTGATGCCCGCGTACAACATGGAGCAGGGGATCATCGACGCGGTCAGGTCCCAGCTGACGCTGCGCTACCCCAAGCACGAGGTCATCGTCGTCAATGACGGCTCGCGCGATCAGACCCTGGCACGCATGATCGCGGATTTCGACCTCTACCAGGTGCCCCCGGCGATCCCGCACCACATCCCGGTTCAGGAGGTCCGCGCCTACTACAGGTCGAGGACGCAGCCCAGCCTTCTCGTCATCGACAAGGTGAATGGCGGCAAAGCCGACGCGCTCAACGCGGCCATCAGCGCCGCTCGGTACCCGCTCGTGGTCGCGGTCGACGCGGACACGATCATCCAGCCAGACGCGCTCCTCCGGCTGGCCAGGACGTTCGTGGTTGGCAAGCCGGTCGCCGCCGCGGGCGGCACCATCCGCGTGGTCAACGGCTGCACGATCGATCGAGCGCGTGTCACCCGCACGGGCCTCTCGGAGGACTTTCTGGCCGCCGTTCAGGTGCCGGAGTATCTGCGAGCGTTCCTGTTCGGTCGCCTCGGTTGGAACCGACTGGGCGGAAACCTGATCGTCTCCGGTGCGTTCGGGCTGTTCCAGCGAAGGTTCCTGCTGGAGATCGGGGGCTACGCGACCGGCCACGTCGTGGAGGACCTCGACCTGGTCATTCGGCTCCACAAGCACCTGCGCGAACAGGGGAGCGATCACCAGATCACCTTCATCCCCGATCCCGTGGCATGGACGGAGGTCCCATTCGATCTCCGCACGCTGGGGCGGCAGCGCGAGCGTTGGCATCGCGGCCTCGTCAAGACGATGGTGACGCATCGGAGGATGCTCTTCAATCCGCGCTACGGGCGCGTGGGTCTCGTCGCCTTTCCCTTCTTTTTCTTCGGAGAGATGCTCGCGCCCGTCATCGAGCTCATCGGGTATATCATGACCGCGATCGGCTTCACGATCGGGGCAATCGACGCGAATTTCGCCCTCATGTTCCTGGCCGTCGCCCTGGGATACCAGATGCTGCTCAGCACCTGGGCGATCATCCTCGAAGAGGCCACGTTCCGCATCTACGAGAAGTGGCAGGACTTCGTACGCCTGTTGCTCTACGCGTTCGCCGAACCCTTCGGGTACCGACAGCTGACGGTCGTCTGGCGACTGCACGGTTGCTGGAACGCGATGCGGGGACTCACGCACTGGGGCGAGATGCAACGCCGTGGGTTCGGCCCGGAGATCGGCTCCGACGGGGAAGCGAGGGCGACCGATGCGGCTGCCTAGATCGATCGGCCCCGGCCCGCTGGCCTTCCTCGGCTTCGCCGTCATCTCCCTGGTGGCGGGCACGTACGGCGCGCGGCAACTGGCCCTCGAGGCAGGGTGTGGGGGCGCAATCACCGGGGGGACGGAAGAGGGCTGGGAACGGTATCGGGCCGGCGACATGTCCGGGGCGCGGGAGATCTTCGAGTCCGCGGCCTCGTGCCCGCCCCACCAGCTGGACGCTGCCGTCGGCATGGGATACGTCGCGCTCCGAGACCAGCGGATCGAAGAGGCGCGGCGCTGGATCGACAGGGCCCTCGGTCAGGAGCCCGACAACGTGGACGCCCTGTTCGCGCTGGGGCTCATCCACTGGAGGGAATCGGAGCCGCACGAAGCGCGAGATGCGTTCGAGCGGACGCTGGAGCTGGACCCCGACCACGAAGAGGCCTCAGGCTACCTCGCCCGGATCGGCCGGGTGCCCGGTCCGCCGCCCTACCGGCGTCCGCTCATGCGCCCCGATACGCTCGTCTACCCCGCGCGCGCGAGCGGCGATCGATTCGAGATCCGCACGCCGAGCGGTTGGGAGCCCTTCTACTGGAAGGGAGTCAACCTCGGGGCGGCGCTTCCCGGCCGGCACCCGAGCCAGTTTCCCGACTCCACCGTGTACGCGGCGTGGCTTCGCGGCATGGCCGACATGGGCGCCAACGTCGTGCGCACCTACACGATCCATCCGCCGGAGTTCTATTCCGCCCTCGCCGACTTCAACGCCGAGCGGCCGACCGCCCCCATCTGGCTGGTGCATGGCGTCTGGGCCGAGCTCCCTCCGGGGGACGACTACACCGACACCGAATGGGAGAACGACTTCTTCTCGGAGATGAGAGCAGTCGTCGATCTCCTTCACGGGCGGGCGGACATCCCGCTGCGGCCGGGTCACGCCGGAGGTTACTACACCGCCGACGTCTCTCGCTGGACTCTGGCGTTCATCATCGGACGCGAGTGGGAGCCGCATTCCGTCGAGGCGTTCAACGAACGAAAGCCGGAGCTGAGTGGTTGGGAAGGTCGCTTCCTCCGGCTGGCCGGGGGGAATCCGATGGACGCCTGGTTGGCCAAAGCGTGCGAGGCGATGGTGGCCTACGAGTCGGACGTCTATGGGGCCCAGCATCCGATCGCCTACACGAACTGGCCGACACTGGACCCCCTCGAGCACCCGACGGAGACGACGGTGGTGGAGGAGGTCGCGATTCGCAGGGCGCTCGGAGAGCGTGTGACGGATCCGCCGCGAGAATACGACAACGATGGCGTGTCGCTCGACGCGAGCCTCGTGACGGCGACCCGGGAGTTCCCGGCCGGCTACTTCGCATCCTACCACGCCTACCCGTACTACCCGGACTTCATGGCGTTCCAGCCCGAGTACCTCGAGGCCAGTAGTCCGTTCGGGCCGTCGAACTACTTCGGGTACCTGCTCGAGCTCAAGGCTCACCACGTCGGGATGCCCGTCGTGATCTCCGAGTATGGAGTCCCCGCCAGCCTCGGCATCGCCCACTTCCAGCCCCAGGGCTGGCACCACGGAGGGCACACCGAGGACGCCATGGCCGAGATCGACGCCCGAATGACACTCGAGATCGCGGCTGCCGGGATGGCCGGGGGAGCCGTGTTCGCCTGGATCGACGAGTGGTTCAAGAAGAACTGGCTCGTGATCGACCTCGAGATCCCGCTCGACAGAAACCGCATGTGGTTGAACCGGCTCGATGCCGAACAGCACTACGGCATGATCGCGGTCGAGCCGGCGGAGATCCTGCCCGGTCGAGACCTCGCGCAGCGGCTCGGCGCCTGGGAGGACGTTCCTTCCGCCTATGACCGCAGAGAAGGGGCCGGCCTTCGGGTGACCGCCGACGCCGCGTACGTCTGGCTCCTGGTCGAGATGTCTGCGCGGGAGCCCGAAGCCGAGATCTTCGTCGGTTTCGACGTCCTTCGCCCGCACGCTGGAGATTCACGGTGGCCGGGGCCGGGCGCGCCGGGCAGCCCGGTGCCCCTGGACTTCGTTCTGAGCGTCTCCGGTGGCGAGGCGCGTCTGGTGGCGGACGAGACGGCCAACCCGTTCCTCGTGGTGCCGGTCGGTGCGGGGTCGATGAGGTCCAGCGGGACTCGGTCGCCGCTCTGGGACGGCCTGGATCGGTCCCCTCGGCCCACTCCGGGCCTCTTCGAGGGCCGGCTCGGAGTTCGATACAACCCGTCCCTGGGCGAGGCCAGCGAGCAGGACGGAAGCTACCAGCCGCTTCGGGTGATCCCGAACCGAAGGCGCTTCACACGCGACTCGACGGAGTACACGGCGGTCGGCTACGAGTGGGGCGTCCTTCGGGCAGGTCCTCCTCCCGACGGACTGTGGGAGCGGTCACCGGACGGCCGGTTCGTCGAGGTACGGATCCCCTGGACGCTGCTTGGCGTGACGGACCCCAGCCAACGCCGGGCTCTGCGCGGGGCGACTCGGGTGGAGTCGCGGAGCGGCGGAACCGTAGTGGAGTTCACCACCGACACCCTCGACGGGATGGGGATCCTTCTGGCGGTTCGTCACGCCGACGGCCAGTGGAGTTCCTTCCCGTCAGACGGCTCCGCGGAGTCCGTCCACCAGTTCACCTGGGCGACCTGGGAGCAGCCGGAGTGGCGTGCGCGGCCGAGGCCGGTCGTCGCGGCGATGAGAGCGGCGTTTGACGCCCTGAACGGCCCCCTCGTGTCACGTACCGCAGCGTCGCGAGACCTGCGCCCGACCCGGAAGGACGACCGATGACGAGCACAATCTGGTATGCGCACGTCGTGACCGTAGGGCGCTTCGCCCGAGTCGCGGCCGTGCAGCTCACGATCCTCTGTGGCCTCGCGGCCCCCGCCGTCGCCCAGGATCCCGCCAACTCCGCGTGGATCCAGGGCGACACGGAAACGGCCCGGCGACTCTATTCGGAAAGGCTCGCGGCCGATTCGACGGACCAGGTGGCCCTCCACCGATTGGGGCTTCTCGTCGCATGGGAGGGCGAATACGAACGAGCGCTCGAGTTGCTGGATCGGCTCATCGCAGGGTCGGACGATCATGTCGACGCGATCATCGATCGTGCCCGTGTTCTGTCATGGAGCGGCGACGCGACCGAAGCAAGCGCGACGCTGACCGCTCTCGTCGAGAGCCACCCTGACAACCCGCGCGTGAGGCGCTCACTCGCCGGCATCTGGGCCGAAAACGGTCGAACCGATGAAGCCGTCGCTCTGTACGATAGCCTGGCGCGATCGAATCCGGCGGACACGGAGTCTCGCCTGGGATTGGCTCGACTTCTGTCGTGGTCGAACGACCTCGACTCTGCCGCGGCGGTGTATTCGGGGATCGTGTCGGAGCAACCGGATCACCCGGACGCGCTGGCCGGCCGGGCGAGGATGGCGGCATGGAGCGGCGATCTGGTCGAGGCCGAGGTCCGATGGCGACAGGCCGCGGCCCAAAACCCGACTCATGCGGCGTCGTGGATCGGACTCGGCCAGACCCTTCGATGGCAGGGGCGCATCGGTGCCGCGCGCAGCGCCCTGGCCGAAGCCCAGGCGCTCGACCCCGAGGACCCGGTGCTGGCCGGCGAGCTGGAGGAGATCGGCAGATCCTCGCGACCGGTGGCGGCCTCACGAATCGGGTTTGACCGCGATTCCGACGGAAATCGGATCCTCACGGGAACGTTCGACTCCCGTTGGGCCGCATCGCCCCATCTCACGCTCCGGGCGATCACGTACGCCAGGTACGCCCGCGACGTCGGCCCCGCGGATCTGGGTCACACCTCTGCGGGTGTGCGCGCTCTCGCGACCGCGCACCTCGAACCCGGCTGGACGCTGACAGGCGGCCTCGGAGCCACGGGGACGAGCGGATCGAGCCCTGCCATCGCCGCCAGCGTCCGCGTATCGACCCCGGGGCGGTACCGAATCCGTGGTTCCATGGGCGTCAGCACCCAGGCCCTCGACGAGACGGCGGCGCTGATGCGAAACGGCGTCACGTACACGATGTGGGACGCCGACGCGACCTACACGCCGAACTCCACCTGGCGATTCACCGCGGGTCTCAACCTCAGCCGGTTCTACGGGTCGGAGGCCAATCGCCGGGCGGGTGGCTGGGCCGCGGTGTCACGACCGCTGGGCGGTCCGTGGCGCGTCGGATTGGTGACACGCTCGTTCGGGTTCGAGGACAACCTCAACGACGGGTACTTCGATCCGGACCTCTACCTCCTCACGCAGGTGCCGGTGGAATGGACGGGGCAGAGCAGCAGCTGGCATTTCCTGATCAGGGCCGCGCCAGGCGTGCAGAAGGTCGGCTCCAGCGGATCGCTGCGAGGAGCGCTCGGGCTCGACGGCCAGCTTCGCTACGAGTTCGGTCCCGGCCGCGAGATCGGAGGGTGGGCGAGCTTCTCCAGTACCGGAATGTCGGGCTTCTCCACCGGCCGATCGGATTACCGGTACGCGAGTGTGGGTGTGCGGGCCGGCTGGGTCTTCTGACGACGACCTGGCCTCAGGGGCGGCGCACGTTCAGTCGCCCGTCCGCGTTGGGCAGATCATCTGTGACCCACGGGTCGAGCTGCCCCATGATCCAGGCTTCGACATCGAAGGGTGTCGCGTTCGGGAACTCCTGAAGGTACAGCGCAGCCGCCCCGGCTCCGTGGGGTGAGGCCATGGAAGTTCCCGTGTTCGTTGCGTACCCGCCGTTCAGCCACGTCGAGTACACATTCGCGCCCGGCGCGGCGATCGTGACCGGGTTACCGAAGTTGCAGTCGCCGTCCTGGTCGGCCGAGTTGCTCAGGGTCACGGTCAGCACCCCGTTGACGCGGGCGGTGTTGCCATCGCTGCCGTTCTGCGAGTTGATGGCGTCGTCCCCCACACCGGCTGGGGAGACGTCCTGGGCATTGCCCGGGATGAAGCAGGCCCCGATCAGGCCGTTGCCGGCCCCGACCGCGTATACCACGCCCGCGTTGATCGATGCTCTCAGGCCGGTGTCGATGGAGGGCGTGACCGCGCCGGCGAGGCTCATGTTCGCCACCATCGGCTGGCTGGGGTTCGCCACCTTCAGGGCGGTGACCGAGTCGATGGCCGCGAGGATGTCGTCCTCCTGGCAGGTTCCCGCGTCGCCGCAGACGCGGTACCCGTACAGCGGCGCCCCTGGCGCCACACCGACGACGCCGCCGTTCCCGTCTATCGCGGCCGCGGTCCCCGCCACGTGCGTTCCGTGACCGTTTCCGTCCTCGCCCGAGTGTCCGGATTCGGCGGCCACGAAGTTGTTGATCGCGGCCACGTTGAGATCGGGGTGATCGCTGTCCAGGCCGGAGTCGAGGATGAAGATCCAGGTCTTCATCCCGCAGCCCGGCAGCTGACTGGCCTGCCAATGACGGTTCTGATCGGCCTGGATCCGCTGGATGTTCCAGAGCTGTCCGAGGTCATCATGGTTGCCGGTGTCGAAGCAGACACCCGGCGGCGGCGCCGGCGGCGTCTCGCAGACGACACTCGATGGTTGGGACGACCCGTCGCCGTTGAAGGCGGAGACCCGGTAGCAGTACTCGGTCAGGGCGATGACCGTCGTGTCGGTGTAGGCGATGACGCCGGCCCCGGTCTCGACGAGGAGGTCGAAGGGTCCGGACTGCCCGACGCTGCGTTCGAGGTGGAACCCGTCCTCGTCGGCGGACTGGTCGATCCAGGCAAGGTCGATGGTCTCGTAGTCGAGGGCAGCGGCCGTCAGGCCGGACGGCGGTGCCGGCGGCATGCAAGCGCCGCCACCGATGGCGCCCACGTCGATCCCGTACTGAGCGCCGAGGCTGGCGACGACCCCGTCCCGCTCGCAGTCGAGCAGCGCCCGGTCGTAGAGGACGAGTTCGGCGAGCTGGCCGTCGAACGAGTTCGTGCTCGACGGGGTGTTGGATCCGATCAGGTAGCGGGTGAAGGACGGGTGCATGTCGCTCGAGATGGGGAACGCCCCGTACGAGACGCCGTCGACCTGGAAGTCGATGACGTTGGATCCGTCGATCCGCCAGACGGCGACGTGCTCGGCCCCCGCGGTGGGCGAGAACGTCGAGTGATGCGTCCCGAGGGTGAAGTCCCAGTAGCCGAGGGGTTGGCCGGTAGCGTTGAACATCGTGGCGAACGTACCCCGGTTGTTCGTACCTCCGTAGACCGCCATCAGCCCGTAGTTGTGGGCGGCCTTGTCGGTCTGGCTGAACACGGCTACCAGCGTCGTGGAGCCGTGCCACGGCACGCCGCTCACGTCGAGGTACTCGTCCGTCTGGCTCTCGTTGAACCCGACGTGTGCGTGGCCGGCGAACCCACCTGTCGCGCCCGGCGCGTGGAACGTGGGCTGCTTGCCCGTGTTCGTCTGGGCGGCGTCGCCCACGCTGCCGCCGAAGTTCGACCAGGTGTCGACGAGCGCGCCGTCGCTCAGGCCGAGCTCGCTCGCCACGAGCCGCAGCCTGAGCCCCTGGGCCGGCACCGTGACCGGCGGCGGAGGCGGTGGCGGAGGCGGCCCGGCGGGCGTGGTCGCGCACTGCGCCGCAGTGTAGCTGGAGGTGCCGTCCACGTTGAATGCCGCGACCCGGTAGCAGTACTCGGTTTCAGAAGCGAGTGAGACATCCGTGTGGGCGGCAACGTCGGGCCCGGTCTCAAGGAGCAGATCGAAGGGTCCGGACTGCCCGATGCTGCGTTCGATACGGAACCCGTCCTCGTCGGCGGATTGGTCGGTCCATGTGAGGTCGATCGTGTTCTGATCGAGCGCCGTGGCCGTCAGGCCGGACGGCGGGGTCGGGGGCATGCACGAGCCGCCACCGACGGCGCCCACGTCGATCCCGTACCGGGCGCCGAGGCTTGCGACGAGGCCGTCCCGCTCACAGTCGAGCAGCGGCCGGTCGTAGAAGACGAGCTCGGCGAGCTGGCCGTCGAACGGGTTGTTGCGCGACGTGTTGGCGCTCCCGATCAGATACCGGCTGAACGTGTGGTGCATGTCGCTCGTGATCGGGAACGACCCGTACGAGACACCGTCGACCTGGAAATCGATGACGTCGGACCCGTCGATCCGCCAGACGGCGACGTGCTCGCCACCGGCGGTTGGGGAAAACGTGGACCGGTGCTGCCCCAGCGTGGAGTCCCAGTAGCCGAGTTGATCGCCGCTCCCGCTGAACATCGTGGCGAACGTGCCCCGGTTGTTGGTGCCACCGTAGACCGCCATCAGCCCGTAGTTGTGGGCGGCCTTGTCGGTCTGGCTGAAGACGGCCACCAGCGTCGAGGAGCCGTGCCACTGCACCCCGCTCACATCGAGGTACTCGTCCGTCTGGCTCTCGTTGAACCCGACGTGCGCGTGGCCGGCGAACAGCCCGCTCGCGCCCGGCGCGTGGAACCTGGGCTGCTTGCCCGTGTTCGTCTGGGCCGCGTCGCCCACGCTGCCGCCGAAGTTCGACCAGGTGTCGACGAGCGCGCCGTCGCTGAGGCCGAGCTCGCTCGCCACGAGCCGCAGCCTGAGCCCCTGAGCCGGCACCGTGACCGGCGGCGGAGGCGGTGGAGGAGGCGGCCCGGCGGGCGTGGTCGCGCACTGCGCCGCAGTGTAGCCGGAGGTGCCGTCCACGTTGAACGCCGCGACCCGGTAGCAGTACTCGGTCTCGGCGGCGAGGGCCCCGTCCGTGTACGCGGTGACGTCGGGCCCGGTCTCCATGAGCATGTCGAACGGGCCGGACAGCCCGATGCTGCGCTCGAGCCGGAACCCGTCCTCGTCGGCGGACTGGTCGATCCACGTGAGGTCGATCGTGTTGTGATCGAAGGCCGTAGCGGTCAGCCCGGCGGGAGCGGCGGGCGCCATGCACGCCCCGCTGCCGACGTTCCCGACATCGATCCCATACTGAATACCGAGGCTCGCGACGAGCCCATCCCGCTCACAGTCGAGGAGCGGCCGGTCGTAGAATGCGAGCTCGGCGATCTGGCCGTCGAACGGGTTGTTACGCGAGGTATTGGCGCTCCCGATCAGATACCGGTTGAACGTGTCGTGCATGTCGCTCGTGATGGGGAACGAGCCGTACGAGACGCCGTCGACCTGGAAGTCGATGACGTCGGAGCCGTCGATCCGCCACACGGCCACGTGCTCGCCGCCCGCAGTGGGCGAAAACGTCGACCTGTGCTGCCCCAGGGTCGAATCCCAGTAGCCGAGCTGATCGCCGCTTCCCTTGAACATGCTGGCGAACGTGCCCCGGTTGTTCGTGCTGCCGTAAACGGCCATGAGCCCGTAATTGTGGGCGTCCTTCTCGTCCTGACTGAAGACGGCCACGAGCGTCGCGGAGCCATGCCAATCCACTCCGGTGACCTGGAGGTACTCGTCCGTCTGGCTCTCGTTGAACCCCACGTGCGCGTGACCCGCGAAGCGGCCCGTCGCGCCGGCCGCGTGGAAGGCGGGTCGCCGGTTGGTTCTCGTCTGTGTCGCCGGGCCTTCGGTCCCGCCGAGGTTGGGCCATGTGTCGACGAGGGCGCCGTCGGCGAGGGCGAGCTCGCTCGCCACCAGACGAAGCCGCAGCCCCTGACTCGGAACCGTGATCGGCGGAGCCGGAGCGGGCTGCGCGTCGAGATAGAACAGCCCCACCGGTTCGATGGAGGCGATGAACGGGTGATTGCGGAGCGCGGGCAGCGCCGCCGGAGGTACCACCGCCGAAAAACCGTTGAACACGGTCTGGTAGACGTGTCGGACCTGCAGGCCATGCTGGCTCGCAAGGTTGCGCACGATGCCCGGCGGGAGCTCTTCCTCGGACCGGAAGGTGATGATGTACTGGTCGCTGACGACCTGCGGTCTCGCCTGCTGCCCGGGAGGCGCGGCGGCGTTCGAAGGGGCTTCGACTCGCGGCGCGGGCTTCGGACCCACCGGATCCTCCCCCCCACAGCTGTTGACGACAGCCGCGATGAGGAGCGTTGCCGCGAGGAGCTTGCGGGAGTGTGTCACGCGCTCACAGCCGGCGGTAGGTGGCCGGTGAATCCCGACATTTCAGAGCCCTCTTCGGAGGGGAGAGTCCTTCGATACGTATCTGCCGCGGAACCGCCCGGACAGAACCCGAGCCAAGGGGGTCGAGGCGCACGGATCGTGCCTTCCGCGTCGGACGGCCCGGGCGGCTATTACCGTCTCAGGTGGCGGTCGCGACCAAGTCCTTGAAGGGAGGGAAATTGGAGAGCTGCCTCGCAGTGTCGTGCCGGGCCGACTTCGGGCAAGCCGCCCACGGGCCGACCGTCGCGTGCGGTGCACCTTCTTCACTCGAGTGCGCACCTCGTGCGCACGGTGGTCGCCCGGCTCCGACCCGTAGCTCTCGCTCTTCCAGCCCCGACCTGGAGCTGCGGACCGTTCACGTACGCCCGGGTGGCGCCGTGTCTACCGCCTGCTCACGGAGAACCGCACCGTGTCGGTCGCGAGAGGTACCAGGGGGACGTGGGCACCGTCCGTGAGCACCGCGATCACCTCGTGCGGGCCCGTCGCGAGTCCGGGCAGCCAGAGCTCCGACTCGCCTTCCTGCAAATGAATGATGTCCACGTCGTCGTGTGGGACCGGATCGCCGAAGGGCGTCACTTCCCGATCGATGAAGAGGTGGTGGTGGGCCGTCTCCTTTGCGCCCGCGGTCATTCGAACGCCGCCGGTGCTCAACACGAATCGAACAGCTTCGCTCGCGACCGCAGCCCCCGCCCCCGGCATCACGATTCTGACCAGCGGGTCTCGACTGCACGTCGGGGCCTGGAAGCCGGTGTGGCCATAGGCGATGCGGCACGACGTCAGCGTCCCGGAGTGCGTCGCCGTCGCTCCCCACCCGGTCACCGTTCCGCTGTCTACGAACACCGTCACGTTCTTCGATGTCTGGAGGCGCCCGCCCATCGAGGCCGCGTCCGCGGCGTACCGCCGTTGATCGCCGAAGTGGGCCTCCTGGCCGACTGCGAGATTCCGGAGGTCGCTCTTCATCGTCGCGACTCTGGCCGGCTCCACGGCACTCAAATAGAGAGGAACCGCGATCGCCGCCAGCACCGCCACGACGGTGAGAGCCGCAGCTACCTCGAGTATCGTAAAGCCCCTGGTCCTGCGAGACATAGGCCTTCTCCGGTCGTGCGTCGGGTGCTTCGAACCGACGCATGTATCGGAAGGCCCGTACCAGCTAGCCCGCTGTCTGCGTGCCTAACGTCTTACAGCGACCGAACTTGGATCCCGAGCAGGAGAGCCGTTGGGTCGGAACCCCCGGGACGTCTGCGCAAAACGGGGGGTGATGCGCCGGCCCCGTGTGATGCCGGGGGTGGGGACCGATGACACGCGACTGGTTCGTCACGAGGGTTCGGCGGGCTACGAGAAGCTACGGAATGGCGGAATATGCCACTCTTCCGCATAACTCGTTGATTCTGGCGAACTTGCCGCCGGTTCCGGGATCCTCAGCTGCTCTCGACCGGTCGACGGCGGGCATCCGTGCACTCCGGACATCCGCGCACGGGGAGCTGCTCAATACCGCCAGCTCGTGAGATCCGCCCCGGGCGGGTGGTTCGCGAGCATCCGCTCCAGCATGAGCGGCGTGTACATCTGGACGTACCGAAGCCGGCTGATCGCGTTCGGCTGGCCGTGGTCCCCATTCCAGCAATGCTCATCCCGGGCGCCGTACTCAACTACGCCGCCGTAGTAAGGGTCCGTGGTGCTCTCGAGAAACTCCTCCGTCAGATACACGGCGTTGTTCAGGTAGTAGTTGTCCATCTCGCCGACGTAGATGTGGAGCTTGCCCTCGAGCTTCGGCCCGAGGGTCTCCCAGTCCCGCTGGAGGATGTAGGACAGGTCGTAGTTCTGCTTCCAGAATTCGGCGACCCCAGGGTCGATCTCGCCGGTGATCTTGTCCCAGATCCGTTTCGGGTAGCCGTCGTCGCCGACTGGTGAGTAGACGGATTCCCAGACGTCCCACTGCTGGCCGGAACGGGTCTTCGTGCCGAGGGCCAGCTCGAGGTGGTTGGACTCCCACAGGGTGCGGTCGATCTGGCCCAGCCAGTCCCGGTGACCCGGACGAGCCGTGCGCTTGAAGGGCGCATCGATCCAGTAGGCGTTCTCGTCCTCATAGAGATCGACGACCGTGTAGGCCCGAAAGTCGATCGGATCTGGGCAAGCCGCGAACGCGCCGTTGAAGTCGTCGGGGTAGAAGACCTGGACGGCCATCGCCTCCCATCCCCCCGTAGAGCCGCCGTACGTGAACCTCGCCCAGCCCTCTCCGATCCCGCGGAACCGCCGCTCGATCTCGGGGACGAGCTCGTGCATGATCGCATCGCCGTACGGGCCGTTATTGGCCGAGTTCACCGCGTACGAATCGTCGTAGAAGGGCGTCGGGTGCTGGATCGTCACGACCAGGTGGCGGGGGAAGTCGTCGGACGTCCACTGCTGATAGAGCTCGTGTCTGTACTGCTGCTGGATGCGGTTGTAGCAGTCGAGGCTGAAGCGCTCGCTGTAGACGCACGGCTCATCCATGTCGGGCGGCTCGATGCGCATCGCACCGAAGGAGCTCGGGAAGTGCCCGTGCCAGATCGCGAGGGGATACCGCGCCTCCGGGTGGTCGTCGAACCCGTCAGGGAGCAGCACCCAGGCCCCCAGGTACATGTCTGTCCCCCAGAAGTCGGACAGCAGATCCGATCGGATCCGGACGAACTTCACCCAGTCGGTCTCGAGCGTCTCCGGATCCGGCAGCTCCGCGATCACGTTGCCGAGGCTGAGCGAGAGCGACTCGCCCCCTCCGCCGATGGCGAACTCGACCACGTCGCTGTAGAGGTTCCCCGGCTTTCTCGCCCACTGCTGACCCTCTCCCCGGTCCGGCGGGAGCTTCACGGTGTGCCCGTCCGATCGGGTGAACGTCTCGTAGCGGTTCAGGATCGCCTGGACCCGGTAGGTCCCCTCGGGCAGGTGGTCGAACCGACCGACCGGGAAGCCGAACGTGGTGTCCGACAGGGCGACGCGCTCCTCCGGCTCCCAGGCCTCGACGTCCACGCCGAACACCGGCTGGGCCCCGGCGCCGTCGGTCACGTGGAAGCGCGGCTCCCCTTCATCGCGCTGTGAGAACACCAGGATCAGCCGCCCGTCCAGCGGCTCCGAGCTGACCCCGGCCGGAAACGACACCTCGACGCCGGGCCGCGTGGGACTGACCTGGCACCCGGTCACCACCAGACAGAGGGCGACCGCAGTCGTTGCGTAGAGAGGGGAAGCGGAGCGTTTCACGGACATGGTGACCTCGGCGCTGACGTTGGGACCGGCCAGAATCATACGGGTTGTGTTCGATACTCCCCAACTCGACCTTCTCCTCCGCTCCCGGTGTTCCGTATCGGATCGTTGAATGGAGGGGTCACAGTGTTCCGGAGAACGTTGCTGCCCACCCTGGCCCTCCTCCTGAGCGTCGCTCCGGCCGCTGCCCAGGTCACCGCAATCCGGGCCGGTCGGCTGGTGGACCCCGAGGCGGGCACGGTCGCCTCCGACCAGATCATTCTGGTGGAGGACGGGATGATCACCGCAGTGGGCCCGGACGTCGCCGTCCCGGCCGGGGCGGAGGTCGTCGACCTGTCCGACGCGACCGTACTCCCGGGGTTGATCGACGCGCACGTCCACCTCTGCCTCGGCGTTCGTCTCGATCGAGACGGTGGGAACTACTACTACACGTCGCTCATGGATCCGAGCTCGGCGAGAGCCGTCGACGGCGTGGTCAACGCGCGGGCTGTGCTCGAAGCGGGATTCACGACCGTGCGAGATATCGGGAACGACGGGAACTACGCCTGCATGGCGGTGCGTGACGCGATCGCGGCGAAACGGATCGTCGGCCCCACGATGATCAACGCCGGACGCATCATCGCACCCTTCGGCGGTCAGTTTCATCTCCAACCTGACAAGCCGGAGTTGGGGGAGCCGGAATACTTCTACGCGGACACCCGCGACGAGATGGTGAGGGCGATCCGCCAGAACGTCCATTTCGGGGCACAGGTCATCAAGATCGTCGTGGACGATCAGGATTACGTCTATTCGATCGACGATATCCGGTTCATGAAGGAGGAGGCGGCTCGAGCCGGACGGTCCCTGGCTGCACATGCCTGGACCGCACGCGGTGCGCACAATGCCGCCGCGGCGGGTGTCACCTCGATCGAGCACCTCTGGGCGATCGAAGACGAGGACCTGGAGCTCGCGAAGAGAAACGGCGTCGTCGCCGTCTTCACACCGTTCCCCGCCGTGGAAGCCGCCGTCGTGGGTGGCGAGGACGAGCACGACCAGCAGATCGATCGCATCAGGGCGGCGCTTCGTGTCGGGATCCCGATCGCCTTCGGATCGGACGCCGTCTCCGAGATCCCCGGGCATACGCGCGGCACCCTCGCGCTCGCCCGGATCGACATGTTCACCGAGGCGGGGATGACCCCGGCGCACCTGCTCCGAGCCATGACGGCCGAGGCCGCTCGATTGCTGGGCGTGGATGACGCGCGAGGCGCGATCCGCCCCGGCTTGGCCGCCGATATCATCGCTACTCCGGGGGACCCGCTGGGGGATGCGCAGGCGCTGAAGTCGGTCACCTTCGTGATGAAGGACGGTGTGGTCGTCCGTCGGCCCGGGCGCTAGGTGCTCGCCCTGAGGCCGTCGAGCTGCCGGCGCAGTGCCTCGGCGACCGAGTCGGCGTCGTAGGGGCCGCCGAAGAGCCAGGCGAAGCCGAGGGAGACCGTCTGGGTCACCAGAAGCGTCGCGACGGCCCGTGGGTCCAGATCGGGTGCGAGGTCACCATCCGCCTGCGCGTCGCGCACCACCACTGCGACCACATCCAGCAGCTCGTTCACGTGGAGTCCGAGCTCCTTCGCGAGGAAGGGGACCTCGGCCGCCTCCCCGTAGTCGCGGAAGTTGCGACGGACGTTGTCCTCGTCGGCGCCCGCTCGGCGCGCGACCCTCTCGAGGAGCCCCTCGAGTCGCGCGATCGGAGTCTCGCCCTCTAGGAAGGCGGCCTGCTGGGACTCTTCGACGGGTCGCTCCGACTCGAGCATCTCCCGGAAGAGCTCTTCCTTGCCCGGGAAGTATCGATACACCGCCCCGGTGCTGAGCCCCGCCTGGCGGGCCACGTCGCGCATATGCGTGGCTCGAAACCCGCGTTCCGAAAAACAGGCGGACGCCGCGCGGAGGATCTCGACCCGTCGGGCCTCCCGGTATTCATCGGTCACTCGTGGCATGATGAAACCTATAACACTGAACCATCGTTCACTAACTGAACGCCTGTTCATGTTACTGCCGAGGAGGTTCGATGAAGACTCAGGTCAGGGAATCCCGCCGACTGTTGCTCGCGGCGGCCCTCCTGTTCGTGGGGTGTAGCGACGCCGCGTCCCAGAACGCGCCGCAGGGGGTCCACCCGTCCAAGCAGATCTATGCGGATGCCGAGCAGTGGCCGGCCACCGCGCCGGGTGAGGTGTCGCTGGCGAACTTCCAGCCGTTTCGAGCCGTTTACGAGCGCCACTACCGCGACGTGAACGGGGAGCATCGGCAGGATCGGGTAATCGTGACGGCCGAGGAGGTGGCGTGGGGCACGGAGGCCGCCATCCTCGTCGGTCTCGTCGATGCGGGGAGCCTCGAGTACGATGACACGAGCGCGCGGAACCAGTTCCGGTTCTTCTCCAGGGACGACCTGCGGCTCCTTCTGCAGGTGACGCCCGCCCCCGGAACGGCAAAGGACTACGCGGTGATTCGAGCGGATGCGGCCAGGGTCGGCGTGACGACCGTCCGGACGGAATCCGGAGAGGCGGAGCACAGGGACGTGCCGGTTCCGGGACCGGGGTTCGGCGCGCCCGCACAGTGGATCCTCGGCTCCATGTCTCTGACGCCGGATCAGAAGGTCCGACTCTTCCCGGAGTACGGGCAGGGGTCTTCGAGGGTCTTCAACGCCGCGCCCTTCCGAGTGATCGGTCAGGAAGAAGTCGAGGACGGGCTCGGAATCCGACACGACGCGTGGATCGTCGAGCACCCGCTGGGGATGACGAGTCCACGCGTGATGCGAACCCAGGTGATCGGCCGTCCGCCCTATCTCCTCGGACGCTCGCCGCTCGACAACGAGACCGGCGAGACGACACAGATCGGGTCCATGCGGCTCATAGAGCTCGAAGTGTTTCCGAGATGAGAGCGGACCAGGACAGAAGCGCGCCGGGCCGGGTGCTGGCCGGCTCGCTGCTGCTCGCGATCGTCGGTTGCGGACAGGCTGCGGCGACCCCGGAGCAGGATCCCGCCGGGCAAGAGGCTTCGGCCGCTCGGGCGCGAGCACACGTCGAGTTTCTCGCGTCGGACGAAATGCGCGGCCGAGCATCGGGAACCCGGGAGTTCGATCGCGCCGCCGACTACGTCGAAGCGCACCTGTCCGAGCTTGGCCTCGATCCGCTCTTTGACGGATCCTACCGGCAGCCCTACGCGATAGAGCGGGTTCGTTTCAGCGGTGAGGGCGCGTTGATCTACTCGAACGGGTCCGCGACCGAGCGGTTCGCCGAGCAGGTGGACATGGCGTTCATGGGTGTCGAGGCGGGGCGGGACGCGGGCGCCGAGCTCGGACTCGCCTACGTGGGTCTGGGCATCCACGAACCTGCCGCCGGGTGGGACGACTACGCGGGGATCGATCTTACGGACAGATGCGCCCTCATGATGCTCGACACCCCATCCGAGCTCGTCCAGCACTTTCCGCCTCACCTGTATGCCAGATACACGAATCTCGCTGTCGGTCCGAACACGAAAGCCTGGACGGGGATCCGACAGGGAGCGGCGTGCGTGATCGCCTTCCCCTCATCAAGCGCGCCGGCCGGGTTCGCGGAGCAGATGAGGTCGGCCGCGATCCTGCAACAGACGATAGTCCTGCCCTCCGGAGCCGGGGGCGCCACGATCGGAACGGCGGTCGTCGTCTCGAGTCGCGCGGCTGCCCGCCTCCTGGGTGTCGACGACACCGACCCGGGCGCCAACGTGTCGCGCCTGCTGGACGGCACGGTGTCGTTCGAGGCGTCGTGGCGGTCGGAGTCGACCGCGAACACCTCCAACGTCGGCGCCGTGATCCCCGGCTCGGACCCCGAGCTCTCGCACGAGGTGATCGTTCTGAGCGCGCACCTCGACGGGCAGGGGATGAGCGGCGAAGACATCCTGAACAGTGCGAACGACAACGCATCCTCGGTTGCGGCGCTCCTCGAGGCATCGAGGTTGATACGGGACGTCCGGCCGCGGAGGACCGTGCAGCTCCTCTTCACGGCTTCGGAAGAGGACGGGCTCCTGGGCTCGCGCCATTTTGTCGATCACCCACCGGGAGATGCCGAGGCGGTCCGGCTGAACGTGAACATGGAGATGATCGGAAAGCCGCGGCGGTCCGCCGACTCTCACCAGTTTCGTGTGTCGAGCCGTGTCGCCCCGGAGCTCGAGTCGATCGTACATGAGGTCGAACGGTCGATTCCAGGCGTGGAGTTCGATTATCTGCACCGGTCGGACGACGACGGGCGGCGGATCTTCCGGAATGCGGATCACGTCAACTTCTTCCTGCGCGGAATCCCGACGCTCTACTTCTACGGTGGCGACGAGAGTTATCACCAGGCCTCCGACGACCCGGACGGCATCAACTTCGACAAGGTGGCGAAGATGGCCGACCTGCTCCTCGCCGTCGTTCGGATCACGGATGCCATGGAGCGCCTCCCCGGCTGGTAGGCTCGCCCCGCGGCAGTCGCACCATCCGTCCGATCTTGCCTGTCCTGTAAACAGTGTTTACTATGTGTGTGCATCGTTTACGGAGGTCGATATGATCGTCAGGGAGACGGAAACGCCGGTCACGGTGCGGACGGGGGATCGGATCCTGGCTGCCGCCCGTGCCCTTCTCGCGGAGGGGGGCGTGGAGAGGTGCTCGATGCGGCTCGTCGCGACCCGGGCGGGCGTGACCCCGGGCGCCATCTACCGGCACTACCGCGACAAGGACGCGCTGGTCGATCGGGTGGTCGAGTTGAGCTTCGAGCGGTTCGAGATCGCTCTCCTCCGGGCGATCGCGGCACAGCCGGTGGGCTCGTTCGCGCGAATCGCGGCGATGGGGGACGCGTATATCGCATTCGCCGAAGAGCACGAAGAGGAGTTCAAGGTGCTCTTCAACCCGATCGTCACCGCACGCAAGCGGCTCGCCGACCTGCCCGGTCACGGGGGGTATCCGATCCTGCGCCAGTGCATCGTCGAAGCGATGGATGCCGGCACGATCCGTTCGACCGCCGACCCGGACCTCGTGGCGTTGTTTCTGTGGTCACGCGTGCTGGGAGTCCTGACGCTCTTGATGACCTGCGACTTCGAAGGAGAGATCGCCTTCGAAGGCACGCTCGACCCGCGCGGCCTCTTCGAGGCGACGCGCGATCTCGTAGTCGACGGGCTGGCACCCCGATGAGGGCGGCGATGCGTCACCTGTCGTGGCTCGCGGCGGGAGCCGCTCTTCTCCTTGTCTCGAACGGCCGCTGGATGGTGGCGGCGGCGGTATGGCTGGCGCTCCCGTGCTGGCTCGTCTACGTGGACCGATCGCCCCGCTGGCGGGGGCTCGGCATGGCGTTCCTCGTCTGGACGACCGTGTTCCTCGTCGCGTGGCAGGGGCTCGTTCCGGCCCCGGGGTGGATCTACGTCGCGATCGTGGTCGCGTACGCGCTGGCCTACTTCCTCGCGATCGTCGCGCACCGGCTCGTCGCGTCGCGCCTGACGGGCGTGGCGGCGACGCTCGTTTTTCCGCTCGCCTGGGTCAGCGTGGAGTTCGCGTTCCAGCGCTGGGTCACTCCCTACGGCTCATGGCTTTCGGTCGCGTACTCGCAGACGGATCTGGCCCTGCTTCAGGCCACTTCGGTAGGCGGCGCCGCCGCCGTCTCATTCCTCATAACCTGGTTCGCTGGCTCCGCCGCCCTGGCGCTTCGAGGGGACCGCCGCTGGAGACCCATGCTGCCGTGTGTGGCCGCCGTGGCCACCGTGCTGGTGTGGGGACAATTTCGCCTCGCCCGCGCGCCGCATGACGTCGAGGGAATTCGGACCGCGTCGCTCGTCCCATCTCCGGCCCTGGCCGCCGAGCTCGACGGGACGATGGCCGGAGTGTCGCTTCACGAGCGACCCGTCGGAGACGTCCTGGCGGACGTGGGGAGCCAGGCCGCCGCGCTGAACGAGGATCTGCTCCGACGCACCGAGCGGGAGGCGAGGGCGGGAGCGCGCGTCGTGGCGTGGTCGGAGACCGCGGGACGCGTGTTTCCCGAAGGTGAAGCGGAGCTGCTGCGGCGAGCTTCGGCCATCGCCGCCGCCGAACGCGCGGCGCTCGTATTGGCATACGGGGTGTGGACGCCCGGCGGGAGCCCGCCCCTTCGGAACGCGGTCACCGCGATCCGGCCGGACGGGACCGTCGCCTGGACCTACGAAAAGGCACACCCGATCGTGGGCCCCGAGTCGCCGCTCATGGACCCGGGGTCCGGGCGCATCGAATCGATCGATCTACCCTCGGGCAGCCTGGGTGCCGCGATCTGTCACGATCTCGACTTCCCGAGGCTTCTGAGACAGGCGGCGCGCGATGAAACGGACCTCATCGTCGGACCCTCCGCGGACTGGCCGATCATCACGGACATGCATGCGCGGATGGCTCGGCTGCGCGCGATCGAATTCGGGTTCTCGCTCGTGAGGCCCACGCAAACCGGTCGAACGCTGGCCGTCGATCCCTGGGGTCGGATCCACGCCTCGGTCGACCATGCCACGGACGTAGTCGTCGCGCACGTTCCGGTTGGCGGGGTGAGCACGGTCTATGGCGCCACGGGCGATTGGCTCGGTTGGGCCGCGCTCGGGGGTCTGCTCTCACTCCTCTATCGGGCGCGGCGCGGGACTTCCTCGACCGCCGACTAACGCTCCACCGCTCCCATGAGGGAGGGAGCCGGCCCCCAGGTCGTCTCAGCGTCCCTCGAGCTGTACGAGCAGCGCCGTGGCCTCCGTCAGGTCCGGCGTGTCGCACCCCTCCACGAACCAGGCGAGGGTCGGCGCGAGGCGATCGTGCGCCTCCCTGGCCCGGTCTTGCCGGAGAAGCAGGGCTGCGAGTCCAGCGGCTGCCCGGAGCTCCCACCATCTCGCCTCCTGAGCGACGGCCACCTCGAGGGCTCGTCGGAAAGCCGTTTCGGCCTCATCGAACCTGTCGGTGCCCATGAGCAGCTCGCCGCGGAGGCGGTGGAGCTCGGCCTCGTAGAAGCGCTCGTCCGTCGTGTCGAAGGATCGCAGCCCTTCATCGAGTAGCGGCAGCCCCTCGTCGGTCCGCCCGCATCGTCCAAGCGCCTCGGCGATGAACGACTCGAAGTGCCACCGCCAGGCGCCCCAGCCCTGGGCCACATAGTCCGTTACCCCCGCGCGGATCCTCTCCGCTCCGGCGGCCGGCTCCCCTCGCTCAACCTCGCACCAGCCGTCGTAGATGTTCGCGATGATGGCCATTTCGCCCAGTCCCATCCCCTCCGCCACCTCTCGAACGGTTTGACACCCCTCCGAAACCCCCCGTACGTCCCGCAGCCACCCGTCCACGAAGAGCCTGTACGAGGGCATCAAGAGACGTGCGAGGGGCCGGCCGCCCTCCTCCGCCAGGCTGACCGCCTCACGGCTCAATCGGCGGGCCTGATCGGGGAACCCCAGTTGCGTGAGGATGAGGGCGTGAAGCCCGCGAGTCACGATGCCCACGTCGTACCCGAAGTGGAGCACCAGAGGATCGTCGCCCGCCGTTTCATGGAGCGCCAGGGCCTCCTTGACGCAGCGCGCTGCATGGCCAAACTGCCCCCGGTTGAACGAGTTGAGTCCCATCGACCACTCGACGAGCACCAGGCTCCCGGTATCCGCTTCCTCGCGCGCGTGCTGCCGCACCTCCGACAGGAGATCGCCCCCCTCCCGGTGATGCGCCGTCAGGTGATTCAGCTGGAATAGACCAGTGAGGGCCAGCAGCCATTGCGGTCGGTCGCCGAGCCTCCGCGCGAGCTCCTCCGCCCGTTGCAGCGCCCGGCGCGCCTCCTCGAGTCCGAGCCCCGTGCTCCCGAAGTAGATCGTCCCGCGTACCGCCAGGAGGTCGAGCTCGAGCCGGTCTCGCTCCGCCGACTCCGGCAGATTGCCCACGAGCGCTAACGCGTGGTTGAAGTGTGCAATCGCTTCGGCGAACGCGCCGGTATCCCTCGCTCGCTCGGCCGCGATCCGGTGGTAGCGGATGGCTTTGTCCCACCGGTTGGCTTCGCCAAAATGACGCGCCAGCCGGGGCGCGTCCTCGCCGATCTCCTCTCTGCACAGCTCTTCGAGCGCGGTCCCCACGCGCTCGTGCAGACGCACCCGTTCCACCGCGTCGAGACTCGCGTAGACGTACTGCTGGATCATGATGTGACGGAATCGGTAGCCCAGCCGCCGCCGGCCTTCGACCGAACGGACCCCTGTCGCGGTGACGAGCTGGTGACGCTTTTCCAGCTCGCCACTCAGAAGGTCGACAAGATCGTCGACCTCGCGCCCATCGGTGGCCGCCACGAGCTCCACCGTGAAGTCCTCGCCCTGGACCGCGGCGAGCCCCAGCACACGACGCCCCGACGCCGACACTCGACCGATCCGCTCGGCGATGACCGCGTCGACCCGCGCGGGGAGTCGCGACCATGTGAGCGTGGGGCCCTCGACCAAGAAGTCATCTTCGTCGCGAACAAGCATCCCCCGCTCGCGCATCCCGCGGAGCAGTTCGACGGTAAAGAGGGCATGGCCTCGTGTGAACTCGAACAGCATGGCCCGGAACGCGCGGTCCAGCCGGTTCGGCTCTGCGTCCACCAGAGCCTCGACGAACTCGGGGTCAGCCTCCTCGCCGAGGCGGATCTCACAGTCTCCGTAGAGACGGCGGAGCTGGTTTACCACCGGTTCCATCGGATGTCGATCCCCACCCCTGCCGAGTGCGACGGCCTCGCTCCGGTAGATGCCGATGAGGAGGATCCGGGCGCCTTCCAGGCGTCGGCCCAGCTCGAAGAACAGCCCGATCGAACCCGAATCGCCCCAGTGGAGATCGTCTATACAGATGACCAGCGGTCGCACGCGCGCGAGGGCGAAGAGCCACCGCACGTACTGGTCGTACACCGCGGCCTGCTCCAGAGGCGCGCCAGGGGGACCCTCGTTCCGCTTCCTCCGGAGGGCCTCCAGGTCGTCCACCCAACGAGCTCCTCCCGGGGCCGCGTCTCCACCTCGAACCGCGAGGGTTGCTTCCGGCACAATGGTGTCGATGAGATCCGGTGCCTCCTCGATCAAGGCCGACACACTGTCGGTGAATGCACTCGCACGCCGCCCGGTGCTAATCGGGCCGTGGCCATGCGGTGGCGCCTCACCCATTAGCGAGGCAGCAAGCTCGCGAAAGGGGTGATACGGATCGCCGGGACCTGTATGGGCGTTGCAACGGCAGGTGACCGCCAGAATGCCCGGCTCGGACGCGACACTCCTTCGGCGGAATTCGTCGGCGAGGGCGCTCTTCCCGGTGCCCGCCTCCCCGGTGATCAGCGCGAGCCGGCCCCGACCCCGCAGCGTCTCCTCCAGCGCCATGCTGAGGCGGTGGATCTCCGACTCGCGCGCGACGAATACAGGCGCGGCAAGCTCGTCGACGACGGGGCGCGGGATCCGGACGAGCCCGGCGTGCGTGTCCTGGGGGGCGGCCCCATCGGACTCTCCGGCCCGGATGCGGTCCATCGCCTCGACGAGATCGGCAGGCGGGTCGATACCGAGCGCGTCTCGAAGGACCTCACAATGTTCCTGACCATGCAGGAGCGCGTTTCCGGGGTCCCCGGCGAGCGTCATCGACTCCATGAGGCGGAGTGCGACGCTGGTATCGAACGGGTCGTGCGCGGACAGCCGACGCCACCACGAAGCCGCTCGCTGGTGGTCCCCGGAGGCGGCAGCGGCCCGGCCCAGCAAGGCGACCGACTCCGCATAGCGATTTCCGAGGCGTCGACGTTGGACGTCCACCCACTGCTCGAACTCGTTCGACTGGTGGAGGTGGAACCCGTCGAGGAATACTCCGCGGAACAACTCGACGGCTTTCTCTCCGTCCCTCGCGTCGAGCGCGGCCTCGAAGTCCCGGACGTCGCACCGAACGAGATCGGGGTTCAGCCGCAGAACACCCTGGCCCGCGAGGGCTTGGCGCCCCAGCGCTGCGCGAACGCGATATACGGCGTCAGCGAGCGAATGACGCGCCGGGGCCTCGGGGCTCTCCGGCCATAGACACCCGACGAGCTTGTCGCGACTGCAGCCGGCCTCGCCGGCCATTCCCAGGATCGCCAGTAGCGCCAGCTGGCGTGGTTGCGTCGCGTGACGAGGCAGAGGCCCGTCGGGGCCCTGCAACTCCAGGCCCCCGAAAAGTCGGAGTCGGTATCGTTGCGTCGTCGACTGCGGGGAGTCACCCACCGGATCTCCCTCTCTCGTCGGTCCTCTTCGACCCGGAAAGTGTAGGTCTCGAACGCGTCGCGAGCCAGAAGGTCTACGAGTATGGACGATAATCGGATGATAGTCGGAAGACGGTCCTGGACTACGCTCGCGCAAAGTCGGCGGGTCCTTCGAGCGTGATCAACGGGGACGCGCCATTCGTCACTTCGACGAGAATGGAGGCAGTCATGAAACCCCGCGCCGTTATCCCGCTTCTGGCACTGGTAGTCGCGTGCTCGGGCGATCCAGGCGCTCTCGGACCCGAAGAGAGCCCCGCCGGACCGGCGTCCGTGAGCAACCCCGCCCAGGGGGGCTCGTCCTTCATTGCGGTAATGAGCTTCATCCAGACCATCGATCCCGGTCTTACGCAGATCACGCCCGGGAACGTGCTACACACAACGGGCCTGGTGAACGAGTTCGCTCTTTCCGGCGACCTCGAGGGACTGGCCTACTTCAGCGGAGATTTCCACAACGTTCTGCGCACGGGAAACGGGCCGATCGTCGGGGGCATTTTCTTCGAGATCAGCGCACCCGGGGTGGGAAGCTTCGATTGCCAGACGAGCGCATCGATTCTGAGAGACTTTGGCACGCCAGACGTCACTGCGACGGGCAAGATCAGCCGCTGCGTCGGAACGGGTGACTACGACGGCATGGGGATGAAAGGAACGTTCTCGCTCCGCCCGGACGCTTCGACGTGGGACGTCGAGGGCACGATCTTCTGAGCCGACACGTAACCCGGCTAGCGCCGCACGTCTGAAGTCCCGCCGTCCGCGGTTTGGACCCCGGGCCCCCGGGGTCCGCCGCGGGCTATTTCGTAGGGCTCGGAGCAACACCCGTTGCCAGGCAAAAGGAGACGAACCATCCTCGATGCATCCCCTTTCCGCGGAGAAGCCATCATGAAATCCCCCATCCTCATCATTGCGGCGGTGTTCGCCTCGACGCCCCTGACGGCGCAGGAGGGGATCGTTCAGTTCGAGGGGAAGGTGACGGGCACCATGGCGGCCGATGGGATGGAAGTGGAGATGGTCCAGCACATGCGGGGTCCGATGATGCGCCTCGACCTCGCCCTGCCCGACGGGGGCGGCTCGATGACGCAGGTCACGAACGTCCAGTCGGGCGAGATGCTCATGATCATCCACGAAGAGAAGATGTGGATGGACATGGCTTCGATGAGCCGCATGATTCCAGGGTTTTCGGCCGAGGAGGCCTCCGGGAAGGGAGACATGCCCACGATCACGGAGACGGAGCGCGTCGAAGAGATCGCCGGTCGGGAGTGCCGACACTACATCCTGAGCTTCGAAGGCGACGGGGAAGAGATAGACGTATGCGCCGCGGGGGGGCTGGGGTGCTTCATCCCCGGAGCCCCCGCCGGGTTGAACCGAGGCAACGCGAGCGGGTTCCCCGGACTGCCCCAGGAGGCGGAGCGCTGGATCGAAGTGTTCGGTGATGGGTTCTTCATCTTGAGGATGGACGCGGGTGACGCGTCCTTCGTGGTGCACGAACTGGAGCCCGGACAGCCGGAGGAGGATTTGTTCACGCCGCCGGCCGACTACACTGAAATGAAGATGCCCATCCGCTAGACGGGGCGCGCGTTGCCAGCCGGCTCCGGCGGGGGCGCGAACCCGTCCGGCCGGGAGCCGCGACCAGATGATCGTTTTCGGGGACCACGACCAGAATACCCTGGACCAGTTCGAGGACGTGCGGTCGCGCGCGATCGACGCGGCGCTGATGGCCGACGGTCATCTCGGCTACGTGATGCCCATCGGCGGGGTCGCGGCCTACGACGACCGTGTGTCGATCGTCGGCGTGGGGTTCGACATCGCGTGCGGGAACGCGGCCATACGAACCGATTTGAACCGGGACGATCTCGCTGATCTCACGGCCGTGGCCGATGAGATCTTCGATTCGTTGTCCTTCGGCCTCGGGCTCTCCAACCTCCATGACCGTGCGCCGACCGACGATCCGTTGTTCGACGACGGCCGATGGGACCTCGTGCCGAAGCGCCAGCGTGGGGGGCTGCTGGACAAGGCACGAAACCAGCTCGGCACGATCGGGTCGGGGAACCATTACGTCGACATCTTCGAGGACCAGGACGGCGACGTGTGGGTCGGCGTCCACTTCGGTTCGCGCGGGTTCGGGCACACGATCGCGTCGGCGTTTCTGGCGATGTCGCAAGGCGAGCCGTGGGGCGCGCGGGCCAAGGAGGTCGAGATCCTCCTCCACCGCCAGAACCCGATCGGCCATGACTACTGGCACCTGATGAACCTGGCGGGCAGGTACGCCTACGCGGGCAGGGAGTGGGTCGCGCGCACCGTCGTCGAGCTGATCGGCGGTGAGGAGCTCGAGCTCGTCCACAACCACCACAATTTCGCGTGGGAAGAGAACCACGGGGGCCGAGACGTCGTCGTGGTGCGTAAAGGGGCGACACCCGCGTTCCCGGGCCAGAGGGGGTTCATCGGCGGCAGCATGGGCGACGACGCCGTCATCGTTCAGGGGGCGACCCCGTCTCGCGGTTCCGAGTCCGCGTATCGACAGCGCGAGGCCCTTTTCTCGACGGTGCACGGGGCGGGGCGCGTGATGTCGCGAACGGCGGCGAAGGGCCGCTGGCGGAAGGGCGAGCTGGTGAAGCCCGGCCGCGTCACTCACGACATGATGCGCGCATGGCTGGATGAGCGAAACG
>Ga0224508_10000411_pt1 | contig 42343 bp, 38 predicted proteins | sample SF_Jan12_sed_USG_4_FD_170157 | JGI IMG/M metagenome (GOLD analysis project Ga0224508, IMG submission 170157) | Sediment microbial communities from San Francisco Bay, California, United States - SF_Jan12_sed_USGS_21 | ecosystem: Environmental > Aquatic > Marine > Sediment | place: USA... | reverse complement strand
TCGGTCATGGCGGCAAGGACGAAATCGACGGCGGGATGGGTGACGATATCATTTATGCCGGGGGTGCTCCGGATACTGTTATCGGCGGCCCAGGCGACGATTTTATCAATGCCGAGGGCGGCCCGGATATAGTCGACGGCGGTGAAGGTAATGACACTATATACGGTGGCGGTGGACCCGATACTCTGGTCGGCGGTAGTGGCGATGACGTGCTGCGAGGTGAGGGTGGCCCCGATATACTGAGCGGCGGTGCCGGGAGTGATGAACTGTATGGCGGCGGCGGTCCAGATCAGCTGAGCGGTGGTCCAGGCGCCGATACTCTCAAAGGCGGTGGCGCGGGCGATATATTCCGGTTTGAAAATCTCGACGGAGAAATAGATCGCATAGTTGATTTCAGTCAACACGATCAGATTGACATATCGGCTATTCTCGACATCGAACAAGGTGATCCGATATCGGATTATGTGAAGTTGAATCAGAGTGACTCTGAGGAATCGAGTTACGAATTAAGTGTCAATCCGTCTGGTAGCGGAAGCGTCGATGATTTCGAATTGGTCGTGATACTGGAGAACCTGCAGTCGGATCCGGATCTCGATCAACTGGTAAGCAGCGGCAATCTGGTGCTAATCGAGTAGGTAGACACTGGTAGGTGAAGGCTATTTAGGCATTCGTTGTTTACAAGAGTCAATAATAAGGATCAAGGCATGCTAGCTAAGTCGGTAAAACTGCTATTAGTGAGCACCAGCATAATTGTCTACTCTACTTTCCTGCGAGCGGAAAATCTCGACCTGGTGGTATTCAAGACACTGGCCAGTCACCCGGAAATCAGGGCGGAAATCAATCGCAAGACCGCGCGCGATCAGGAATTAAAGCAGGCCCAGGCAGGTTACTATCCTCGAGTGGATCTGCAGGCCGGGGTGGGTTACGAAAACAGTAAGAATCGTTTTACCAGGGCAACGGGCGAGACCGACTATGTCGATTTAACCCGCAAGGAAGAAGCGTTTATCGTGACCTATAACCTATTCGAAGGTTACGGGACATCGAGCAACATCGATAAAAACAACGCCCGGGTACGCGCTGCGAGTCATCACCTGCATGATTTAACCGAACAGACCGCATTGCAGGTCGCCAAGGTGTATTTGCGGGTTATGCGTGATCAACAGTTGATCAAGCTGTCGCAGGATACCCTCACCGTATACAGGCAGTTGTTTGAAAAAGTAAAGGCACGCAGTTCGTCCGGTGTCGGTCGAAAATCGGATATAGATCAGGCACAAGGCCGGCTAGCGCGCGCGCAGGCAAACCTGATAAGCGATATGGCAAGCCTGGAGAATGCAATGGTCACTTACCTGCGCGTCACCGGCGAAAGACCTGGTGAATTAAAAATGCCTGAAGATTTTGCGCCAAGGCTGCCGGCTAATCTTGAGCTTGCCGTCAAGCTTGCGCTTAATAATAACCCGGTAATCAAGGCGGCCGAGGCGGATCTGGAGGCGGCAACTGCCCAAACCAGAATGGCCAAAAGCGATTACTACCCACGGCTCGATCTGGTCTTTGAGCAAAGCCGCGGCGAAAATCTTGATGGTATCGATGGTGTTGAGAAGGACTACAGTCTGATGCTGAAGATGAATTACAACCTGTTTAACGGTGGTTTCGACGCCGCCGACTCAAAACGGGCAATATCGCAATTGGGTGAAACCAGGGACAGGCTTGATGATATCAGGCGTAGCATTTCCGAAGCGGTCCGGCTTGCATGGAATTCTAATGACGCCGTTGTCATGCAGTATCCGTATTTGCGCCAACACGTTGAATCGATTGCTGAAATTCGCACGGCTTATGCCGATCAGTTCAGGATCGGCCAAAGGTCCTTGCTTGATTTGCTCGACAGCGAGAATGAACTCTACCAGGCCCATCGGGCGCTTATCATAGCCGAGTATGATCGATTGGTAGGCGGTTATCAGATACTGGCCAGTATGGGCAGATTTGTCGATGAGCTAGAGGCTGGTTCAGTAAGTAATTAGTTCTTCTACCGGAATCATTAATGAATAATGGATTGTGCTCGCTTAGCCTGTTGGTGTTACTGATTGTCGGTACGCAAGTCGCGGCACAGGAAACTGCGCCCTTGATCACGAAGGATAGTGAATCGACGTTGATCAAACGCAAGAGTATTGTGATTGTCCGTAAACGCTCGGAAAAGGTAGAAACCAAGGGATTAAAACTGGGCAACTTCGATTTTCTGCCTGCAGTCGCCTTAACCGAATATTATGATGACAATGTTTTCGCAACGGACGGTGACGAAAAAAACGATTTGATAACCGTTGTTACACCGACTTTTGAGTTGAAATCGGATTGGCAACAGCATGAATTCAACCTTGATGCCGGGGTGGAAGCAGTACGTCACGTCGATCTGGCAGCTGAAAACACAGACAATGCCTGGCTTAACTTGAACGGGCAGTACGATTTCAGCAAACGCTCCCACCTGCTTGCCGGTGTCTCCTATATGCGAGATCACGAGGATCGGGGTTCCGCGGATTCGGAAGCAGGAGAAAACCCGACCGAATTCGACGACAGGTCAGTCGATATCGGTTACTCAGGGAGTAAGGGCAATCATTTTTTCAAATTTAATCTGAACACCCGGCGCCTCGATTTTCACGATGTGGATAGTCCGTCACGCACGATCGACTATGACGATCGCGACCGTGACGAAGACGTAGCAGGCTTGCGATACCTGTTCCGGTATGCGCCGAAAATTGCATTTTATTTCGACGCGGTAGCCGATCGACGCGACTATCGGCAAACGCCCGATAACGAAGGCAACGACAGAAGTTCGGAAGGTTCACGATACGCCGTGGGAATTGAAGGGGTAGGTACAAACAAGGTCGGAAGAGTGTTTGTCGGGCGTTTAAACCGTGATTATCAAAGCCCTGATTTCGACAAGGCCGAGGAATCCGATTTTGGCCTTCAGCTTCGATGGAAGATTTATCCGACAACAAACCTGCTGCTCAGAAGCCGTCGCTCGATTGAAGAAACTACCCTGGATAGTTCACCGGGATATCTGCTGCAGAATAATCTGCTGCGCTTGAGTATCGCCCTGTCTAAAGAGAGATCACTGACATTCGATCTGATAGCTGCAGAGGCAGACTATGCGGCTATTGAACGACAGGATGACTATCTGAACTACGGTGTCGCCTACAGTCAACAATTGCTCCCTAACCTGGAATTCGGGATTGACGCGCATCGCGCCGAAAGGGATTCGAGTACTACTGGTGAGGACTACAGGATTAACCAGGTTTTTTTTCGCGTCAAGGCGGTGCTTTGATTCAATAATCCAGCTCATATCGTACCTAAGTACAATTTTTTTAATGACTTGCATCGGGTATTTTCATTTTATTGATTTGATTACTAATCTTAGGAGCAAAAGGAATGATCAGTTCGAATATTTTCAAACCCAGTAAAATTGCCATTGCCATAGGTATTGCTACGGCTTTAACGATTTCAGGAGCAAATATTCCTGGAGTGGACGTTTTTACCGATGCTCAGGCTGCATCGGATCAAGGCAAGTCCAATAAAGCTGAGGATAAAGGTAAAAAAGGATCTGGCCATTTCCAGCGTGGTAGTGGCAATAAGAGTGTCGATGCTTTCCTCGACGAGGTCGCCGAGGATTCAGACCGCCCTGCCTGGGCGGGACCCGATGCAACCGAACCCAAGCCAGGTGGCGGCATCAAGGGAGGGGATACCAAAAAAGGAACTTTGTTCGGTGATCTGTATGTGATCCTGCGCGACGACAATGGCGTGCCTATCCTGGTGAAGTGGGTTGATGGCGCACAGGTGGTTTATCCCGGTACCGGTAGTACTGAAGGCTGGTATGTACAGCCGCTGGACGCAGACGGTAACCCGATTCCGTTGGACGATGAAGGACATGCGATTGACGAAAGCCTGACGGTTGAGGTCGAACTGGGACGCCTGAATGTTGCACGTGCGCCCGAACAGGTGCTCGATCATTCGCTGGTCGAGGCGCTCTCAAAGCTGGCCAATGCCACCGAAGTAACCCTGGATCCCTCGGGTCGTCTGGTAGCGGATGGGGTAACTATCGACTCTCCGCTGGAAAATCTGGCGCTATTCAAGGCCATCGTGTCCACGCCTGCGGTGGACGGAGTTATCACTTTGACAGCCGAGGGCTCGGTTGATGGTAATGACGTGACCTATAGCTTCGAAATTAGTGTGGATCAGGCGGGTCTCGTTGCTGCGGCGGCAATTGCGGCGGCATCCGATAAAACCGGAACGCTAACTACTGACGAAGTGATGTATATCTCCGATTTCTTTGGATTGAGTTCAGAATTGTCAACCTTTGTTAGTTCCTGGAATTATGAGCGAGACGATGTTTACACAGACGATGTTACGGTATGGATTCTGGAAGGAGTCGACAATGACGGCGACGGTGTATTTGATGTTTACTACCCGAAGGAAGTCGTGATTAGCGAGGTCGTCGAATTCAATACAATCGAACCGATCATAAACGACGGAAACGGTATCGACACTTTCACCCAGGCAGCTGATGATTCAGTACAGGTTCTGGAATATGTTCACGATAACGCGATCGATCAATAATCGCTAACTCATTGCTCCCCCTGGTATTACACCGGGGGGAGCGTTGATACTTCATCGGGAAAGTTTATCTCAACTTGCACAGATGTCAGGAATCTGAAAAAAATGCGCACCAAAGGCTTGCCCTCGCCCATGCTTCGATTAGCAGGTATGTATGCCATAGCTTTGGTACTGCTTGGTGCTACCATGATCTCGACTGGCTGCGTATATGGTCCAGGCTATTATGGACCGCCATCGCATCGTCATTATTACCCCCGTTACTACGACTATTATTATTACCCCCACGCGCATGTGTATTTTCAATTCACGACCGGCATTTATTTTTACCTGGATGGCGGCGTATGGATAAAGGCAAGAATTTTACCGCCGCATATCCATATCGACGCCGGTAACCGGGTAAAGATTCGGGTCGAGTCCGATAAGCCCTATTTAAAACATAACGAGCATGTTCGCGTTTACAAGTCGAAACCCAACTATAGAGTGGATGTGGAACGCAGCAGGAAAGAGCGTGAAGCAAATCAACGATGGTATCAGGAGTACCAGAAGCAGACGCCGAAAGGCAGGAAAAAGAAAGACAGGTATTGATCAACCTGCTGGCGACTTGCTGGTTTTACATGTTCAGGGTGCCGGCCGAGGTCGGCCGGGTCAATTGCGAACCGGGTGCCGAGTTTCGCCTGTGCTTCAAAATCACGCCCTGGCATAGCGCACGGAGTGTTCAGCGGGTATTTTGATGACAGCTGGTTGCGCTGGATCAAGGTTTCACTCGGTCAGGCACTTACGCTATATGCCTGTTTAAGCGCTGCACTGGAACTCTAAATCGCGAATCGGCGTCCTCGTGCGGTAACGAGGCGGAAGTATCTGAAGGCCAGAATAAAAATGAATTCCACCAAACAGGAAAAAGCCGAAACCGGCCATTTGCAATCGCTGTTGGCGCAAATCGGCGCCGGGCTCGACGAGTATCTGAAATTCGAGCATGCCGATGCCTGGGCTAACCGGGAACACTGGAAAAGCAGCCTGGATATGCCGCTACCCGAAGAAGGCGTCGGTATCGACGCGGTTACCCGGGAACTGGTGGAAACCGTGATACCAAACGGCTCGCCCGTGCCGAAGCCGGGATTCACTTCTTATATCACCACCAGCGCGACCACGGCGTCGACGCTGGCGACCACCGCCGCCAATATCGCTTCTCCACAGCGCTACCTGCTGACCGCCTTCAACTTTATCGAGGAAATGTCGCTCGACTGGCTGGCGCAATTGTTCGGCCTCGACGGCATGAAAGGCGTATACAGCAGCGGCGGCTCGGTCGCCAACCTGGTCGCGCTCGGCGCCGCGCGGCAAGCCGCCTTCGAAAAACTGGGCCGCGACCCGGCGCGCGACGGCGTCGATCGCGCCGTCCGCGTTTATGCCAGCGCCGAGTGCCATCACAGCATCCAGCGCTCCGGCGGCGTTCTCGGCATCGGGCGCCGCGCGATCAGGCCGATCGCCTGCGACGATCAGGGGCGCATGCGGGTCGATGCGCTGCGCGCCGCCATCGAAGACGATTTGCAGCACAATATGTTGCCGATGGCAATTGTCGCCAACGCAGGCACCACCAACACCGGCGCCATCGATCCGCTGGAGCCGATCGGCCAGATTGCGCGCGAGTTTGGTATCTGGCTGCACGTCGACGGCGCCTACGGCCTGCCGGGCGTGCTCGATGAACGCCTGGGCCACCTGTATCGCGGGCTGGAAATGGTCGATTCGATAATTGTCGATCCGCACAAATGGCTGGGGGCCTCGGTCGGCGTCGCCGCGACCTTCGTGCGCGACCGCGCTTTGCTGCAGCGCGCCTTTACCCAGGAACCGTCCGACTATCTCGAAGGCTCGATCGAGCAAAGCGGCGAAATCGGCGCCAACATCGAACATTCGCTGGACAGTTTCGGCATTCCCTATTTCGACTATGGGGTCGAACTCAGCGCCCCCTGCCGCGGTGTCGTGGTGTGGGCGCTGATCCGCGAGATCGGAGCCGCCGGCATGCGCGCCCGCGTCAAACGCCATAACGATATGGCGCGCGAGCTGGCGGAATTCTGCAAGCAGCACCCGAACCTGGAACTTTTGCTCGAGCCGACGCTGTCGGTTTGCTGCTTTCGCTACGTCGCGCCGCAGGTGGATGACCTCGACCTGCTCAATCAGCGGCTGCACCGGCGCCTGGTGCGGGGAAACGTCTACATGCCGAGCACCACCCGGGTTCGCGGGCAACTGGCGCTGCGCCCCTGTTTCATCGGCGCGCTGGCGGAAAGGCCGCAGGTCGACGGTTTGCTGCAGGCTGTGCTCAGAACGGGGCAGATCCTGGCCGCGGAACAGGCCAGCGCGAGCGATCAGTGTTATGATCAGTCCAAACTGGCAGATCAATACGGTTCGGACGGCCGCTGGGGCATAAAAATCCAGTCTTAATTTGATACAATTTAATTGAATTAAGTGTTCGTTTGTGTATCATATTTTGTTGTTTCACAGATAAAAACTTGATATCGGTCATTTTGAAGTTACTGCTTTCGCATAATAGTGACGACCGATACTAAATTAACCGAGGAGCTTTAAACCTATGAAATACCTAGCCAAATTTATCACCATGATCGTGGCCCTGGGCGCGGTCATGCTGCCTGGACAGGCCTCCGCCGAAAAGGTCATGCGGGTCGGGTCGTGGTTACCGCCCAAGCACACCATGAACAAAGACGTTCTGCCGACCTGGGGCAAGTGGATCAGCGAGGCCACCGAGGGTCGCGTGACGCTGAAGATCGAATATCCCGGCGGCCATCCGAAAGCCATGCTGGGTAACGTCCAGGACGGCGTATTCGATGCCGCATGGACTTTCCACGGCTATTTTCCTGGCCGTTTCAAATTGACCAAAATCGTTGAATTACCCGGTCTCGGCGCCGGCGCCGAAGCGGCCTCGGTCGCGCACTGGCGCATCAACAAGAAATACCTGCACAAGGCCGGCGAGCATAAAGGCGTTATCCTTGGTGCCCTGTTTACCCATGGCCCGGGTCAGATTCACCTGCGCGAACCGATCGCTAGCCTGAAGGAAATGGACGGCAAGAAAATCCGCATCGGCGGCGGCGTGCAAACCGACATCGCCAACCGCATGGGCGTCAAGGGCGTGGCCGCACCCGGTTCCAAGGTATACGAAATCCTGTCGCAGGGCGTGGCCGACGGCGTATTCATGCCGATGGGCGAAAAACGCACGCTGCGCCTGAAAGAGGTCGCGCCGTTCACGATGAAGTTCCCCACCGGCATGTACCTCGGCAGTTTCGGCGTTTTCCTCAACAAGGATTTTCTCGACTCGTTGAGCGCACAGGACCGCACCGCGGTGCTGTCGGTGTCCGGCGAAAAGCTGTCGGCGCTGGCCGGTCGCTACTGGGGTGAAGACGTCAAGGTCGGCGAAGCCGACGCCAAAGCTTCCGGCAACACCATCATGGAAGCGCCGGCCTCCGTGCTGAAGGAGTTCGAAGCGCTGACAGAGGACATGGAAGGCGAATGGCTGAAGTCAGTCAAGGATCGAAACGTAGATGCTAAAAAAGCGCTGATGGAATTGCGTGAAATCGCTCGCTCCTACGAGTAAAGGCTAGCGCTTGCCTCATCTGGCGATAAAAACGGAAAAAGGACCAATCAGGTGGTTGGTCCTTTTTTTACATGGCGTGGGCGCGGTGACCCTGCTGGCGTTGATGCTGATCACCTGCGTCGACGTGTTCGGCCGTTACCTGTTCAACAATCCATTGACCGGCTCCACCGAGTTGACCGAAATCGCGGTCGGGATAGTCATCTTTTCGGTATTGCCGGTCGTCTCCTGGCGCAACGATCACGTCGTCGTCGATATTCTCGATCATTTCTTTTCGCGCCGGATTCACATGATCCGCACGATTGTGATCAACCTGTTGATCTCGGTCGCGCTGGTGTTCCTGGGGCAGCGCATTTACGTGCTCGGACAGCGCTCGCTGAGTTACGGCGAAGTCACCGAGTACCTCGAGATTCCGCTCGGCTGGATGATGATTTACATCGCTGTCATGTGCTGGATCACCGCGCTCGCGGTGGTGACTCTCGGCGTCGTGCGCGCAATCTTCGAATTCCGCGAACCGGCGAACCCGGTTCCCTACACCTGACCCGGTCATGACAGTTTCGATTGCCGGCTTCGCCTGCCTGCTGCTATTGATTTTTCTGCGCGTTCCTATCGCGTTCGCGATGGGCTTCGTCGGCTTTTTCGGCTTTCTCTATCTGAACGACTACAACATGGTGGCGGCGATGTCGATGTCGGCGCGCCGCGTCATCAATACCTCGCAGGACTATGGCCTGTCGGTGATCCCGTTGTTCATCCTGATGGGCAACCTGGTCACGCGCGCCGGGCTGTCGCAGGAACTCTACAAGGCCTCATACTCGTTCCTCGGCCACCTGCGCGGCGGCCTGTCGATGGCGACGGTGGTCGCTTGCGGCGGTTTTTCCGCGATCTGCGGCTCGAGCCTGGCAACCGCGGCGACCATGGCCAGGGTGTCCATGCCGTCGATGCGCAAGTACGGCTACAGCGATTCGCTGGCCGCGGCCTCGATTGCGGCCGGCGGCACCCTCGGTATCCTGATTCCGCCGAGCGTGATTCTCGTGATATACGGCATCATGTCCGAGCAAAGCATCCGCGAGCTGTTCGCGGCCGGTTTTCTGCCGGGCCTGCTCGGCGTCGGGCTCTATTTATGCGCGGTTTCCTGGACCGTGTGGCGCAAACCCGAAAGCGGGCCGCGCGGCGAGCGCGTGAGCGGGCGCGAACGTTTGCAGTCGCTGAAGGGCGTGTGGGGCATCCTGCTGTTGTTCGGAATCGTCATGGGCGGCATTTACGGGGGCGTGTTCACCCCCACCGAGGCCGCAGGCATCGGTGCCGCCGGCGCGTTCGTGATAGCGCTGGCGCGGCGCTCGTTGACGCTGAAGAGCGGCTTCGAGGTGCTCTACGAGACCGCGCATACGACCTCGGGATTGTTCCTGGTGGTCATTGGCGCGCTGATCTTTTCCAATTTCATCAACCGCGCCGGACTGCCCGATCAATTGCTGGGGCTGATCACCGGTTACGACCTGCCGCCGATGGCGGTGATCTTTATCATATTGCTGATTTACATCGTGCTCGGCTGCGTTTTCGAAAGCCTGTCGATGCTGCTGCTGACGATACCGATCATCTATCCGGTGGTCGAAAGTCTCGGTTTCGACCTGGTCTGGTTCGGTATCGTGGTCGTGGTGGTCACCGAGATCAGCCTGATCACGCCGCCGGTGGGGCTCAATGTCTTCGTTTTGAGCGGCGTGCTCAAGGATGTCAAGACCAGCACCATATTTCGCGGCGTGACCCCGTTCTGGTTCGCCGATATCTTTCGCCTGGCGCTGATTACGCTGATTCCGGCTATTTCACTGTATCTGCCAACACTTTTCTACCGCTAGATCACAGCGCTATAAGCCATTTTAAGTTACAGAAAAATGATACAGATCAAGTGACAAAAGCCCGGTAATCTGTAACATATTATGCCTGAAAACCAAATAGGCAACCAATGACAGCACAAATCACACCACAACCGCTGGATCACAATAGCGGAAACGGGGAGTCTTTTAACGACGCCAACCAGTCTGAAACCCTGCCACTGATGGGCAACGAGGCAATTGCCCGTGGCGCCTGGGAAGCGGGGGTCAAGGTGGCCGCGGCCTACCCGGGCACGCCCAGTACCGAAATCATGGAGAGCCTCGGCAAGTTCCCGGCCGACGACGTCAAGGCCGAGTGGGCGACTAACGAAAAAGTGGGGCTCGATGTCGCTATCGGCGCGTCATTTGCCGGATCGCGCGCGATGACCTCGATGAAGCACGTTGGCCTCAACGTCGCGGCGGACGCGTTGATGTCGCAAACCTATATCGGCGTCAACGGCGGCCTGGTACTGGTGGTTTGCGACGATCCCGGCATCCACAGTTCACAAAACGAACAGGACACCCGCATCTACGGCCATCTGGCCATGGTGCCGGTGCTGGAGCCGTCGGACGCGCAGGAAGCGCTCGATTTCACCAAACTCGCGTTCGATATCAGCGAGCGCTTCGATACTCCGGTTATCGTCCGCGGCACGACGCGCCTGTCGCATACCCGCAGCCTGGTGCGAGTCGGTGAACGTCACGAAAACGCGTCGCTCGGATTCAACGAAAATCCGCAAAAGAACGTCATGATCCCGGGACATGCCCGCTTGCGCCACAGCGCGCTGTTCGAGCGCGAGCAACAGCTCAAGCAATACCTCGAGGATTCAGACCTGATTCGCTGGGAGCACGGCAGCCAGTCGATCGGGATCGTCACCATGAGCACCGCCTATAGCTATGTCAAGGAGCTGATGCCGCAGGCGCATGTGCTCAAGCTCGGCGCCTCCTACCCGCTGCCCGAGAACAGGCTGCGTGAATTCTGCGACGCGGTCGATCGCGTAATCGTGGTCGAAGAACTCGAGCCGATCGTCGAAAACGAAATGAAGCTGATGGGATTCGAGGTCGAGGGCAAGTCGCTGTTCCCGCGCGAGGGCGAATTTTCGCCGGACGTGATTCGCGAAGGCCTGGAAAAGGCCGGTCTGCTGGAGACCAGCAAGCCGCGTCCGCCGGCCAGTGTGCAGGCGATGCCGCGTCCGCCGCTGTTATGCGCCGGTTGTCCCCATACCGGGGCCTACATGGCGCTTCGCGCGCTCAACGCGCGCGTCTCCGGCGACATCGGCTGTTATACGCTGGCGGCGGTGGAACCGCTGAAAGCCATCGATACCACGGTGTCGATGGGGTCGAGCATCGCCAACGCGACCGGCATGGCGCTGGCCGGCAGCGAGACGCGACCGATCGTCGCCACCATCGGCGACTCGACCTTTCTGCATGCCGGTATCCCGCCGCTGATCAACGCCGTTTACAACAATGTCAACATCACTGTGGTGCTGCTGGACAACCATATCACCGCCATGACCGGCGGCCAGGATCACCCGGGAACCGGGCGCAACCTGCGCGGCGAGGAAGTTCACAAGACCGACTACGAGGCGTTGATTCGCTCGATCGGCATCACCTGGATCAAGAAGATCGACGCCTACAACATGGGCAATGTGTTCCAGTTCCTGCGCGAAGCCACGCTCTACAACGGCGTCTCGGTGGTCATCATGGACCGTCCCTGCGTGCTCGACCCGGTCAAGATCAAGGGCGAGCCGTTTCGCGTCGACGCCGAGGCCTGTACCGGCTGCCAGACCTGCATGAACCTGGGCTGCCCGGCGCTGTCGTGGTCGGATGAATTGTTCGAGGGTCACCGCAAGGTGAAAATCGATGAACCCAACTGTATAGGCTGCAGCCTGTGCGCGCAGGTGAGCGCCACCAACTGCATCAAGCCGGTGGCGGCTTTCGAAAGCAATGGATGATTCCACCAGATTTAGCGCAAGTCCGCAGTCAGCGCCGGCCGCGCAGGCTGCCGCTGGCCCTGTCAACGTGCTCATCGTCGGTGTCGGCGGCCAGGGCGTGATCATGGTGTCCAAGGTGCTGGCGACGCTCTGCCAGCGCCAGGGCTACGAGGTCAAGCAAAGCGAAGTGCACGGCATGGCCAAGCGCGGCGGCTCGGTGTTCAGCCACGTGCGTTTCGGCGACACGGTTTATTCACCGACCATCCCGCTTGGCGAAGCCGACGTGCTGGTGGCGCTGGAGTGGGCCGAGGGCCTGCGCTGGCTGTCATACCTGAAACCCGATAGCGGTATCTTCATCGTCGATACCCAGCAGATAGTACCGCCGTTCGCCTGCCGCGATCGCAAGCACGGCGCCGGCAGCGGTTACGCGCGCGAGACCGTGGCCGACATCATCGAACAGGTGGCGAACTGCTATGCCGTCAACGCTGGGCAGATCGCGCAGGAACTCGGTAATGCCAAGGCCGGCAACACGCTGCTGCTGGGCATGATGTCGACCACGCTGGATTTTCCCGCCGACGACTGGCGCGACGCAATCAGGATGTTCGCGCCGCCGAAAGCCGTCGATATCAATATGCAGGCTTTCGATCGCGGTCGTGACTGGGTCGAAACCCATAACCCGGCCGATTTCGATCCGGGCCGGGACCTCGATATGCCGCCGCCGATCGAACAGGTGGAGCACGAACCCGAGTTCGAATTGCCGACCATCAATCGCGCCTGGTGCAAGCGCTGCGACATTTGCGTCAAGTTCTGCCCCGAACGCTGCCTCAGCCTCGACGAACAGCAAATCGCGGTCCTGCACGCGCCGGAGAAATGCACGCTGTGCCGCATCTGCGAGCGCCTGTGCCCGGATTTCGCCATCGACCTCAAACCCAGACAGCAAGCCTGATACCAATATGCCAGACTCAGCCCCATCCGACACCGTCAACCTGCCAGGCAATCACGCCTGCGCGCTCGGCGCCATTGCCGCCGGCTGCCGTTTTTACGCCGGTTACCCGATTACGCCGTCATCCGAAGTAGCCGAACGCATGTCGGTCGAGTTGCCGCGCGTCGACGGCGTGTTCATTCAAATGGAAGACGAGATCGCGTCGATGGGCGCCATCGTCGGCGCCTCGATGGGCGGCATGAAGGCCATGACCGCGACCAGCGGCCCGGGCTTCTCGCTCAAGCAGGAAAACCTCGGTTACGCCGCCGGCGCCGAGGTGCCCTGTGTGATCGTCAACGTCATGCGCGGCGGGCCAAGCACCGGCTTGCCCACGCGGCCCGCGCAGGCCGACGTCATGCAGGCGCGCTGGGGCACCCACGGCGATCACCCGATCGTCGTCATCACCCCCGATTCGGTGCCGGAGATTTACCGCGAGACGATTCGCGCCTTCAATATATCCGAGCAGTTGCGCGTGCCGGTGATCATGCTTTACGACGAAGCCCTCGGCCACCTGATCGAACCGGTACGGCTGTCGGATAGCGCCGAGGTCGAGATCGCCAATCGCAAATGGGCGAGCCAACCGACGCCGGATTTCCTGCCCTACGCCAGCGGCGACGACCTGGTGCCCGAAATGGTTCGACCGGGCGACGGATTTCGCAGTCATACCACCGGGCTGACCCATGCCGAGAGCGGCTTTCCGACCCAGGAACCGGAGCTGGTCGATCAATATCTGCAGCGAATACTCGACAAAATCGATGTTCACGCCGAATTGATCGAGCGCTACGAGGCGATTGCCTGCGACGATGCGGATTACCTGGTGGTCGCGTTCGGCATCACCGCGCGCGCCGCCCGCCGCGCGATCAAGCAGGCGCGCGACAAGGGTATACGCGTCGGAATGTTTCGGCCGATTACGCTGTGGCCGTTTCCGGTCAAGGCCTTCGAATCGCTGGTCGCCGGTAAACGCGGCGTGCTGGTCGCGGAAATGAACGCCGGGCAATTGATCACCGAAATCGAACGCTACCGGCCCGAGGGCTGCAGCATCGAAGGGCTCAATCGAATCGACGGCGAAACCATAACGCCGCGGCAAATACTGAATTCAATACAGGAGCTGGCCGGCCGTGAGTGAACCCCAAAAGCAGTTCAATATCCACGATTACCTGCGTGAATACATGTTCCCGCATTTCCTGTGCCCGGGTTGCGGTCACGGTATCGCCCTGCGCGCACTGCTGTGGGCGATCGACGAGCTCGATATCGACCGGGACCGGCTGGCCTTCGTTTCCGGCATCGGTTGCTCGGGCCGGCTCGGCGCCTATATCGACGCCAATACCTTTCACGTTACCCACGGGCGTCCGCTGGCGTTTGCCACCGGCCTCAAGCTGGCGCGACCGGATCTCGAAGTCATCGTCATCACCGGCGACGGCGATTGTCTCGCAATCGGCGGCAACCACCTGATCCACGCCTGCCGGCGCAATTTGAACATCACCTGCATGATGCTGAACAACGAGGTTTACGGCATGACCGGCGGCCAGGTGTCGCCGACCACCAGCAGCGAGCGCTACACCACGACCACGCCTTACGGCAACCACGAGCCCGTTTTCGACGCCTGCGCGCTGGCCGAGGCCGCCGGCGCCAGCATGGTGGGCCGCGAGCTTACGCTGCAGACCCCTGGACTGAAGGATGTGCTCAAGGCCGGGCTCGCGCACGACGGTTTTTCCTTCATCGAGGTCATGTCGGATTGCACCGAGGTGTTCGGGCGCAAGAACGAGCTCGGCAACTCGGCCGAAATGGTGCTGACGCAAAAGGCGTCGGTGCGACCGGACTTCCTCGTGGACGCGGTCGACCAGCCGTTTCGGCCGCACCAGATCAAGACCGGCGTGCTGGCGAAGAAAGACCGCCCCGAGTACGCTGCATCCTGGCGCAACTATGTCGAGACCATGAAACGGGAGCGCGACCATGCCTGATTTCGAAGTTCGCATCAGCGGCAGCGGCGGCCAGGGCATCCTGCTCGCCGGGCGCATCCTCGCCGACGCCCTCGGGCACGAGTCGCTCAACGTCGCCCAGTCTCAAAGTTACGAGCCGACCTCGCGCGGCGGCTTAAGCCGCGCCGACCTGGTCGCCAGCGACGCCGAGGTCGACTACCCGCTGGCCAGCGATCTCGATTTCCTGGTGATACTGGACGAAATCGCGACCACCGCATCCAACGACCTGCTGCAGCAGGATAGCCTGGTGCTGGTGGACAGCCCGCTGCAAGATCAATGCAAGCTCAACGGCCACGAGGTTCGTTACTTGCCGATCAGCGACAGCGCGCGCGCGCTCGGCGATCTGCGTTCCACCAACATGGTCGCGCTCGGCGCGCTCAACTCGCTGGCGGATTTCTGCAGCCAGGACAAACTGCTGGCGGCGGTCGCCCGAATCGCGCCGGCCAAGCTGCACGAGGCGGCGTCGCGCGCCATCCGCAAGGGTTACTCGATCGCTGCCGCTGAATAGGAGCCCTGGCGCATGGCTGTTCAAATATTCGGGACGAACCCTGTTAATCCGGCTGCGCGGGGAGTGAACGAATGGCAGCGGTCGACGATCACAGAACGCCCGCCGAGTTACCGGGGGCGATAAATAAAGCTGAGGATCCGGACAAAATCCGCGAGCCAGTTTAACGGTTTAAAAAGTGCGTGGGATTTTTTCGGACGAGCGGAGGAAACGATGAAACAGATATCTGCTAATTCGCTATCCCTGGTCTGCGGTTTACTGGCGATATTTCTTTTCACGGGCGTTCATGCCTGGACCGACAAGATCGAGTTGCTCAAGGACGTGAATACGCTGTGCAAACTGGAACCCGAATCCCAGTGCACGTCCGCGATACGCATCGGCCTGCAGGCCCCGGGTGTCGACATGCATCAGTCGTCGATGGCTTCGATGCGCCTCGACAACGCCAATCTGCAGGGCGCCAACCTGTCTTATGCCATCCTGCAGCTGGCCAGCCTGAAGGGCGCCAACCTGATGCTGGCCAACCTCGAGGGCGCTCATTTGCACGCGGTCAATCTGCGCGGGGCCAACCTGATGCTGGCCGACCTGCGCAAGGTGAGCCTGCTCGATGCCGATCTGCGCGGCGCAAATTTGCGCGGCGCCAATTTAACCGGCGCGCTGCTGTTGAAAGCTCGCTTCGACAACGCGATCTGGACCGACGGCAGGACCTGCGCGGTCGGTTCGGTCGGTGAGTGCCTGTAGCCGCGACGACCCGAACAAACTTGAAGACCAGTAACTGCTACGGTTAGACAATAAATTCCCGATAGAGATTGTTGATGAAAAAACCGCTTCTTGTTTGTATTTGTTCCTTATGGCTGTACAGCGGAAACAGCATTGCCCTGTCCGACGACCAGGTTTCCGCGGTAAGGGATCTGGGCTGGTTGAACGGGATCGCGCTGCAGTGCGGGTACTTCGACCAGACTCGAGTCATGAAAAAAAACCTGGTCGAAGTCGTGCCTAAAAGACGAGAGTTCGGGTTGGCCTTCGACGAAGCGTCCAACGAATCGTTTCTGGCCTTTATCGAAAACAGGGAAGTATGTCCGGCGGCTGCCGCGCTGGCGCAAGATATTGGCGAGTCATTACAGCAGTTACGGCGGATTTTTTCCAGCCAGTGATTCGACCAGGTTTGACGCGTGAATAAAATCTGGGCCATTATCGCTGCCCTCGGGCTGACGCCGATGCCCGTCTCGGCCGGCGAAACAGGGTTTCATGTAGTGACCGATTCGAGGGTGATGCACTCCCTGCTGGCGGGACTCATGGGTGAAAATGCATCGCTCGAGTTGCTGTCCGCCGATCTGAGCGAGCGGCGGATGCAGCTGGATAAATCCGATCTGTTTTTCCGCCTCGACGAGGGAGCGAACGCAGAGTCGGCCGACACCGCGGAGGCTGGCGCAAGCCGGCAGTCGATCAATGTTCTGCACAATGAACCGCTCAAGGTATTGCCCAGCCGGGGGAATCAGGACAGGCCCGACCCTTACTTCTGGATGGACAGCCGTAATGTCCTGATCCTGATAGCCGAAATGACCAACGTCCTGATAAACAGCGACCCGGTGAGGGCTCATGTCTACCGCAGGAACTTTAATTCCCTGAACGCGCGGGCCAGCAAGCTCGACCGCAGCCTGGAGTACGGATATCGCGATTTACAGGGTGCTTCGGCGGTACTCTACCATGATGTTTTGCAATACTTCGAACAGGCCTATGCGCTCAAAATCAGCGCGGTGTTAATGTCTGTGGGGCAGCGCGAAGTCGATATCGCCGAACTGGTTCAGGCACGAGAGCTACTGCTGAAAGGCCAGGCCGCTTGCCTGCTGGTAGATGCCAGCAAGCCCGCCGCGCAACAGGAATTGCTACTGCAGGGCACCGACGCCCGACTCGGACGGCTCGATGTCACCGGGAGGTCGTTCGCGACCGGAGCGGATCTCTATTTCGAATTGATGAAATACAACACGCGCGAGATCAAGCGCTGCCTGGGTCGCGAGGACAGGGATGGCGGCAACGCCGAATTGCCGCTGGCTTCGAACACGGAGGTCAAAAGCGGTCGCTTCATGCTCACCGATCATAACGGCAATCTTTTTTCCGACATCGATATGCGCGGCAACTACCACCTGGTCAACTTCGGTTATACCTATTGCCCGGATATATGCCCGACTTCGCTGACGGTCATGGGCAGGGTGATAAACCTGCTGGGCCAGCGGGCCGAGTCCTTGCGGTATTACTTTATTACCGTCGACCCAGGGCGCGATACCGCGCAACGGCTGAATCAGTACGTGAGCTATTTTTCACCCAGCCTGACCGGTTTAACCGGTAGCGAGGCCATGATCGATCGGGTCGCGAAGCGCTTCAAGATAAAATACGAAAAGCAGGACACTCGGTCGGCGGACCCGGATCGCTACGCCGTGGACCACAGCACCGGTATTTACCTGATGGCGCCGGACGGAAAATTCGTGGCCAGGTTTGCCTATAGCCTTTCGGCGGAACAAATCGTCGAAAAGCTGGGCGCGCTTGTGCGATCTGGCGGCAGTTGACTTGAATCAAAAATCAAACGGTTCAATGTCGATCGATCTATCGTTCCCGCGATGTATTCTGTAGAGTTTCCCGTCTTGTCTTATCCTGGAGAGTGATGTGAAAGTCATCGTGATTCCGGTCACCGCGTTCGAGCAGAACTGCTCGATTCTGATCTGTGAACAAAGCAATCGCGCCGCCGTGGTAGATCCCGGCGGCGATATCGAACGCATACTGGCGGCGATCGACGAAGCCGCAGTGACGGTGGATAAAATTCTGCTTACCCATGGCCATATCGATCATGCAGGCGGTGTCGCCGAGCTGGCAGGCCGCTTGAACATACCCATCGAAGGGCCTCATCTGGGGGACAGGTTCTGGATCGAGCAGTTACCCGAACAGGCCAGCCAGTTCGGCTTCGGCAAGGCGGATGTTTTCGAGCCTGACCGATGGCTGCAGGACGGCGACACGGTCGAGTTCGGCGAACAAAAGCTGCAGGTCATTCATGCACCGGGGCACACTCCCGGGCACGTGGTTTTTTATGCCGCCGATGCCGGCCTGGCCGTGGTCGGCGATGTGTTGTTTAACGGCTCGATCGGCCGCACCGATTTCCCGGGGGGCAATCACCAGGACCTGCTGGATTCGATCCGCTGCAAGCTTTTTCCGCTGGGGGACGATATCGGCTTTGTTCCCGGCCATGGACCGGCATCCACCTTCGGCGACGAGCGGCGGCATAATCCCTTCGTGGGAGATGCCGCCGTGGCCGAATAACAGGCCTGGTCTCAATGGTTCTTACTTAAGACTAATGGCGTCATTGCGAGCACAGCGAAGCAATCTCCAGATAACTTGTGGTCATTAGGGAGATTGCTTAGCTGCAACCAATGCGTTCGCTGCGCTAACGGGTTGGGCCGCGCTCGCAATGACGCGCTTAAGTAAGTGCCACTCAGGCATGGTCCTATACCCGAACGAGAATACTCAAGACGAACTGGCTAGCTGCCCGGGAAACGGGTGGCGTACTCCGCGCTCGCCGCCGGCAGGGCGCCCTGTTCGGATTCGCCGATCGCCATGAAATGACGTTCGGCCGCGTCGCTGATGCGATGGTAGATTCGCGCCGTCATTTTACGCGCGACCTGGCTGAGGTTGTCGGGCGGTAGCAGTTCCAGCGGCAGCTCGGGTTCGTGCAGCAGGATTAGGCGGAAGCGGTGGATCAACAGCGTGCGCAGCAGGAAGCAGAGTTCGTCGTCTTGTGGACCCGGTTCCACTTCCCCGTCGAGAAAGGTTTCGAAACTGTCGATGTATTCTCGGTACTCGGCGTTGATGGCGTCGAACTTGAAGGCGTGACGCAGTAGTTTGCGCGAGGCGCCGAGCGGATCGTCGTTGCGGTTGCCGGCCTCCATTAAAACGATCGAATCCTGCAGCTTCATTTCGTTGACGACCTGGCGCACCTTCTCGATATCCACCGTCGGGTGGCCGTAAATACCGTTCGACAGGCGGCTGAAACCGAGCCAGTTGAGCTCCTTCTGAAACGCCTCGCGGCGTTTGCTCTTTATTTTGTCGAGGTTGGTGAAAACCAGTCGCCATTCGCCGTCCCAGGTCGAATTTCCATGGCGGTAGATACGTTCGGCGGCGTGTCTGAACTGGCGAAAGCCCTTGTCGGTGAGCGAGTAAAAGCTACGCCGCCCGGCCTGCCTCGACTGCAGCACTTCCTTTTCGCTGAGGCGAAACACCGAGGTGCGCACCAGGCGCTGGTTGATCCCCAGCGGCTTGACCAGGCTGATCAGGCTGCCGAGCCAGATGAAACCGCCATGGGTGCTGATCGAGTCGCCGAAAATAGTCAGGATTAGCGAACGCGCGTTGAGTTGCTGTTGCATCAGCGTGGTGTCGATCAGGGCCTCGACCTTGCGGCGAAATTTATTGTTGCCGCTATTTGTCATGTTGTCTGCGATGGCGGCCATTTTATTGCTTGTTCTTTACCTGGAATAATGGAACCGAATCGGACACGTCGAGCCGCGGCCGGTCTTCCTCGACCTCGGTGAGCGCCGTGGTTTCCTCGAGCGATTCGAAGCAGCGCATCGCCAGGCGCTGGTAATCGCGCGTGCCGGATTCCTTCCATTCGATTTCTTCGTCGCTGAGCTGGCGCAGCACCTTGACCGGGATCCCCGCCGCCAGGCTGCCTGCGGGCACCTCGAAGTCCGCCTTGACGAAACTCATCGCGGCGACAATGGCCGCCTCGCCGATCACGGCGCCGTCCATGACCACCGCGTTCATGCCGATCAGCGCGTTGGCGCCGACCCGGCAACCGTGCAATACCGCGCCGTGGCCGATATGGCCGTCTTCCTCGATCAGCGTGTCGGTGCCTGGAAAGCCGTGCATGACGCAGGTATCCTGTACGTTGACGCCTCGTTCGAGGATCAGGCGGCCAAAATCACCGCGTAAAGACGCACCCGGACCAATGTAGCAACCGGGGCCGACGATGACGTCGCCGATGAGGTCGGCGCTGGGATGCACGAAAGCGGTCGGATCGACCACCGGCCTGATTCCGTCAATTGAGTAACACGTCACCTGGATCTCCTGGTTATAATGGTTCGAGACAGAGCTAATATGATACACTTTTCTAAATAAGAATTCTAATTATTGTATCTCTTTTTGCGATTTTCGTGTATATTGCAACTTCGATTTTCCGCGCCAGACAATACTTACGAAGACGGTTACCGAGGCGATCATGAGCGATTACGAAGACATCCGAAGCGAGCTCGACGGCCCCGTTCTGACGATCTGGCTGCAGCGGCCGCAGTCGCGTAACGCGCTGCGCCGGCAGATGCTGGCGGAAATAGCCGAGGCGCTGGAGACGGCCTACGACGGCGGTGAGGTTCGCTGCGCGATTATTTACGGCGGCGACAAGGTATTCGCCGCCGGCGCCGACCTCAACGAAATGTCCGAACTGGACATGATCGGCATGCTCGATGACCCGCGTCCCGGATACTGGAAACGAATCGCCGCTTTCCCGCTGCCGCTGATCGCCGCCGTCAACGGCTTTGCGCTGGGCGGCGGCTGCGAACTGGCGATGCAGGCAGATATCGTCATAGCCGGCAGTAATGCGCAGTTCGGTCAGCCCGAAATTAACCTCGGCATCATCCCGGGCGCCGGCGGTAGCCAGCGCCTGATCCGCGCGGTGGGCAAGTCGCTGGCTTCGCAAATGGTGTTGTCGGGTGAATTTATCGACGCCGAAACCGCCTGTTCGGCGGGCCTGGTGAGCGAAGTCACGCAACCCGAGTTAACCCTGGAAAGAGCGCGTCAGCTTGCGCATACCATCGCCGCTAAGTCGCCGCTTGCGTTGCGTCAGGCCAAGCAGGCCTTGCAACAGGCATTTGAAGCTGCGCTCGCCAGCGGGCTTGAATTCGAGCGCAAGGCATTCGTCATGCTCGCCGGCAGCGAAGACCGCCGCGAGGGCATCGACGCCTTCCTCGAAAAACGCAGACCCGAATTCAAGGGTAAATAAGACCGAGTAGACGTTATGACATTTACCACCATCGAATTTGTGCGCGAAGACGGGCTTGCCCGCCTGACGCTCAATCGCCCCGACAAGCTCAACAGCTTCAACGCTGTAATGCACGAGGAAGTCCGCGAAGCGATGAAAACCGTGCAGCGCGACGACAGCATTCGCTGCCTGTTGATCAGCGGCAACGGCCGCGGCTTTTGCGCCGGGCAGGATCTTTCCGACCGCAACGTCGCGCCCGACGCCGAAGTACCCGATCTCGGTGAATCGCTGGAGCAGAAATACAACCCGTTGATTCGCGGCATCGCGAAGCTCGAAAAACCCGTCATCTGCGCGGTCAACGGCGTTGCCGCCGGCGCCGGCGCCAACATTGCGCTGGCCTGCGACATCGTCATCGCCGCCGAATCGGCGAAGTTTATCCAGTCGTTCTGTAACATTGGCCTGGTGCCCGATTCCGGCGGTACCTGGACGCTGCCGCGGCTGGTCGGTCGCGCTCGAGCGCTCGGCATGGCCTTGCTCGGTGAGCGCATTTCGGCGCGTCAGGCCGAGCAATGGGGGTTAATCTGGAAATGTGTCGCCGACCAGGAACTGGCGAGTACGGCCGAGCAAATGGCGCGTCACCTGGCGACGCAGCCCACGCTCGGGCTTGGCCTGATCAAGCGCGCGATGCTGGCGTCCAGCGATAATTCGCTCGACCAGCAGCTCGACCTGGAGCGCGACCTGCAGCGGCTCGCCGGTCGCAGCGAGGATTACCGCGAAGGCGTCGGCGCCTTCATGGAAAAGCGCGAACCCGAGTTCAAGGGCCGCTGAGATGCCGGCTCTGGACACTGGCCAGGTGATCGCCGTCGTCGGCGCCGGCGCGATGGGATCCGGCATCGCCCAGGTTGCGGCGAAGGCCGGCCACCCGGTACTGCTGCATGACGCAGGCGCTGGCGCGGCGCACAAGGGCCTGGATCGAATTGCCGCCGGACTGGCCAGGCTGGTCGAGCGCGGCCGCATGGACGAGGCCGAACGCGGCGCGCTGCTGGCGCGTATTTCGATTGTCGACGAACTGGCCGCGCTGGCGCCGGCCGCGCTGGTGATCGAGGCCATCGTCGAGAAGCTCGAGGTCAAGCAGCAGGTCTTCGCCGAACTCGAAAATCTGTGTGGCGACGAAGTCATCCTGGCGAGCAATACCTCGTCGCTGTCGATTACCGCCATCGGCGCCGGCCTGTCGCGCCCCGAACGGCTGCTGGGCATGCATTTTTTCAATCCGGCGCCAATCATGAAGCTGGTCGAGATCGTCAGCGGTCTCGCCACCGATAGCGAAATCGCCGAGTCGATTTTCGCTACCGCCGAAAACTGGGGTAAGCTCGCGGTGCACGCGCGCAGCACGCCCGGTTTTATCGTCAACCGCGTCGCGCGCCCGTTTTACGCCGAAGGCCTGCGCCTGCTGCAGGAAGGCGCCGCCGATGTCGCCACCATCGACGCAATCCTGCGCGACTGCGGCGGTTTTCGCATGGGGCCGTTCGAGCTCATGGACCTGATCGGGCACGACGTCAATTACGCCGTCACCGAATCGGTGCATGCCGCCTATTACGGCGATCAGCGTTTCACGCCATCGCTGTTACAAAAGGAACTGGTCGACGGCGGTTTCCTGGGCATCAAATCCGGACGTGGTTTTTTCCAGTATGGCGACGGTGTGGAAAAACCCGGGGCCATGGTCTGCGAGCAACGTAGCGCGCCCGAGGGCGTAATCCTGCAGGGCGAGGCCCCATTCAAGGAGGTTTTGAGCAGATTACTGGCGCAGGCCGGTATTGACTTTGAACAGCAGCCCGGCGACTTTTTCGCGATTCGCTGCGCTGAAACCACGATATGCCAGAGCGATGGCCGCATGGCTACGACGCGCGCGCTGGAAGACGATATCGACAACCTGGTATTGTTCGATCTCGCCCTCGACTACGAAAAGACGCCGCGTATCGCGATTTGTAAAGCCGATAACACCAGCGCCGCTGCGCTCGATGCAGCCGTCGGCCTGCTGCAGAAAATCGGCAAAAAGGTTAGTCGGCTTGACGATGTTGCCGGCCTCTGCGTGATGCGCACGGTTTGCATGCTCGCCAACGAAGCCGCGGATGCGGTCAACCAGCAGGTCTGCAGCGTCCCGGCGGTCGATACCGCGATGCAGGGCGGGCTGAACTATCCCGCGGGCCCGCTGGCCTGGGCCGATACGATCGGCCTCGACTATGTGCTCGAAGTACTCGATAACCTGGGCCAGACCTATGGCGAAGATCGCTATCGTCCCTCGCCTCTACTGATTCGCCGCGTTGCCGGCGGGAGAAACTTCCATGAATGACGATATCGAGCTGGCAAAAGCCTGCAGCGACGCGATGTATGCCAAGGACGCCGCCTCGCGGGGACTGGGCATCGAGGTCACCGAAAGCACGCCGGGTTGCTCGAAACTGACGATGACGGTACGCGCGGAATTCAGTAACGGGCACGACATTTGTCATGGCGGCTATATTTTCATGTTCGCCGACTCGGCCTTCGCCTATGCCTGTAACAACCGCAACCGGAATACCGTGGCCTCGGCCGCCAGTATCGAGTTCATCGGCGCGGCGCATACCGGCGACCGGCTGACCGCGATCGCGCACGAGCGCAGCCGCGGCAGCAAGATCGGCGTTTACGATGTCGAGGTCTACAACCAGGACGACAGGCTGCTGGCGCTGTTTCGCGGCGATTCCTACCAGATCAGGGGCAGCGTGATCCCGCAGGGGGAGGGCGAATGAGCGCGGCGTTGATCTGCGATCCGATTCGTACCGCGATCGGCCGTTACGCCGGCGGCCTCGCCACGGTGCGTCCCGACGACCTCGGCGCGGTGCCGATCAAGGCGCTGATGGAGCGCAATGCGGGCGTCGACTGGGAGCGGGTGGACGACGTTTACTACGGCAACGCCAACCAGGCCGGCGAGGACAACCGCAACGTCGCGCGCATGTCGTCGCTGCTGGCCGGGCTGCCGCTGGGCGTGCCCGGCTCGACTATCAATCGCCTCTGCGGTTCGGGCATGGACGCGGTCGGCATGGCCGCGCGCGCGGTCAAGAGCGGCGAGACCGAGCTGATGATTGCCGGCGGCGTCGAGTCGATGTCGCGCGCGCCGCTGGTGATGCCCAAGGCCGACGCCGCCTTCAGCCGCAAGGCCGAGATTTACGACACCACCATTGGCTGGCGTTTCGTCAATCGATTGATGCAGGACAACTACGGTATCGACTCGATGCCGGAAACTGCCGAGAACGTGGCCGAACAATTCAATATCAGCCGGCAGGACCAGGACGCGTTTGCGCTGCGTTCGCAACTGCGCGCCGAGCGCGCGCAGGCGGAAGGCGTTTTCGACGCGGAAATCGTGCCGGTCTCGATCCCGCAACGCCGGGCGGACCCGTTCGAGTTCAAGGTCGACGAACATCCGCGCGCCGGCAGCACGCTGGAAGCGCTGACAAAGCTGCCGACACCGTTTCGTGATGGCGGCAGCGTCACCGCGGGCAACGCCTCGGGCGTCAACGACGGCGCCTGCGCGATGCTGATCGCCAGCGAGTCGGCGGCAAAAGCGAACCAGCTGCAACCGATGGCGCGCGTGGTGGCAATGGCGACCGCGGGCGTCGAGCCGCGCATCATGGGTTTCGGGCCGGCGCCCGCCAGCCGTAAGGTGCTGGCGCTGGCCGGGCTGTCGCTGGAGCAGATGGACGTCATCGAACTCAACGAAGCCTTCGCCGCGCAGGCGCTCGCGGTGACCCGTGATCTCGGCCTGGCCGACGATGCCGAGCATGTCAATCCGAACGGCGGCGCGATTGCGCTCGGCCACCCGCTCGGCATGAGCGGCGCGCGCCTGGTCACGACCGCGGCGCGACAGCTGCAGCGTAGCAACGGTCGTTACGCCCTGTGCACCATGTGTATCGGCGTCGGCCAGGGTATCGCCATCATTATCGAACGCGTATGAGAATTATTTTTAAACAGGTCATTGCGAGCGGGGTCCAGCCCATGAGCGGAGCGAATGCATTGGCTGCAGCGAAGCAATCTGTTAAAGATTGCCGCGGCGCTTCGCGCCTTTATGCCCTGCGGGTATCGCAATGACGAAAAGTAGATAATCCAGAATCCGAGGAGCCTTGCATGAAAATCGAAGTCAATATCAGCGACGAACTCGAACCGATCGAAAAGGCCAGCGTCGACGAGCTGCGCGCGGTTCAGCTGCAGCGCATGCAGTGGACGCTGCAAAACGCCTATGACAACGTGCCCATGTACAAACGGAAATTCGACGATGCGGGGGTGCATCCGGACGACCTCAGGTCGCTAGAAGATCTGGCCAAATTCCCCTATACGAGCAAGCAGGACCTGCGCGACAACTATCCGTTCGATACCTTCGCGGTGCCAATGGACCAGGTGGTTCGCATTCACGCTTCCAGCGGCACTACCGGCAAGCCGACCGTGGTCGGTTACACCCAGCAGGACGTCGACGTCTGGGCCGCCGCGATGGCGCGCTCGATCCGTGCCGCCGGCGGCAAGCGATCGGACATCGTGCATGTGTCATACGGCTACGGGCTTTTCACCGGCGGACTGGGCGCGCACTACGGCGCCGAAAGGCTTGGCTGCACGGTGATTCCGTTCGGCGGTGGCCAGACCGAGCGCCAGGTTCAGTTGATCCAGGATTTCAAGCCCACCGTCATCATGGTGACGCCGTCCTATTGCCTGGCGATGGCCGACGAGTTCGACCGCCAGGGCATCAATCCGGCCGAGACCTCGATTCGTATCGGTATCTTCGGCGCCGAACCCTGGACCAACTCGATGCGTGAGGAAATCGAGACCCGCTTCGATATGTCGGCGATCGACATTTATGGCCTGTCGGAGGTTATCGGCCCCGGCGTGGCGGTGGAATGCGCCGAAACCAAGGACGGCCCGACCATCTGGGAAGACTACTTTTATCCGGAAATCGTCGATCCCGAGGCCTTTACCCCGGTCGAGGATGGTATCGAGGGCGAACTGGTGTTCACCTCGCTGATCAAGCAGGCGATGCCGATCATCCGCTACCGCACGCGCGACCTGACCAGCCTGCTGCCGGGCAGCGCGCGCACCATGCGCCGCATGAGCAAGATCACCGGGCGCAGCGACGATATGATGATCATCCGCGGCGTCAACGTGTTCCCGACGCAGATCGAGGAACAGATACTAAAGGTCGAACAGCTGTCGCCGCACTACCAGCTCGAAATTACGCGCGAGGGCAAGCTCGACGATTTGCACGTCAAGATCGAGGTTCGCAGAGATGACATCGACGCCGCCACGCGTGAGCAGGCGGCAGCGGAACTCAGGCATCATATCAAGAGCGATATCGGTATCAGCACCAGCGTCGAGTTGCAGGACATCGGCGCCATCCCGCGCTCGATGGGCAAGGCACAGCGCATCATCGACAAACGCAATCTGTAAACGAGGCGCAAGTGAAACTGGCAAGTTACGCCAATGGCGAATGGTACCGTGCGAGCGGCAGCGGCAAGGTTTTAAGCAACGCGGTCAGCGGCGAGGCGATCGCCGAGATTTCGAGCGAAGGGCTCGATTTCGCGATGGTCGCCGATTACGGCCGTCGCGTCGGTGGTCCGGCCCTGCGCAAGTTTACTTTCCACCAGCGCGCGCTGATGCTGAAACAGCTGGCGAAGTACCTGATGGAGCGCAAGGAACTCTTCTACGCGCTGTCGAGCGCGACCGGCGCCACCCGCTCGGATTCGTGGATCGACATCGAGGGCGGCATCGCCACGCTGTTCACCTATTCGGGCAAGGGGCGGCGCGAGCTGCCCAACAGCAATATCTGCCTCGACGGCCCGCAGGAAATCATCGCGCGTGACAATACCTTCACCGCACAGCACGTCTACACCCCGATCCAGGGGGTTGCGGTGCATATCAACGCGTTCAACTTCCCCTGCTGGGGCATGCTGGAAAAGCTCGCGCCGACGCTGCTCGCCGGCGTGCCGGCGATCGTCAAGCCGGCGAGTCAAACTGCCTACCTGACCGAGCTGATGTTCCAGCACATCGTCGAGTCTGACGTACTGCCGCAGGGCGCGCTTCAGCTGATCTGCGGTTCCACCGGAAATTTACTCGATCAACTCGATTTCCAGGACGCGGTCAGCTTCACCGGCTCGGCCTCCACCGGCCTGATGCTGAAGAAAACGCCGGCGATCATCGAAAACTCGGTGCGCTTTTTTATGGAAGCCGATTCGCTCAATTGCTCGATCCTCGGCAGCGACGTCGAACCCGGCTCGGTCGAGTTCGATCTCTACATCAAGGAAGTCGCGCGCGAAATCACCGCCAAGAGCGGACAGAAATGCACCGCCATCCGACGCGCGATCGTGCCCGCCGACCGCATCGACGCGGTCGCCGACGCGTTGGTAAATCGACTGGCATCGACCACCATCGGCAATCCCGAGAGCGAAGGCGTGCGCATGGGCGCGCTGGCCGGACTCGAACAGCGTGCCGAGGTGCTGGCGCAGGTCGAAAAACTTGCCGCGGCTAACGAAACCATCGTCAACCGCGGCGACGACCTCGAACTGATCGACGCCGACGCCGAACGTGGCGCCTTCATGGCGCCGGTGATCTTCCACGCCACCGATCCGCTGCAGTCGAACGCCAACGACGTCGAGGCCTTTGGCCCTGTCAGCACGCTGATGACTTACCGCGACGATGACGAAGCCATCGAAATCGCCGCGCGCGGCAAGGGCAGCCTGGTGGCCTCCGTAATAACCGCCGACCCGAAAGTCGCGACTCGCCTCACCACCGGCATCGCCGCCTGCCATGGCCGGGTCATGGTGCTGAACGAGGCCTGCGCGAAGGAATCCACCGGTCACGGCTCGCCGCTGCCCCACCTGGTGCACGGCGGCCCCGGCCGCGCCGGCGGCAGCGAGGAAATGGGCGGCATCCGCGGCGTCAAACACTACATGCAGCGCAGCGCGCTGCAAGGATCACCGGACATGCTGAGCGCGATCACCGGCCAGTGGATGACCGGTAGCGAACGAAAACTCGACCAGATCCATCCGTTCAGGAAACGTTTCGACGAGCTCGAAGTCGGCGATGCGGTGGTCACCGACAAGCGCGAAATCACGCTGGCCGACATCGAATCCTTCGCCGAGCTTAGCGGCGACAAGTTCTACGCGCATATGGACGCGGAGGCCGCCAGGCGAAACCCGTTCTTCGAAGACCGCGTCGCGCACGGCTACTTCCTGGTGTCGATGGCCGCCGGCCTGTTCGTCTGGCCCGGAGAAGGGCCGGTGCTGGCCAATTACGGTCTCGACCATCTGCGCTTCGCGGCGCCGGTCTACGCCGGTGACGTGCTGCAGGTGCAGTTCACCTGCAAGCAAAAGGTCAACCGTGAAACCGAGGACTACGGCGAAGTGCGCTGGGACACCACCATCGTCAACCAGGACGACCAGGTGGTCGCAAACTACGACGTCCTCACCCTGGTCGCCAGCTGATATCGTCCCAGGGCGGCCTGCGCCGCTCGATGTATCCCGGAAGCCGCGCAGCGGCTACCGATGCTTCCGACCGCCGGGTTCTCGAGAGGTCCGACATATTAACTAACATCCTGAACCCCGCATAATTCTGGATCAGAGTAAAAATTAATCTGAGTTTTAACTCTGACCCGGAATTCTAAGGTAATTCTTTTGCTTTTCGGCTGCGCGCTTTGCCAGCAAACGAAATGGATATTAAGAATCGGTTTGCGCTGCCGACTATATGTTTGCCCGCCTAACCGGAAAGGATAGTAAAACGTGTCAGTCAGCGGTCTTTTTACCAAGATTTATCGAGATATCATCAACGACCAGGTCAACCTGGTTCGTTTGCCGGACGTCGTGGTGCGGCTGCGCAAGACTTTATCCGAACAGGATGTAACCATCGATCTCGTCGCGCGCGTGATTCAGACCGATGTCGGCGCCAGCGCCTATTTACTGAACATTGCCAATAGCCCCGCCTACCGGTCGCGCGTGAAAGCGAGCGATATACAGTCCGCCATCCGCATGATGGGCATTCCCACCTTCAGCAACCTGATCATGGCCTATGCCGTGAAATCGCTGGTGAACAGCAATAATCCGATCACGCTCAAATATCTGAAGTCTCACTGGCAGAAAAGCGCCTACCGCGCGGCGATCGCCAGCGCCATCGCCAAAATGACCGACCGCGTCGATCCCGGCAAGGCGCTGTTGGCCGGCCTGCTGCAGGATGTCGGTGCGCTGCCGATTCTGACCAGGCTGCAGGCGGATCAACTCGACAGGCTGACCGCAGAGGACGTTGAACTGGCGTTGGCGACCTATGCCGGCAAGGTCGGTGTCGTGCTGGCGGAGAAGTGGGAGCTGGACGAGGATTTCAGCGCCGTGATCAAAAACGCAAGAAACCTGGCCTACGATGGCGGCGATAAAACTGACCTGGTGGACGTCGTTAGCATTGCCCGCTTGCTGAGCCACATCGGAGAATCCGGTGTCACCTGGCCGCGCCTCGAGGATACGCCCTGCCTGATGAAGTTCGGCGAAAACGGATTGACCATGGAAACCAGCCTGGCGCTACTGAAACAGGCCCAGGACGACATCAACGAAATCAGGCGGGTGCTTTCGGCCTAGTTTGTCGGCATTCTGTTGCCGGCCCGAGCACGATCAGTTTAGCCGAATATCGCCGTCAGGCAGTGTCGATAGCCGACATGCGATCCCGTAATTAATTTTTGCATCCCTGGTTTGTAACCCGAGCAGGAATTCGACCGTCGTCGGCATGGGATGCGTCGATTCGCCGTTGGTGCAAAAGCTTTACAGTAGCGAACAGGTAGATCGGGTGGTCGAAGCAATCGAGTTCGATGGCGTCCCCGCCACCGGCGGTTCCTTTCGCTGCGCTTCGCTGGCCTTGCTGCGCGGATAGTGGCTCGATTGACGGGGGATACAGATTCGGCATTCCCGTTTACGCGGCAATGATTTCGCCTGATCCGTCGACGCTGACCGCCCGGGTGCAACGTGATAGGATCTTTCCTGTCTAATCGCTACCCGGTAATCCGGCCTGCCGCCGTAAACTTCGCCCATGCAAGACAATCTGCAACCGTTACTGACCGCCGTCCAGCGCAACTGCCATATCTCCGATGCGCTTTATGCCGGCGACTATAGCCTGTGCGTTTACCTGCTGAAGATGCGTGAGTATTTTCGCTGGGAAAAGGGCTATGCGTTCGGCATCAAGCTGTCGGAAGGAGAAGTCGGCGACTGGCTCAAGCAGCGCGAACTGTTCTGGCAATCGATCGAGGAAGAGCCCTTTGCCGAGTTGCCGATCGATGGCGATTGCTTCGACCCGTTCGACAACGCCGCGGTGAACGCGGCGCTAAACCCCTACGGGCTGGTCTATAGCGGCGGGCTCGGTAATAACGCCGCGCCGCATTTTTTTCTCGCCAAGCTGGGCCAGAAGGAAACGCAATCGGAGTTTACCGTGCTGGTATCGGAGCAGGAATACGCGCGGGATTTGACCGCACCCCCGGCGATGGCGCTCGATGGCACGATTTATATTCGGCGCGAGTCGCTGCGGCGGATGATCTGGGAAAAGATCGAGGAGTGGCAATGGAACCGGCTGGAAAACGCGATGAGCCGAGCGCTTCGAGGTTTCGATTTCGACGATGACAGCGAGGCCGCGCTCGAGGCCATGACCGACATGGTGCTGGATACGGTATTGTTGCACGAAAAGGGTGAGCTGGCGGCGGGAAAGCGACTGGGACCGCAGTGGGAGCAAATGCTTGCAAGCCTGCCGCGCTCGAAGGCCGAATTCATGCTGCGTGCGCTGCGTGATCACCTCGCCGACTCCGTGACAACGCTGCCGCGGCTGCTTTCTGAAGCAAGCGAGGTGGCGATGCACTTTTATTTTGCGAACCTCACCAGTATGCACAAATACCTGTTCCCGGCGCTGATGCAGGCCTATGAAACCTGGGTGGCATGTGGCAGCCGCGAGGCGATCGAGAAACTGGTGCCGGAAAGCGAGGCCCACTGGGGCGCGCTGGCGGAGCGGGCGCTCGAGCTTTATCGGCAACAGCCCGGGGATTTCGCAACCCGGCTGCAGGATCTGCTGGAAAACAATAAACTCCAGGTTTCAAACGCCAATTCCTGACGGCGCCGCTCTGGCGGCTTCGGCCGCCAGGGTTGTCCCGTCGCAATCGAATTCGAAGCAATCAGCCTAGGGGCGAGCGCCTCTTGCCCAGGCCTTCAGGCACAGCATTTCGATTGCGATCATCGCTGCGGCGTTCGAAGTCACCTCGCTGTGATCGTAGGGCGGCGACACCTCGACCACGTCCATGCCGGCAAAATCAATACCTTTTAGCGCGCGAATGATTGCTAATGCCTGGTAGGTAGAGGGACCGCCGGGTACGGGCGTTCCGGTGCCCGGCGCAAAGCTCGGATCGAGACAATCGATGTCGAAAGTAAGATAGGCGGGCCCGTCCCCGACCCGCTTCAGAATTAGATCTGCGATTTCCTGCGCCGGTTTTCGCATTACCTCGTCGGCGCCGACGACCTGCACGCCTTCGCCGCGTTCGCCGGTGAAATAGGTGCGAATACCGATCTGGATGGTGCGCGCCGGGTCGATCAGTCCATCGTTCATCGCGCGGGTAAACATGGTACCGTGGTCGATGCGGTTATCGGTGTCGTCTTCGAAGTCCCGATGCGCGTCGAAATGAACCAGGCCGAGCGGGCCGTACTTTTGATGGTAGGCCTTGAGGATCGGGTAGGTGATGAAATGATCTCCACCCAGCGCCAGGGTCGATGCGCCGGCGTCGAGAATAGTGGAAATGTGCCGGCTGATGTCTTCGATGATGTTTTCGATATGGCCATAGTCGTACTGCAGGTCGCCGTAGTCGGTAACCGCGAGCGTATCGAAAGGATCGAAGTACCAGGGCCAGATCGGACCCCAGGCGTGATGCGCGCTCGCTCGGCGCACGGCTTCCGGACCGAAACGAGCGCCTGGTCGATTCGATACCGCCTGGTCGAAGGGGATGCCTGTTACCGCGAGGTCAACGCCTTCGAGCTCACGCGTATACTTGCGCCGCATGAATGAAAGCGCGCCGGAAAAGGTATTCTCGATAACGCTGCCCTTGAGGTTTTTTCTACGGAATGCCGCATCGCCACGACTCATGCCGCGATCTCCTTCGAAATAACTATTGCCGGTCGGGAATTGTACTGAAGATACCGATCAATCTACATGCCTTTATAATGCTTACAGCGGAAACAACAGGGCAGCCCCCGTCGTGACGATCAGGCGAACAGGTGCTTCCGATCAATATTAAAGTTGGAGTATTGGTCGGCTCAGGTTCGCTGTACAACGGGTAGATTGGTATCGTGGCCTGAAACGGTTGCATCGCTAGACCAGCGGAAGCCGACTGTTTGATAACCTGCAGAACGGCCCGCCGCCATGCAATAATCCGATCACTGCGAAGGGTCACGCGCCTGAAGAATCGAAACACCTCGAAATGTCATCCGGCTGATTACTGATATATGCCCGTAGCAGATGCCTGCCAGGAATTGACTGCCTGGAGACATGCGCCCCGCTGGAGGAGTAGGCAACACTGAGTTCAAATTTTGGCAGATAAAATGTTCTTGAGACAAAAGGACCTAACCAGCCACCATGGCCCCATGCAATTTGTCCTTCTACCCCCAGTTTCGCCACCCCCAATCCCATCGATATCAATCCTTGCCTGTGACCTCTGACCTCTGTGGCCAACATTGACTCCATCGAAGTCGCCTGTAGAAAGCTGCCAGAGTAAAGAGCATGGCTCCATTTGGCTATATCGCTTGATGTGGAAGCAATGGCGCCTGCTGCCCAGACACCGCTGTACAATGAGCTGGACAGAGCGGTGCTGTTAGCCCAGCGCTCCGGATTAAAGTTCGTCTTTGGTAAGTAGGTGCTATCTAAATGCAGTGGCCCGATGATTCGGTTTTGTAACTCACGCTCTAGCGAATTCCCGGTTACAGCTTCAATAATCATCCCCAGAAGTATGTAATTTGTATTCGAGTACCTCGGGATATCGCGCTGTGTATCGGCAGGCAGCGCTACGTATTTCAGCAATTCTTCAGGCAACCACACACGATTGAGATTCGCCTTTAGATCAGACCAAAAGCTTTCGTCACTGGTATAACTGTAAAGACCACTGGCATGGTTCAGGAGTTGACGAATTGTTATCTTCGAGTCGATGTTGGGATATTTCTCTAACCACTTTTCCAGCGGATCCTCCAATCCCAGCCTGTTTTCTTCAGCGAGCTGTAAAACGACCGCTGCAACAAACGTTTTGGTAATGCTGCCGAACCCGAAGAGCATATCTGATTCAACCGCAGTATTGGGGTCTTGCCCGGTTACACCAGTCGAGCCTTGCCAATGACAGCGATCGCTGATGAACAGGCTGGCTGATATGCCATCAGCCTCCTGAAATCTGGCAGCCTTCTCTAGTGCCTTTTGCAGAACATCGGAGAGTTGTGGATCAAATACAGGATCTTCGACACTCGAAGAGGGCCCCTTTTCGGCATGATGCTTGCCGTCTAAAACGTTGCATGACGGCAATAACGTCAACCACAGAATGATAATCGCTCGCCGCATATGATATGCACCGGTTCCTGGTTCGTTTTAGCGAAGTGTAGCAAACAGTGTCGAATGCACGCATCAACCGGGGGCCGCCCGTTACGAGCGGCGCGATCGAGTCCTTACTGGTCGAAATCGATGGTCACTTCGTCGGAGATCGGGTGCGCCTGGCAGGTCAGCACGTAGCCGGCTTCGATTTCGTGGGGCTCGAGACCGTGGGTAATGTCCATGTCGACTTCGCCGCTGACCAGTTTGGCCTTGCAGGTCGAGCACACGCCGGCCTTGCAGGAGTAGGGTACGTCGAGCCCGTTGTGCTGGCTTGCGTCGAGGATATTTTCGCCGACGGTGGTCAGCTCGTAGGCGATCGAGCGGCCGTCGTGAATAACTGTGACCTTGCTCGATTTCTCCTCGCCGTAGGCCTCGATGCGCCGATGCGCTTTTTCAAGCCGCTGCTGCGAATCTTCAGCCGAGTTGGCGAACAGTTCGTAATGGATTTGAGAATCTTCCAGGCCCGAGGCGCGAAAGCCGCGCGAGACTTCCGACATCATCGCCTCCGGGCCGCAGATTAGCGCCTCGTCGGTATTGAGAATATCGATCAGTTTCGAGCGGTGCAGCGCGCTGCCTTTCTCGTTGTCGACGCGTCCGTTCAGCAAATCGCTGCCCTGGTCTTCCTCGTCCATGATGTTGATCCACTGAAAGCGGGTCATGTAACGGTTCTTGAGGAAACTCAAGGAGTCCTTGAACATGACCGCGTTGCTGCGACGGTTGCCGAAGATCAGCGTCACGCGGCTGCCGGGTTCGCGCGCGAGGATGGTCTTGATGTTCGACAGGATCGGCGTGATGCCGCTACCTGCGGCAATGCACATATAGTTCTTGCGGTTGTTTTCATCGAGCTCGGTGAAAAAGCTGCCCTGCGGCGGCATTACCTCGACCTCGTCGCCAGCCTTGAAATTATCGTTGGCGTAGTTGGAAAACTTGCCGTCGCGCACGCGCTTGATGCCGACCTGCAGCTCGCCGTCGTCGACGCCGCAGCAGATCGAGTAGGAGCGGCGCACGTCTTCACCGTCGATATCGGCCTTCAGCGTCAGGAACTGTCCCTGGGTAAAGCTGAACCTGTCGGCAAGCTCCTCAGGCACGTCGAAACTGACGCAGACCGCGGTCGCGGTTTCGGGACGAACCGCCTTGATGCGCAGCGGGTAAAACTGGGTGTCTGTCATATTTGCCTCAAATGGGCTTGAAATAGTCGAACGGTTCCTGGCAGGCCTGGCACTGGAACAGCGCCTTGCAGGCGGTGGAACCGAATTCGGATGTCAATCGGGTGTCGCTGGAGCCGCAGTGCGGGCAAAGCACTCCGTCGTCCAGGGCGGCGCCCTGGCAGCTGTCGCAGGATTTCGGCGCGGCGATGCCGTAGGCGGTCAGCTTTCCGCGCCCCTCGGGCGAGATCCAGTCACTGCTCCAGGCGGGCGACAGGGTTTCTCGCACTACGAAGGATTCGATGCTGGACTGGCGCAGCGCGGCCTCGATATCCTCGCGCATGGTTTGCATGGCCGGGCAGCCGGAGTATGTCGGCGTGATGGTCACCACCAGCTGCCCGTCTTTGTGCTCGATATCGTTGAGCACGCCGAGGTCCCACAGGCTCAGCACCGGGATCTCGGGGTCGCAGACCCGATCGAGCAGCGCCCAGACTTCGGGCAGCTTCGAGCCTTCGCGATGCGCGCGCCGGGCCTCGTAGGCGGCCGACACCACTGGCAGGTCAACAGCCATTGTTTACCATTCGAGCCCGGGGCAGGCCCGGTGCACGGATTGCATCTCGTTGAGCAAATGCCCCAGGCTTTCGGTGTGGTAACCCTCGCGCCCGCCTTTGACCGCCCATTGCTGCTCGGGGATTTTTAGCTCGGCCTCGTCGAGGATGGCGCCGACCTGATTTTCCCATTCCGCCCTGAGGCTGGCGTTATCGACACCGATACCGCTCGCGGCCAGTTCGGATTCGAGCGCGTCGAGGTCGAACATTTCGTGGGTATAGCCCCACAGGTCGTCGATCGCATGCTGCGCGCGTTGGCGGCTTTCGTCGGTGCCTCGGCCTAAGCGCAGCGTCCATTCGTGGCTGCGGCGCAGGTGATAGCGGGTTTCCTTGATCGCCTTGGCGGCGATCGCGGCAAGGCGATCGTCGCTGGATTCGGCGAGACGCGGCAGAAACAGGATGTTGAATACGTCGACAAACAATTGACGCAGCATGCTATAGGCGAAGTCGCCTTTCGGCAGCTCGTTGATCAGCAGGTTTGAAAACTCGCGCTGGTCGCGCATGTAGGCGAAGTCGTCTTCGCTTCTGCCGTCGGCGGCGAGTTCGGCGGCATAGCCGTAGTACATGCGCGCGCGGCCGACATAATCGAGGGCGACGTTCATCAGCGCCAGGTCTTCCTCGAGGAAAGGCGCGTTGCTGCACCACTCGGACAGGCGCTGCCCGAGAATGATGGAGTCGTCGCCGAGGCGGATGGTGTATTGCAGGATCTTGTCATTCATCGCGCGGCCCCTTACATGTTGTTGACTTCATCGGGCAACTCGTAATAGGTCGCGAGACGATAGGGTTTGTCGTTCGATGGGTCGAAGAAGCTTTCGGCGTCGTCTTCCTGCGAGGCGCAGATATCGTTCGAGCGTACCACCCAGATGCTGACGCCTTCGCCGCGGCGGGTGTAGACGTCGCGCGCGTATTCCAGCGCCTGCTCGGGATCCTCGGCGTGCAGGCTGCCGACGTGCTTGTGATCGAGACCGCGGCGGGAGCGAAGAAAAACCTCGTAGAGTTCGAGAGTGTCTGATTTGCTCATGTCGGTGTCCTAGGCTGCTTTGGCTTTCTTTTTGGCTTTCTTTTTGGCTTCGTAGGCATGCATCGCCTCGCGTACCCAGGCGCCCTCGCGATGCGCCCTCACGTGGTGTTCGACACGCTGGCGATTGGCGTGGCCATTGCCGTTGATGACGTTGTAAAACTCGTCCCAGTCGATTTCGCCGCTGTTGTAATGACCGCGCTCCTCGTTCCACTTGCACTCGGGATCAGGATGCTCGAGGCCGAGGAACTCGATTTGCGGCGCGGTCTGGTCGATGAATTTCTGCCGCAGCTCGTCGTTGCTCTGGCGCTTGATTTTCCATTGCATCGACTTTGCCGAGTGCGCGGACTCGGAATCGTGCGGTCCGAACATCATTAGCGACGGCCAGTAAAAGCGGTTCAGCGAATCCTGCGCCATCGCTTTTTGCTCGGCACTGCCGCGTGACAGCACCAGCATCAGTTCGTAACCCTGGCGCTGGTGAAAGCTTTCTTCCTTGCAGATACGTACCATGCCGCGCGCGTAAGGGCCGTAAGAGGTGCGCTGCAGCGACACCTGGTTGACGATGGCGGCACCGTCGACCAGCCAGCCGATTGCGCCGACGTCACCCCAGGTCTGCGCCGGGTAGTTGAAAATCGAGGCGTACTTGGCTTCGCCGGTCTGCAGCGCGTGGATCATTTCCTCGCGCGTGATGCCGAGCGTTTCGGTGGCGCTGTAGAGGTATAGCCCGTGGCCGCCCTCGTCCTGCACCTTGGCCATCAGGATGGCCTTGCGCCGCAGCGAGGGCGCGCGCGTAATCCAGTTGCCCTCGGGCTGCATGCCGATGACTTCGGAATGGGCGTGCTGGGAAATCTGGCGGATCAGGTTCTTGCGGTAGCCGTCGGGCATCCAGTCCTTGGGCTCGATTTTTTCCTCGGCTTCGATTTTGCGCAGGAAACTGGCTTCAAGGTCTTCGCTCATGAGTCATACCTCAGGTCGGGCTGTTTATGCCTTTATGATACAGTTTAATATATATTAGTCAAATATTGTGTATCACTTTAATCGATTGTTACTGATCCCAAGCCGAGCCTGCCGAAGGACTGCGTGATCGCTACGGCTTCGGTCAGGGCGGGCGTATCGCCGAAACGGAAGCGGCCATCGGGAAATGCGGCAGCCGTTTTTCGATCGCGCTAATTCCTTACGCGATCCAGTCGCGATTGCGAAGTGATTTTGCTGCTTCGCGGGGTCGAGGCCTTTGCTCGGATGCGGGAATACACGCCGAGGTTCAACGGGGGATATCGAAAACGATTAAGTGGGTGACCGAAAAAAAACATGGTTTGCTTTCTGTTGGTCAATTATTATTCGGGCCTTGTGATCTATTGCCGGTTTGAGGCTGAATGCCAGTCGAAAATTGTCCCTTTTCTGGAAATCCAGACGCGTTAGAAGGGCGGGTGGCACAGACCGGATCAGAACTTTAGGCTTGACCCAGATGAATGCAGCTTGCGATAAAACCTTCCTTCCATTGATGCTCGCGGTAATGCTTTTTAGCGTTGGCGGCGAGGCCGTGTCGGCAGGCGTTAATCCCGATTTGCAGGCGCAGATCGAGTCCCTGCCGCTGCCGCAGGATATCGAGGGTAAACCCGCACGCTTCGGATCTGTTCGCAAGCTGCTCGAAATTTCCTCCGGCGCCAGGCAGGTACTCGAAAGCGACAATGCGCAAGCGCACCAGGCCTATATCGAGGCGCGTAAATCCTACCTGGATGCGGCCGCGGAACCGGATAACGCCAAGGTCAACCTGTTGCTTAACGCAACCGTCAAGCTGATGTATCAGGCCATCCGCGCGGCTTCGCCGAAAAAATTGCAGCATCAGAAAAAGCTGCGAGACTACAAGCGCCAGTTGTTGAGTGTGAATGCCCTGCTCGAGGCTCTGCAGCGAATTTCGGTCGAAAAACATAACGAGGACGATACCAACAGGCTCAAGGCCAAAATCAACGAGATCGTCGACTCGTCGGACAGGCAGGTAAAGAAGGGCGATATCGATGCCGCGCGCGCGCAACTCGATGAAGCCTATCTGCTGGTTAAGACCGGGATCGACAATATGCGCAATGGCGACGTGCTGGTGCGTGAATTGAAGTTCGCCTCCAAGGAAGAGGAATACTCTTACGAACTGGACCGCAACGATACGCACCAGATGCTGGTCAAGTTGCTGGTTGAAAAAAAGCTCGCCAGCAAACCGGAGGCATACAAGAAAAACATCAATGACAGGGTCGCCGCGGCGCTCGAAATTCGCGCCTCCGCCGAGAGCATGGGCAAATCCGGTGATTTCGAGGAGGCGATCGCGGAGCTGGAAAAATCCACCAAGGAGCTGGTGCGCGCAATCCGCATGGGCGGCATCTTTATTCCGGGCTAGTTGCATGGATGTGGGCGACGTCACTGATAAAAACAGGTCATCAAAGGTGAAATCTTGAACGATCAACGGCAATCCTCGATAGAAAACATCATATCGGCAAGTGAAATGAGCGCGCTGCACATCCGTGTTCGCTGGCGAATTTTGTATTTGCTTTTCGTCGTCTTGCTTGTACTGGTGCTCGTCGGCCTGATCAGTTTCCAGGTTATCGCCGAAAAGGAAATGGACAAGGCGGCGATGACGTCGAGGGGGCAGCTCGAAGCCATTCGGTCGTTGCAGCAAAACGACCTGGTATTTCTCGAAACCCTGGTTTTTCAACTTGCCGCGGATACCGAGCTGCAACGCTTCGTTACGACTCCGACCGACCTGTCTCGCGAACTGATTCTCGACAACTGGATGCGGGTGGCGGAACGCGTTTCGTGGATTTTTCAGATCCGCCTGATCGCCAGATCCGGCTACGAAACCCTGCGCGTGGACTATGATCGCGAGAGCGGATTTGCCCAGGATGTGGACAGCAGGCAGAACAAGCGCGATCGCGACTATTTCAGGCAGGCCATCGACCTCGAACAGAACCAGATCTACGTATCGCCGATCAATCTGAATCGTGAATATGGTGAATTAAGCTATCCGCTGACGCCGGTGCTGCGCATGGCGGTGCCGGTGATACAGCCCTCCGGGCAATCCTCCGGTATCCTGGTGGTCAATTTTTTCGCCGACAAACTGCTCGACGTGCTGAGCCAGGTTAGCGCGGGCGCTCGCGGTGAAACCCTGTTGCTGAACGGGCAAGGCGAGTTTCTACAGGGTTATTCCGGTTCGGACAGCTGGTCGCATGAACTGACGCCGGGCGATTCGAAACGCTTTATGGACCTTTATCCGGCGCTGTGGGAAATGATCGTGCGAGCGGGAAACGGCGAGGCCCGGCAGGAGGACGAGCGATTTTTGTTCAGGACGCTCGAAATCGCCGACGACGGCGTCGAGCAGCGGCGATATTACCTGCTACGGCATATCACGAAATCCGATATCAGCGCGGAGTACGAGGAACAAACCGACCGTCTGTATTTTATATTCGCAAGCCTGTTGATCATATCGCTGCTGATTACCTGGGCTTACTACTACAACCGGCTGTCGCGGGAAATCGAACACCAGTCACTGGACCTGATCTCGGTGCTGTTCCGTTCACGCGAAGCGGTACTCGTCACCAATGGCGAGTGGCGTATCAAACTCGTAAACGACGCCTTCTGCGAGATGACCGGATTCAGTCATGACGATGTAGCCGACAAGCCCTGCGGGGAGCTGTGTTTCATCGACCAGCCCGGCCTGGTTGACGAGATCGAAGACAGCATCGACAGGGAGGGGTACTGGAGTGGCGAAGTCGAAAGCCTTGGCAAGGATGGCGGTCACCGCACCAGTATCGTGTTTGCCAGCGCGATCAGGTCCAAGCAGGGCCTCATCACCCGCTACGTGATCCAGTTGGTCGATATTACCGATCGCAAGCACATGGAGACCGAGTTGAGCATAGCGGCGGCCGCATTTCAAACCCGCCAGGCCATATCGATCACCGACGCCGAGGGTAATATTATCCGCGTCAACGATGCCTTCACCGAGATTACAGGTTACAGCCCGGACGAGGTGGTTGGCGAGAACCCGCGCATTCTTTCATCCGGGCGTCATGACAAATCGTTTTATGAAAACCTGTGGAGCGAGATCAATGCGCGGGGATTCTGGCAGGGAGAAATCTGGAACAGGCACAAGGATGGCAAGATTTTCCCGGAATGGATCAGGATTTCGTCGATCAGTAACCGGGCGGGAGAGGTTATCCACTACGTCGCCACCTTCGAGGACATCACCGAGCGCAAGGAGCTGGAAGACAGGCTCAAGTCGTTGAGCTGAGTTGTTTCAGGGCGTCGCGGTTGCCTCAGTCGCGGCCCCGGATCTTCTGTTTTAAAAACCTCCGTCAAGTCATGGCTCGATCCGGGAATGAGATAAACGAAGCTCCCTTAAAGACTGTCGGGCTGGTTTTCCGGGGCGGCAGATCTGAATGCCTCGATTTGCAGGCAGTGTTGGTCGATGCTTTCGATCAGCGTGTAGGATTTCATGTCGAGCTCGAAGCGGCGCGCGTTGTAGACCTGCGGGATCAACAGCGCATCGGCCATGCCGGGCGTATCGCCGAAGCAGAAGCGGCCATCGGAAAATGCGGCCAGGCGCTTTTCGATGGCGTCAAATCCCTGCGCGACCCAGTGACGGTACCAGCGCAGTTTTGCTTCCTCGCCGATGTCGAGGTCTTCGCCCAGATACTTGAGTACCCGCAGGTTGTTCAGCGGGTGGATGTCGCAGGCGATTACGTTGGCGAGCGCGCGTACCTCGGCGCGCAGCGCGCTGTCCGACGGCAGTAGCGCCGGCTCGGGGAAGGTTTCCTCGAGGTACTCCAGGATCGCCATCGACTGGTATAGCAGGTATTCGTCGTGTTCCAGAATCGGCACCAGTTTTTGCGGATTGAGTTCGGCGTAGATCGCCTGCTGTTCCTCGGCCTCGAGCAGGTTGACGAATTCGAGCCGGTGCTCGATATGTTTCAGGTTAAGCGCGATGCGAACGCGGTAAGCCGCGGAAGAGCGGAAGTAACTGAAAAGTTTGATCATAGTGTCACCTGCCAATTGTCATTCCCGCATGCCTGGGAATCTTGTGAAAACGCCACCGTGGCAAGATGCCGGCTCGCAGGCCGGCATGACGTGGCATGTGTCATTCCCGCGTCAGCGGCTGTTTTAGGCCCTGCGGGTTCCGACTTGTCGGTATCTTGCATCTTGCCGTCATTGCAGGACCGATGCATCGGACCGCCCCGCTTTCGCGGGGATGACTCGATATGTTCCAGTGCCGTGCCAGGCTGCACGCTTACGCCGGGATGACTACTGTAATCACGTCTCGCCGAGGTCTTCAGCGGCGGCCCTGATTGCCTCGCGCAGCACCTCGAGATCGCCGATGTGATTGGCCAGCAACAGGATCAGGCGCGCGTTCAGCTTCTGGCTTTGCGCGTCGCTCAGGTCGCGGTGGGCGTCGATCAGCTGCTGGTAAAAATCG
>Ga0224508_10000409_pt1 | contig 42447 bp, 35 predicted proteins | sample SF_Jan12_sed_USG_4_FD_170157 | JGI IMG/M metagenome (GOLD analysis project Ga0224508, IMG submission 170157) | Sediment microbial communities from San Francisco Bay, California, United States - SF_Jan12_sed_USGS_21 | ecosystem: Environmental > Aquatic > Marine > Sediment | place: USA... | reverse complement strand
CTGGCCGAAGGTTGCCTCCTACCAGGATTCTATGAGGGTCTGCTTACGAGAAAACAGACGCTCAAACTCGGTGAAGCAGCGGCAATATCCAACCCTAAACCGACCTTGAAGTTATAAGCGCATAGAGGACTTTTGGGTCCGACTGCATTCGCTTGTTATGTGGCCCTCGCAAGTCACTTCCCCCGATGCATGTTGCGTAGAGGCGGGTTGTATCACTCATTTGTGCCCGCATATTATTGTCGCTTTGCTATAACCCTAATCTCGATAAGTGTGCCTTCTGTAATAAGCTCAGATACACCGATCTCAGTCCATGCGGGAAATGGAGATGAAACGAACTCATCTTTTACCTTCATAAACGTGTGCAAATGCTCTCGCAATCCGACATGGTAAGTTGTCATGTCCACAACATCATCGAATTTGAGTTCCGCTTGCGCAAGGTTTTTTTCGAGGACTTGAAATGTATCTCGAAACTGTGTCTCTGGGTCGGTCGAAACTGAAAGGTCTGGTTGGATTCCTGTTACCCCGGAAAAAAATACATAATCACCGTCATCAATGCCCGGTGACAGATGCCAATCGTTGAGAAAATGCTGAAACTCTGGGGTAACAATAACTCTCTTGGGCCTCATGTTTATCTCCGGTTCAATACTTCCCTCATACATCGGTATCGATGGTTCGCTTCTCTCATCTATGGCCGCCTAACAGCATAATGAAAAGGTAATTGACCTGATAATATATTATCTGCTGCCAGGTGTCCGCTTATGGCCGGTTCGAGAAGCCTGGGAAACGAATTTCAGAGTCTGCTATTGAGAAATCGTCAGCGCAACGAGTGGATTGTCCGACTGCATGCGCTTGTTATGGGGCATTTTGCTTTAATGCAGCTTGCATGCATATAAATTCGAGACCTAGCTGAGCGGCAACTAAAGCCGTAATTTCGCTGTGATCGTAATCCGGCGCCACTTCAACGATATCCATACCGACAAATTCGATATCCCATATCCCCCTTAGAATTTCTAGGGCTTGATTTGAAGTTAGACCCCCTGGAACCGGCGTGCCTGTGCCAGGGGCGAAAGCGGGGTCGAGAGCGTCAATATCGAAAGTGAGGTAAGCCTTATGATCACCTATCATCTGCCTTACTTTCCCTACAGTTGAGTCTATGCCGATTCGGTGAACCGTAGGTGAGTCGATTACAGTAAACTGGTCTTTATCTTTATCGTAGTCGGTCCTGATACCAATTTGTACTGATCTCGTGGGATCAACAATGCCTTCTTCAACGGCACGATAGAACATGCATCCATGGTCGTAAGGATTGTCGTTTCTTTCGGTATCTGTATGCGCATCAAAGTGAACTAGCGATACCGCACCATGCGTTTTTGCAACTTCGCGCAAAATAGGTAGAGAAACAAAATGATCTCCGCCGAGGCTCAATGTTTTTGCCCCCTTTCTTAATATATCAGCGACGCAGGCTTGGGTTTGCTCGACCATTTCAGCGGCATCTCCGTAACGGTAAACCACGTCACCATAATCGAAAACATTTATATAATCGAAAGGATCAAATCCCCAGGGATATTGGTTCCTCCAGCTTGATATGTCACGGCTCGCTTGTCTTATTGCTCTGGGTCCAAATCTTGTGCCAGGGCGATTACAAACGGCGAGATCAAATGGCACACCAAGAATTGCAATGTCAGCGTGTTGAAGCTCTCTGCAATAAGGCCGACGCATGAAGGTGTTGGCGCCAAAAAATGGTGCCTCGGAAGTTTGCTCACTCGGGCGTGAACAACCAAATATAGCGTCTGAGGTATTGATATCAGAATCTTTCATATCTATCTAAATAACATATTATCACGGAAAATATGAGCGTCCGGTATTGGCCGAAAATTGCCGCCTACCAGGGATTGACGAGGGTCTGCTATTGAGAAAGCTGCCGCTCAAAATCGATAGATCAGCGGCGATATCCGACCCATAGGCGTCTTTCGACCCTGCTCGACGTGTCTGTCTCGCAGTCAAGCACCCTTATGCCAATGCACTCAGAGCACGATTTCCAAACGTGCTGTATTAATTCTTCGGCATAAGGTTCCAGCATCGCCATGTAATGGGCTGCTGTCCTGAACCTTTCTTATCTCCCGCACCTGGTCTAGTTCCGCCCTTCATTGATTTTGACTGAATTTAAATCAATGGTGACTATAGTATAGTTCTCGCTATGTTCTCAAAAGTACACACTGTAAAGATTCTTTACAGTTGCACCGGAAAGCTGTAAAAAAATTTTGCAAAATGATTCAAAATTTATATTCAATTATTTTTAAGTTACTGATAAACACCATCATTAATTACGTGGCCTGAAATTTGCTTTATTCATCTAATCTAATATTGAGTGATACTAAATTGAAAAATACAATCATACGAATCTCAGCGGCATTAATATTGTCCTTCGGTTTCGCGACATCAAGCCAGGCCACGCTCATAACCATCAATCTGCCGGTCGATAATATTCTCGCATCGGGTGGATTGTGTTCTGATTCAAGCTGCACGGATGGCCAGCTTTGGGAGGATTTAGGTTCGGGGGCTTTGGCAAATGCTAGTGATTGGACGCAATCCGATTCAGTAACAATCGACCTGGGTGCTGGCACACACTATTTTGCCTGGAACATACTGAATGTAGGTAATTTATCCGACGGTAATCCTGCTGCATTGCTTGCAGAAATCCTTTGGGATGGTAACGCCAACTATTCTTCCTCAGCCTGGGAAGTCTATGATGTAGACACTGGCAATTTCCTCGCGAATGCAACCGAGTATGGCTTCAATGGCGATCCGAACATCTGGACTACCGTAAATGGCGGCGCAGCGGTGAGTGGAATTAGCACAAATGCCAATTGGATTTACACCGCGAACAACTTCGCTAATGCTGATGACTCCGCCTGGATTAGGACCAGTATTACAGTTGTACCTGAACCTTCAATCGTAGCTCTCTTTGGGTTGGGTTTACTCGGTTTAAGTTTTGCTCGTCGCAGAAAAACATAACCAATAACTACTTAGTAAAATAACTAAGCCATCTTATTTTAGGTGGCTTTTTTATGAGTGTCTCAGTTGCGGGTGCTGAGTTCAACTGATCGACGCAACACTTTATCTTTAGAACAAAAGATGGAGTGTCCACAATCGAGCACTGACCTAGGCCCGAAAGGATGGCTTAAAATATTCGGAGATTTGTGGGAGATCGTTTCCGCTATAAAGCAGCTAGAGAACATTCATTCCCGAATAATCACGATACTGTCAAACGGGAAGAGTATTTGATATTTTATTGCTAACTGAACCTAACTAAAGAAATATCCGGCCATGATTCTAAGTGACATACAGCCTCAGTATTTTCCCAGATTGAATTTTTTTGCCCGCATGTTCGAATCCAACCAGTTCATCATCAAGGATGAGGTTCAATTCGTAAACAAGCACAGGTTCACAGACGGTTCGCGCGGGGTATCACACCAGGTGCATTCCCCTATCAAGACCAACCACGGGCCAGTAATGCTTACCGTGTCCGCAAAAAAAGGGAGCTACCTGCCGATCAGCAAAACGCTGGTCTCCTACGATCAGCCGTGGCTGAAAAAGCAATTAAATCAAATCAAACATAACTACAGCAAGTCCCCGCAATTCGAGCCCGTCTTCAGCGAGATCCAGTCGATCCTGGAAAGCGGCTATGAAACGGTGGCTAAACTCAACACGACAACCATATGCTGGGCAGTTAGCCGACTGCTGGGCGTCGATCCGGTAGGTCCGGAACACATGACCCTGAAATCGGTAAATTCGCTGATAGATCAGAAGTTGCCGGGTAAGTTACGCCATATCATCCTCGGCACCGAAGTCGATGTTGGCGCCGCCTATCATCAAATGAGCGCATCGGAAAAGATCGCCCGATTGTGCACGATTTTCGGTGCTACGGATTACATCACCGGCAGAACAGCTTATGAGAGTTATTTAGATCTTGATGTTTTTAGTGAAAGAAATATCAATGTCCGGATTCAGCAATGGCTATGCGAGCCCTATGCGCAACAATATATGGACGTGGAAGAATTTACACCCAATCTCTCCATCATCGATTTGTTGATGAATTGTTCACCTGGCGAGGCGCTGGATCTGCTACTGCCGTAGGTGTTGTCTTTTTGGCTGAAATTGACCGCGCATACGGATAAAGGCGGGCAGGCGCTCCTCGTGGCAAGTTTCGCGTCGTACCCGATGTATTTCCCAGTTGATCGGATAGGGCTTGCGGGAGGGGCCGCGCCTCTTGCAGCTAAAGGCCTCTAGCTGCTCGGCATGGCAGAATACGCAGACTACGCGCTGGAAACCATAATCCAGACCGTCGCAACGCAAATAGGCATCAAATTCGCGATGAACAGTTTATATCAATTTCACTGGTTTCATTCTCAAAAAATGTAGTTTGCCGGTGTAGGAAAATTGTAGGATTCAGTAATGCATTGTTATGCTTAGTGGTGCAATCTCGGCAATGGGTGCCTCGCTAGGCTATTGATTATTAGCCTAATATAATTGCCTTATCGTACTCATAATGGTGGGGTCCCCTGTTCAAATCAGGGCGTAGCCACCATTTCTTTCAATGACTTAGCGTCGTTTCGCATTCTCCAGCAACTCTCACTGTAGGAAATTTGCGGTAGATATCTCTAGTAATGGAATTCACCGCCTCCCGCAGATGCTCGATTTTAACTTTGCTCTAATGGGTTATGATGTCGCCATTCTTGTGACTCAATAGATCTTTTCGATCTTCGATTACTCTGCGGCATTGTTTAAAACCAACGTATAGTGTTTTCCGAGGCTCGTTAAGGGCTCACCAACTATTGTGGCCAGAAGAATTTGAGCCGTCAGATGGATGTTGATTGGAAAAAATCCCAGATCCCCATTATTCAAAGCATTACCAACATCCTCCTCTTTGTAGCTAGAAATTAGATGTTGCATCGACCGATTGAGTTCACATCCCAACTGAGACGTTCGCCTATAAACATCTCACTATGTATCGCGGAGATTTTTAACCTGTTTGGGTGAAACTTACCTCATTTGGGTGATGTGCTTTACTTCTTCATTACTGTATAAGACGTATTAAATAACCAGCAAAAAATTCAGGGGGATTTCTAGTTGTAGCGCTATATATAGTTGTTTGGACTAACAATGCCTACAATATCTGGTATTTTCTTGCTAAGAAGCAATAATTATATGCAAAGTGTAAATGGTTGCTTTGGGTAAATGGTTACTTTGGTATAAATCGGTTGGCATCGCGCGAATCGAAGTCGTTGATTCAGTTATTAACGTCTTTGACTTTTCGGAAACCTGAACAATGTTTTTAATTGATTAAAATTAACTAGTCACCGTTATTTAGTAGATTATATTTTGCCGCAAAATACTCAACGAAGGAGGTATGAAGACAAAAATATGGGAAAAATGAAACGTGTTATGGTAATCGGGGGTGCAGGTTTTGTTGGGTCCAACATATGCAAATACTTTCTCGAAAAAGGTCATAGCGTCGACTGCATCGATAATTTTTCAACTGGACGAAAGGCATCAATTTCAAGCCTTCATGAAAGCCGCTCCTTTCGGTTAATGGAGATTGACATATCGGATCCTGGTTTTGTATCTGAATTTAAAGATGAAAAATACGATGAGATATTTCATTTGGCCTGCCCAACTGGGGTACCGAATATCCTTCCAATGGCCGAGGAAATGCTGGTTACCTGTTCGACCGGAACTTTCAATGTCCTCGAACTGACCAAAAAGTGCAAGTCGAAACTCATATTCTCAAGTTCAGCGGAAGTATACGGCGATCCCGAGATATTCCCACAGCCGGAAACCTATAACGGCAATGTCGATCCCGTTGGCCCCAGAAGCGCTTACGAGGAGGGCAAAAGATTCTCGGAAGCCCTAATCGCTATGTACGTTAATAAATACCAGATCGATGCCAAGATCATGCGGCTGTTTAACACTTTTGGAAACGGGATGTCGCCCGACGACACGCGGGTGATACCGCAATTTTTAAAGAGAATTCGACTAGGCCAGAAAATCACCATTTACGGCGACGGAAACCAGAATAGGGCGCACATGCACGTCCAAGATCTGATACGCGGCATGCTGCTTGCCCTGGAGCGAGGAGCTCCCGGTGAGGTTTACAATATCGGTGGTTCAACCCAGATGACGATCAAGGAGTTAGCCTTTCTGATTGATTCGTTAACGTCGATGCCGGTGGAAATTGAGTTCCGCCCTCATTTCATCGAAGATCATGGCGGCCGCCTACCCAATACCACCAAAATCAGGGGGCTTGGCTGGTCTCCCAGAGTAACGGTAGCCGAAGGATTGCTGGAAATGATGCCTAACTACGGTGTACCAGCGATTGATTCAATTCCACCTGAAACTGGCGAAGTTCTAGAACTAGTGTCTTTTATCCAGTAATCGAAACAATTAGTGACCAAATCGATACTAGCGTTTATAACATTGTACGGTTTCAGTTTTTCGCTATGGGGCACCATAGGATTTATCAGGTTCCTCTCTCAAGACAATGCCCGTGCATACGTATCCCCGATCAGGCTTTTTCTGTTATTCTCGCTCGCGGCCCTGATTGCGTTTTTGCTATTTGAAGTATTGCTTTCGATTTCGACGGCCATTAGCGGTGTTTTTTCTACAGATACCCGGCCAGCAGACGACATAAACTCTCTGCCTGCTCCGATTTCATGGGTATTACCGACGATTTCCTGGACTGCAGCGTCTGTCCTGATCGCATACACCCTGGTGCGTATCTTGCGTGCCGCACTTTCCCTGGTCGATACCTTACTGTTCCCGGTGCTTTACTGGTCGCTATATTATTATCTCGAATATTCGAATATTGCTGAATTCGCCGATATCACGGATCCTGCCTATTTGGAGGAATTGGCTATTTTCTTTTCACTGGCCTTGATCGGGAGCTGGTTTGGCAGCAGGTATCTCGTCGGTCGATTAAGGCTCAACTACTACAGGTGGATCAAGCGCGATTCAACAAACGATAAGCTGACTGAACAATCACATGTCGATCTAGACGACGTGGCCGTGCTAGTGCCGGCCCATAACGAGGAAAAAACCATTCATCTATGTCTTGATGCACTACAAAGAGTCGTACCAATTCGCAATGTCTTTGTCGGTAGCGATGGATCCACCGATAACACGGTAGAGGTGGCCAAGCAATGGGACTGCAATGTCGCGAATATACAGCCCAATGGAGGAAAGGCCCGGGCAATACAATATCTGATCGATCATTACGAACTCTGCGACCACTACAAGGCAGTGCTGATCATGGATGCCGATTCGGAAATCGATGAGGCCTACATGAAAAATGCGTTGCCCCTGTTCGACAATCCATCCGTTGTTGCGATTGCGGGTCATGCAGTTCCCAAATGGAAACCACACTGGATACCGGTTTGGGGAAATTTTTTTATCGCCTACCGAGTCCGCCTATATAAGGTCATGCAGGCTTTTCTTCGCTACGGACAGACATGGGAGTTTTCCAATGTAAGTTACATTATCCCTGGTTTTTCCAGTATGTATCGATGCAGCGTGATTCCCGACATCGATATAACTGCCCCCGGTCTATTGATCGAGGATTTCAACATGACCTTTGAGATTCACAAAAACCGCTGCGGGAAAATAGCATATACGCCCAAAGCGATTTCATTTTGCGAAGATCCTCACTCACTGCGGGATTATTTTTCTCAGGTTAAGCGCTGGAATCTTGGTTTTTGGCAAACGGCGAAAAGACATGGTTTCTGGTTTAGTTTCTTCTGGCTTGCACTCGGCACTTTCACATTAGAGGTGCTGCTGCAAAGCGTGGTATTCCTGATGTTTCCGGTCGTATTGGTCTGGCTTCTGCTAGCCCCCGGCGAAACAATGGCTCTCTGGCTTCCCACGCTAGGGATCGTCAATATCAGCCTGAGCGACGTCGTTATCGGCATATTTCTGGTTGATTACATCTTGACGATAGTTATTGCCGTGCTTGAGAAGAAACCAATGTTATTACTGTACGGCCTGGGATTTGTCTTGCTACGCTGGATCGACGCATTTATTTTTTTGTATACCTTGCCCCTCACTTATTTCGTTGAGTCTGATGGTCGCTGGTCTAGCCCTTCCCGTGCGTAAACTATGACTCCAGGAAATTACGATGATTGATCTAAGTAAAGTCAGGGCACTCGTAATCGCCCCACACCCCGACGACGAAGTCTTTGGATGCGGCGGAATTATTCATCGCATCAAGCGCGAAGGCGGCAAGGTATATGTCATGTATGTTACGGTGGGAACTGCGAAGGATTTTTCCGATAAAGGAATATCGACTGCCGATGAACGCATCAGTGAAATTGAAAAGGTTGCCGATTACCTTGACTTCGATGATTTCGACATTGCCCTGAGCGGAGATAAATACCACCTGAAACTCGACGCCATACCCCAGGGCGAACTGGTACATGCCATCGAAAGGGGGAGCAAACTGGCCTTGCATATAATCGAACCGAACCTGGTCCTCACCACCTCCAATCATGACTACAACCAGGATCACCGCGCGGTATTCAAAGCGACCGTAACCGCACTGCGGCCGGCTTCGTTGAAGCAAAAATCGTATCAGTCGATGCTGGCCACATATGAACTGCCTTATCATGCCTGGAATACTGCCGAGACCCTGAGTTCTTCATCGCTGTATGTTAAATTGGAAGAGGCTGACTTGAGTGCCAAGATTGAAGCGCTCAAGCTCTACCAATCCCAGTTAAAACAAGCCGATAGCCCGCTTTCGGTCCATGGGGTGAAGACCATGGCCAGTTATCGGGGGCTGCAATGCGGAGCCATGGCGGCCGAAACGTTTTGGTTAAAACGATTGGCGATTCTTTGAAGATCGTGGAATCTACCAACAAATTACGCTTATGCCCGTTTGATATCGGTTGTTGATTCAGGAATTAAAGTTGATCGCTCCGGATTTACATTACGCTTGGGCGCGCCTACCCCGGGCGACACATTTCGTAGCGGACGGTGCAGCTTGTTTATTTACCGCTCGTTCCTATGTCGGCTTTTAACCTTAGCACCCATCCGGTAAACAATGGATTGGGATTGAATCGGGAAACACAATCGTGACAATATTGTTAACCAACCTAGAATCGAAAGCGGCAACTCTTGGCCGACCCGATCCAATTTGTCCTAATACGATCGGGGGATCATCGGTACCTACCGCGAAATCACGAGGCCCTTTATCAAAATTTATCTTGATCCTCGTTTATTTAGTTTTATGCCATTCTGAATCGGCTTTTGCGGGTGATTTTAAAAAGCGATTTGGCGCCAGTCCTTTGTTGCCGTCTTCCCAGGATCGTGTGTTGACGCTGATAAGTGCCCAAGTCGACAGCTTAGCAACGGATACGGATGGCACCGAGGCGCCAGAGCAGGATACGCCACCACCGCAAACCGACGACGCCACACCGGTGGAAGAACTGGAAACCGTGTTACCGGATTCTTCCACAACGACAAGTCAGGAAACTAGGTTATTTAATTGGGAAAGTACACACGTCCAGGCCGAGGTCGAATACTTGAACGTCTTAGAGGCTACGGATCCGATATTCGAGCAGGAAGATTTTATCAGCCGTGTAAAATCCTATTCCGATTTCAAAATCACGGATAACCTGAATTTGCTGCTGGAGACCGATATCATCTTCGACGAAGAGAAGAACATTTTTGATCAGGACGAAAAGTTTCTGTTTCGAAAAGGCCTGAACATCGATATGTTGAAACTGGACTACAGTGGAGAACGATTCTCATTATTCGCCGGACGATATGAGCCCGCTTCTGAAATATTTCCCGAATCCCCGACATTTTTCGGCAATTATTCGAATTACATCAATCTCGACGAAAAAATAAGCCTCGGTGGAGCGGTCAGACTGGGCAACGAATCCACCGACGAGCACTGGCTAACGCTTCATTTGTTTCATGTCGACACGTCTTTTCTTAGTGCCCCCCTGCTCAGTGGCTTGGACGAAGTGGATAAGGAAGACGGTGGGACTGGAAATACCGAGAAATTTGATAATGGGCTTCTCACTTTTCACGGAAGCTCAAACTACGGAGCCGGAAGAGTCGACTACGTCCTCGGTTACGGAGAACAGCAGCCGGGTCTCGACCTGGAGCTGGTTGAAAAGATGTCCATCGGCGCATTGTACGGGGTAATTAAGCCGTCCGAGAACTACGAAATCGAGTTGGGCTTGGAACTTTTAGACATCGAAAATGCGAACAATAATCCCGAAGACCATAGTACCGTTACCATCAGCGCATATTACAACGCATGGCCCCTGGGTATCGGACTTGCCTACTCGGAACGGGAAGTAACGCCCAACGATGCCAGTGAGGAGGCAGCGACGGGCAGAATTGTCGAAGTAGTCGTACGTTACTGGATTAACGACAATTGGAGCCTCGAATCGGCTCTCGAAACCATAGATGAAACCAGCTTCGAAGAAACTCTGTTTGGATTGGTTTTAGTTTACAGTTTCGATGAAGTGGTTTTACCGGCTTCTACTCCGGCAGACCGAGTTGACCGGCGCCGGTAGCAGCGACAGGCTCTGCATGGTGAAAAGAGTGAGCAACCGCAGACTCCGCCCTATGCCAGGTCCGGCCGATTCCTGCGCTTTTTGGTGCAAACATCGTAGGCCTGAATCTGTCATATAAATCCAATCTGGACAATAATCCGTATATCAAGGATATTTACGGTGACAGTTATCTTTTAATAGCGAAAACGGAAATCCCGATTATGCAGCCTGCCAGCACCACTTTATTAAGACGACCGCTAAAATATCTGCTTGATGGTATCTTGGTGATTTCTGTCCTGCTCGTGGTTTCCTGTATCAAGCCGGATAGTTACTCGGTTACCTCGAACGAAGCTGAACATACTCATAAGATAGTATTGGGGTGGGTGCCTTATTGGGATCAGGATGACGCGATGGAATCGTTTCAGGAAAACATTGACTTGTTTACTCACATTTCTCTTTTCTGGTATGTCCTCGACGAAAGTGGAAAAATAAAAAAATACAAGGGTGCGAGGGAAAGCAGGGAACTGATAAGGTCTGTGCAAAAAAATGGCGTAAAGGTGCTGGCAATAATCACCAATCTTCCGGACGACGATAACGAGGGGGCCTCTAACTGGGATCCGGAACGGGTTTGGGAGGTTATAAAATCGAAAAACCGGAGACAGAAACATGTCGCCGACCTGATTGACCTTGTGAATCGCATGGGATTCGATGGCATCAACATCGATTACGAAGCTTTGCCTGGCGAATACAGAAGCAATTTCACGCAGTTCATACAATTGCTGGGAGAAGCTTTACAGAACCAGGGCAAGGTGCTCGCCGTTGCCTTGCACCCCAAGACTTCGGAGGACAATCCAATGGAAGATAATGGTTCGCATGCCCAGGACTGGAGTGAAATACACCCCTATGTCGATCAAATGCACTTCATGACTTACGGCGAACATTACCCAGGCAGCCAACCGGGGCCGTTGGCGTCGCCAGCATGGGTAGATGGAGTTCTGAATTACGCGATCGAAAAACGAGGAGTTCCCGTGGACAAGGTTTTTCTGGGCCTGCCGCTTTATGGGGAGGTGTGGGAGCGCAAAAAAAGTAACCAATTTGTAGGTGTGGACAAGGAATTTACCTATCGTAAAATTTCTTCATTCCAGGACAGGTTCGACGCCGAGGTCAAATGGAGCGATCCGCACGGCAGTCCCTACCAGTTGTTCGAGGACAGCAGGGGAGTAGGCTATGTAGCCTGGTTCGAAAACAAGGACAGTATCAGGGAAAAGCTTAAACTCAAGGCCAAGTATGGGATTAATAATATAGGCTTGTGGAGGCTGGGCGAGGAAGATCCGGGTATATGGGAAGAAATCAGAGATTCACTGCATTGAAAAACCGTAGGCCTTAAATGAAAAGTAAGCTCCGGATAAATCCGCCAGATTGAAAACCAAGCAAATTCAAATTGAAAGCACGACAATGACGTGATCGTAAAGAATTGACACGAAAAGACATTTTATTTTTAAAGTAAATACTTTACGTACATTTTTAATGCCCACAGATCCGCGGCCATCTACCGATTTTATCAACTGAACCGCCCGCAAATCCGGCTCTTCCGTAGTCCGGGAACTAACTCGCTGCCTCGGAAATCGAGAATTTCCGCACAGCTATTTTACGTATTTATCTAAGGTAACTAATCCGGAAATCTGCTATATATATAACAAATACGGTATCAGGTTTAAGTGGTGAAAAAGAAAGTTTTGTATAAATGGTCGTTCTACCATGGATCGGATTCAGCCACCCAGGACAGCAAAATCGAAGATATTTACTTGACCTATTCGCTCTATTGCTTGGTAAATCATGATCCATCGACGCGAAAAGCCTTGGACGAAGAGCGGGAAAAAGCTGCTGGTAAAGTGCTTCACTCGCTCGGCATGGAGTCATTCGACATCGCGGGTGACCAGCTTCCCTGGTTATTTGTCGACGAAGGTTATGAAAACTATGTATTGACTCGGGATAATAAAGTGATTGTGCGCGACGCCGATCAACGCGAGTATTCGCTCGACGACACCGACGACCTCGAACAACTCAGAAAACAACTCGGTCCCGTTAAGGCCAAAGTTGCGCAAATCAACAGATAACCCTTCTTGACCATGCCAATCCCGCCCCTATACTGAGGCTTGCGAATTTTAGGGGAAGACAATCTCTCCCGATGTGAATATTGTTCGAACCTCGCTAGAAGCATTACTCTAGTCTTCCGTACTTGCCAAAGGGACAGGCCATCATGACCTTGTGCGACATTCAGCCTCATTATTTCCCGAGATTACACTACTTCGCGCGGATGTTTGCATCCGAGCATTTTGTCATCAGGGACGATGTCCAGTTTGTGAAAAACCACAAGTTTTCCGATGGAACCCGTGGCGTATCTCACCAGGTGCATAGCCCGATAAAAACCAATGCGGGGATACATCTTTTAAATGTACCGATAAAAAAGGGCGGAATGCTGCCAATTTATCAAACCCAGATTTCCTACGATCAACCCTGGGCCAAGAAACAGTTGAACCAGCTAAAATCTAACTACTCCAAGTCCCCCGAGTTTCATTCTGTCTTCGCCGAAATCGAGGCCATTCTCGAGGCGGGATACGAAACAGTAGCCAAGCTCAATAATGCTACCTTATTCTGGGCATTGTTTCGCCTGCTGGAAGGCCGTGCGCCCGAATCCTTGGCCAGCCTGTCCCTGGAATCGGTTAATACGCTTTTACAAGAAAGACGGATTGGCGATTTTTACCATATTACTACAGGTACAAGCCTATTTTCCGAGGAAAACGAAATATCAGCATCTGAAAAAATTGTATCCCTGTGTAAAAATTTTGAGGCAACGAACTATCTTGCCGGGGGGACCGCCTTTGACAGTTACATGGATCGCGAAGTTTTCCAGGATAATCAGATTAATATCGAGGTACAGAGCTGGACTTGCCGTCCTTATCCGCAACAAAATACCCAGTTCGAAGCATTTATTCCAAACTTATCCATTATCGACCTGTTAATGAACTGCTCGGCCGAGCAAGCACTGGATATATTGTTATTCCGGGGATAGCACCCAAACCGCCGCCCGGCCACAAACAAACCGATAGACACATTGGCACAAAGAAGGGAGTTGCCCCTGTTCCCGGAAATTCGTCGGCATCGAAGGTGCGCCGCGGTCGCCGTTTAGCCAACACCCTTCCTAAACAACATTAAAATCAGCAGTTTTAATTTGCCGGGATCAAGGTACTCTGCAGCGCTCGCGACGCCCAAAAGTACCAGCCTTGATGATGGCCCCCTGCTGTGTTTCATCCGGTACGAGCTATTTTACCCCTTGAAGTCGATATCCCAGTGGCTGCCGTCGCAAAATGGCTTATTCTTCGAAGCCCCGCAGCGGCACAAGGTAAAGCGGGCCGATGTCGCTCCGGCGCCAAGTTCGTGATCGGCGAGATCAACACCGCTGATCGCATAGGGTCCATCCTTCATGACTCTGATTCGGGATTCTGAGGTTTGCTCGCGGGTCTCGGAGTTGGTTGTATAGCTCAGAGCGCCCGATGGGCACTGGTTAACGAGCGCGATGATCTCCTCGACGCTGGCCCCATCCGGATCGATCCAGGGGTTGGAGCTCATTTTGAATACTGCGCTTAACTGGTCGGTACAGTAACCGGCATGTGCACAGATACTGCGGTTGTCATGGATCGATAAGTGCGTGCCGGAGTAACTGGCCACGCGGTTTTCCCCGGTGTCAGATTCATTGCGATCGTTGAAACTGTTTTTACGATGCGTTCCATCGCAGAAGGGTTTGTTGCTTGAACCACCGCAGCGGCACAGCGCTACGTCGCTGACGCTAGAGACAGTTTCACCTTCAGGCCCCGGAACACAGAGCTCAACTGCCGACATCGCTTCACTTTTCAGTAAATACGGACCATTCTTGGCACAGCTGATGGCGGGTCTGATTTTATTCATTTCAACTCCTTAAGTGTATAAATTCGACCCTTGTTTCAGGTAGCCGACTGTCCCCTATCGATCGGATAATTTAAAGCAAGGAAAATAGTGTTGCAACTATTCCAGCGGGACCATGCCCTGCAGGACCGTAGGAATCAATTCTGCCACTGTTGGATGAATGTGAACGGCGCGCGCGATAACGGTATAGGGCCGGCGCGCGTACATCGTGTCTAGCAGGCAGTGAATGACTTCGTCCCCATTGAGGCCCAGAATGGCGGCGCCCAGGATTTCCTCGGTCTCGGCATCGACGATGATCTTGATGAATCCACGCGTTTCGCCGAACTCGCGGGCCCGGCCGACCTGGGTCATCATGCGCTTGCCGATCAGCGCGGGTTTTCCGGACGCTCGCACCTCCCTTTCCGTCATGCCGATGCGGCCCAATGGCGGATCAACGAATAATCCGTAACATAGTATTCGGTCCGTCACTTTGCGGGGGTCATCATCGAACAGGTTGGCGACGACGATCTCGTAGTCGTTGTAGGAGGTGTGGGTAAACGCGCCGCGTCCATTGACGTCACCGATCGCCCAGATACCTGGCACGCTTGTGCGCAGCTGATCGTCAACATTGATGAAGCCGAACCGGTTGGTTTCGACGCCCGCCCGGTCAACGCCGAGATCATCGGTATTGGGATCTCGTCCCACGGCAGCAAGCAGGTGTGAGCCCGTTACCTCTTCGGGACCCTCGTCGCAGCTGACCCGAATCGCAACCCCGGTGTCCGTTTTCCTGACCCTGAAGCAATCCGCGTTCAAACGGAACTGAACACCCTCTCCCTCCAAAATTTTCCTGACCGCGTTCGAGACATCGTCATCGTCTCTGCCGATAATCCGATCGTGCTTTTCCACGACTGTCACTTCGCTGCCGAAGCGTCGATACATTTGCGCGAATTCCAGTCCAATGTAACTGCCGCCGACGATAATGAGATGTTGCGGAAGAAAATCGACATCCATCATGCTCGAGTTGTTCAGGAATGGTATCTCGTCAATACCTTCCCAGTCCGGTACCCGGGCGCGCCCACCGACGTTGATGAATATCTTCTCGGCCTCGATCGTCTCGCCATTGATTTCAACTGCGTTGGGACCCGTGAAACTGGCGTGCCCGCGGATCAGGTCAACATTGTCCATCCCCTCGATCCAGCTGGTGACGCCCCGGTTCGAGGCTCCTGAAATTTCGTCTTTGCGTGCTTTGACGGCGACCATGTCCACGGCGATGTCACCGGGAATCTGTACCCCGAATCGCGGGGCTTCGCGTGCCATATAAGCGGCCCGCGCACTGGCGACGAGGGTTTTCGTCGGGATACAGCCGACATTGACGCAGGTACCGCCGACAAGGCCGCGCTCTATGATGGCCGTTCGAAGTCCCTCGGCATTCAGTCGACCAGCCAGCGCCGGTCCCGACTGGCCGGTGCCGATAATTATTGCCTCGTACTGATTAGACATGGTTGCCTCCTGTTTGGCTTTATCGATTTGGTCACTGCGACCGACATGTTTTGTGGCCTGGCTGGCAATGACACCGCAGTGAAATTCGCAGCCTATAGGCTATCGGAAAAGCCATTGTAATCCTGACGCGCGTGACGTTAAATATTAACAGTTGCCTTTACGGTAACCCAAATATAACCAAGAGGAGTCGAATTATCATTAATCCAGGCAGACAACCTGCTTGCTTGCACTTGCTTGGCTGCTAATCGCGGGATTTCGTTGGATATTCAATCCTTAGCGATAATCGCCGGCGGCCTGCTGCTGTTTTCGTTGATCTCGGGCCGCCTGCGCGACACGATCATCACCGCGCCGCTGGTGTTCGTCGGCTTCGGTTTGGTTGTCGGTTCCAGTGGCGTTGGCGTCGCGCATATCGATCCCGGGCACGGCATGATCCATTTCATCGCCGAATGCACCTTGATCCTGGTGCTATTCACCGATGCCGCGCGCATCAAACTTGGCGACGTCAGGATCGATCACAACCTGCCTCAGCGCATGCTCGTGCTCGGATTACCGTTAACGATGCTGTGCGGCGCGCTGGTCGCGGTCTGGCTGTTTCCTGCCTTTTCGCTGTGGGAGGCGGCACTGTTGGCCGCGCTTCTGGCGCCGACCGATGCCGCGCTCGGCCAGTCGGTGGTCTCGGCGAAAGCGGTACCGGCACGCATCCGCCAGGCGATTAATATCGAGAGTGGCCTTAACGACGGTATTGCACTGCCGGCGGTGTTGCTGTTCGCGAGCCTCGCGGGCGCCGCCCATGGCACGCAGAACGATGCCAGCATGTGGGTGCAATTCGGATTGATGCAACTCGTGCTCGGCCCGATCGTCGGCATTATTATCGGCGCCACCGGCGCCGTTGCGCTCGACCGCGCGGTGGTGTGCGGCTGGATGGGCGACAGTTACCAGGGGATCGCAATCCTCGCGCTCGCGATATTGATTTACGTTGCCGCCGAACTGATCGGCGGCAACGGGTTCATCGCCGTTTTTATTGGCGGCATGGTATTCGGCAACCGTTTGCAAAACGCCTGTACCTTCCTGTTCGAATTCATGGAAACCGAGGGCCAGCTGCTGATGCTGATTACGTTCCTGATTTTTGGCGCGGTTATGCTGCCGCAAGCGCTCGAACACGCCGGCGTTGAGCACCTGGTCTACGCGTTGTTGAGTCTGACCGTGGTTAGGATGCTACCGATCCTGCTGTCATTGATCGCCACCGGCGTGCGCCTGCCGACGCAACTGTTTCTCGGCTGGTTCGGCCCGCGCGGACTCGCTTCGGTGTTGTTTCTTTTGCTGATCATCGAAGAATCCGATTTGCCGCAACGCGACGAAATTTTTACCGTCACCGTGCTCACGGTGACGTTGAGTGCGCTGCTGCACGGCGTCAGCGCCGCGCCGCTGGCAAACGCTTATGCTCGGCTGGCCGCCGGCATGGGCGAATGCGAAGAAAACATGCCCGCCGTGGAGATACCGTTGCGCGAAGGGCACATTATTGAAACCAAACAAGGGTAGGATCATGAAAAAAATTGCCTTGACCGAATGGAACAAGTTACCCGACCGCCAACCGACGCATGCTCTGGTCGCAGGCGTCGATCTCGTCATCGTTCGTTTCGACGACCGGTTCAGTGTGCTCTACGGGCGCTGCGCGCATCGCGGTGCGTTGATGGCTGACGGCTTTGTTTCCGGTGATAACCTTATATGCGGAGTCCATAACTGGGATTACCGCATGGATACCGGCATCAGCGAATACAATAACAGCGAGACGCTGCCGAAATTTAATGCCTGGGTCGAAGACGGCCAGGTCTGCGTCGACGAAGACGAAGTCAGCGCCTGGGCCGGGGCCAACCCGCAACCCTATAATCGTGACAGTTACCAGGGCGCCTACCAGGACCCCCATGGCACCGTCGACGAGCCCTACGTCAAGTTCATTCGCCAGCTTGCCAATGACGGCCTGAGCAAGACCGGGCACCACGGTCCCGCCTCGGCTATGGGCGTGCCACGCGATCTGTTGCCGAAGTGGGATGACATTCAGTTCGTGGTCGGGCAGTTGCACAAGCTGCCGCGACTCGACGACGAAGCCGTCGGCACCGATCTGGTGATCGGGCCTAATGCGAACAAGCCACTCAAGCTCGATATTCCACTGTTCGTCTCCGACATGAGCTTCGGCGCGCTGTCTGAGGAAGCCAAGACTGCGCTGGCCAAGGGTGCCGAACTCGCCGGCACTGGCATCTGCTCCGGCGAGGGCGGCATGCTACCCGAAGAGCAGGCGGCCAATTCGCGCTACTTTTACGAGCTCGCGTCAGCACGCTTCGGTTATTCGCTGGATAAGGTCAAGAAAACCCAGGCGTTTCACTTCAAAGGCGGTCAGGGCGCCAAAACCGGGACCGGCGGGCATTTGCCGGGCAACAAGGTCAAGGGCAAGATCGCCGAGGTGCGCGGATTACCCGAAGGCCAATCGGCGATTTCGCCGGCCCGTTTTCCGGACTGGACCTCGTTCGATCAGTACCGTGATTTTGCCGGCGAAGTGCGCGAGTGTACCGGCGGCATTCCGATTGGTTTCAAACTATCGGCGCAGCATATTGAAAAGGACCTCGACGCGGCGCTCGAGATTGGCGTTGACTATGTCATTCTCGATGGACGCGGCGGCGGCACCGGCGCCGCGCCACTGATCTTCCGCGATAACATTTCGGTGCCGACGATCCCGGCGCTGGCGCGAGCACGCCGGCATCTCGATCGCTGCAACGCTGATGGGGTGACGTTAATCATCACCGGTGGTCTACGCCACCCGGCCGATTTCGCCAAGGCGCTCGCACTCGGTGCTGATGGAGTTGCAGTGTCCAATGCGGCCATTCAAGCCATCGGTTGCCTCGGCATGCGCGCCTGTCATACCAATAATTGTCCGGTTGGTATCGCCACGCAAAAACCGCATTTACGCGCGCGCTTACCCGTAGATATCGCGGCAGAGCGCCTGGCGCGGTTTTTCGGTGCCACGGTGGACCTGATGGCGGTGCTCGCACGGGCTGCCGGGCACGATCATCTGAACCAGTTTTCGATCGACGATCTAACAACATTCGACGTGGACATGGCGCGACTCAGCGGCGTCGCCTACGGCGGCGTCGATCTCGACGGAGGGCAATAACCATGCATCCCACCGATTTTCTCACAGTCGCGGTGACCCAATTCGTTTATCAGTCAACCTGGGGATGGCTGAAATGAACGAATCGACCACACATCTGGAATGATACCGCGTAGCGGATGTTTTAGAAGCAGAACGTAACCACCATTTTATAGTTGCATTGAAATCGTCCTGCATGCCACCATCTCAAGGCTCTGGTAGCGTCTCCAGGTATTGGCAATGAAAACAGAAACTCCGCCTCAAGCAGGCATGCGTGGGGCGATCCGCCGCTGGGTGGAAAGTCCACGAATACAAAATGGCATCATGGCCCTGATCGTGATTAACGCGATCGTCCTCGGCCTTGAGACCGTACCCGCAGCCATGGAAAGTTACGGCACATACCTGCTGGCGCTTGATCACCTGATACTGGGCGTCTTCGTCATAGAAATCGGGTTACGCATCTTTGCGCACCGCCTGGGATTTTTTCGCGATGCCTGGAGTATATTTGACTTCAGCGTAGTCGCGATTGCGCTGGTGCCTGCAAGCGGGCCCTTTGCCGTGCTGCGAGCGCTGCGCGTATTACGCGTGCTGCGCCTGCTGACGCTGGTACCGTCGATGCGACGCGTGGTCGGTGCCTTGCTGAACTCGATCCCGGGCCTGGGTTCGATCGCGTTGGTGTTGCTCTTGATTTACTACGTATTCGCGGTGATCGCGACCAAACTATTTGGCCCCACTTTTCCGCAATGGTTCGGCAGTATCGGTGAATCCCTGTTTACGCTGTTCCAGATCATGACGCTGGAAAGCTGGTCGATGGGCATCGTGCGCCCGGTGATGGAGGTACATCCGGCTGCCTGGGTGTTTTTCGTCTGTTTTATCCTGATCGCCACGTTCACGATGCTGAATCTGTTTATCGCCATCATCGTCAACGCGATGCACAGCTTCAGCGAGGAAGAGTCGCAGCAGGCGATGGAGGCGATGAACCAGGCCAGGGACCACATCGAGGCGGACCTGCACCAGGAAATGGCAACGCTACGGCAGGAAATATCGGAACTGAAACTTCTGTTAAAGGCGGTGCCAGAGAAAAGCGGCAATTCAGAATCAGGTTGAGCTACCCTGCCAGGCGCTCGCGGCAACGCGCCTGAAATTCTCCCCGAGCATGCCGCGAATGTCAGCATCACCGTAGCCGGCGTCCGCTAATTTCTCTACCAGGTCCTCCAGTTGTTGCGGTCCAGCGTGTTCGATCCCCCGCGTATCATACTGCTGACCCGCCGGCCAGTAGTCAGGGCGACTGCGCAGAATCACGCCGATATCAACATCCACCCTGGGCGAGTAATCGAAACCAAAGCCGATATGCTCGCAGCCAACCAGGTCGGCGAGGTAATCAATGTGGCGCACCAGGGTTGCATTGCTGATGTCGTTTTCACCGAGAAAGATGCCCATGCCGTTGACTCCGATTACGCCCCCGGTTGCGGCGCAGGCCTTGATCTGATCATCGCTGATATTACGCTGGTGGTCCCAGATGGCCGTTGGGTTGGAATGTGAAAATACGACCGGTTTGCTCGACTCGTGCATGATATCCATCGTGGTGGCATAGCCTGCGTGCGAGCAGTCGACAATCATGCCGACACGGTTCATTTCGCGTACCACTTGCCTGCCAAATTCGGTCAGACCGGTGTCACGGTCATGGCAGCCCCCGGCCGCCGCATTGTTGAGGTTGTATGCGAACAGCATTTGCCGCACGCCAAGCGCGTGGTAGACGCTCACCATGTTGATATCTTCGTTGAGTGCGTTCATACCCTCGATATCGAAACTCACCGCAAATTTATTTTGCTTGCGCGCCCGATCAATATCCGCGGTATTGCCTACCAGTACGATACGATCGGTATGCGCCAACACCCAGTGACGATAGGCGGCCAACGTGGCCAGGGTATCCTGCCAGTCCATGACGTCGAAGCCGACATTGATGCTGAGGTAATTAACCCCGCTGTCCGGCCATTCCTGTAACAGGTTGAGATCGACCTCGAGGCTCGGGAATACGCCGGCATGCGCGTCCCACACCAGCGCGTCGCGGTAGAGTTTTTCAAGCCTCGGTTGCATGACTTTACCTATAAATATACCTGCCCATCGAGGACACGGGTCGCGACGCCGCCCACCTGCAGCCTGTCGATTTCCTGGCCGATCAGCGTAACACGGGATTGTACCGAACTCGGGCGCCCGAGTTCGAGTCCCTGTTCGGCGTTAACCGTGATGATATCGGCGTCCGCTGTCACCATGTCATGCCGTACCAGGTAGCTGGCCAACGTCGCATTGGTCGTTCCCGCGGCGGCGGATTCGCTGACACCGACCGCCGGGCAGAAATCGCGCACGTGAATACTGTTAGCTGAATTTTCGACCTCGCTACAGAATACCGCGATCGTCTCGACGCCGTACGCATGACAGAATTCGATCATGCCGTTGAAGTCAGGCTCAATCGCGCGTATCGCTTCGAGCCCGGTAAGCGGTACCACCAGGTGGATGAAATCACCGCGTGCGGTTTCGAGCGGCAGGTCATTGGCGAGCGCGCTGGCTTCGAGGCCGAGCACTTTAAGCAGGGCGCCGGTATGGGGCGGCGGGGCTTCGAAGCGCGGCGGTATGATATCCAGCATGACCTGGTAACGAGCATCACGGCGCGCGCTCAATTCGACGGTTGCGGTTGATCTGGGCAGGCGTAATTCGACCTCACGCGTTAACTGTTGATCCAGCCGGATGCGCTCCGATTCGAGCAGGTGCGTCAGCAGACAGATCGTGCCATGCCCGCACATCGGCAACTCCATGACGGTCGACATGAACTGGACCTGGATCCAGTCGTCGCCATAGTCGTCAACAAAGGCTGTTGCCGGCATTCCGATCTCGCGTGCAATACGCTGCCGTTCGGCTGATTTAATTGTTTTTGCGTCGGTGATTACCGCCGCCTGGCTACCGCCGAATACGGTCGCAGAAAACGCATCATAGAGCGCGAATGGAAAAGCCTTCATGGCAGGCATCCTTGCGAGGTATCCCGGGCTTTGGCGCTGACAGGTGAGTCATTGTCGTCGACTGAAACCTGTGCCGCAGATCTGTCCATTGGAATCTTTCCTCGGAGTCATCAAGTTGTGACAATTTCACAGCAATCTAAGCAAATTCGTGTAAATTACGAAAGCGTTTTCTAGATTTCGCGCTTGAACGAAGTTTGCACAACTATAATAGTATTGTGAGAAACGCCGAGTATCGTGTATTTTGGCCATTAAATCAGGGGTTTACCTGACGATTTTGTAAGGCATAATAAAGCGATGAGGAATGCAAAGATCCTGAGATTAAACAAGGCCGGAATGCCGATTGACTGGATTTCGCGTGAAGAGGCCGCAACGCTGTTGGTAAAGGACCAGGTGGTCTGGGCGTTGGGTGAGCATGCGTTTGAAATCAGGGGCGGCATCAACCGGCTCGGTCGCCAGTCGGTGCTGTCGTTACCGAGCATTCTGGCGAGCGATGGCAGCATCAAGCTGAACGATTTTGTGCCACCACTGGTCAACAGTTACCTGTTCCGCCGCGATCAATTCCTGTGCATGTATTGCGGGGGCAAGTTCACTGCTGATAATCTCTCACGCGATCACATTCTGCCGGTGTCACGCAACGGTACCGACAGCTGGACCAATGTTGTGACCGCCTGTAAACGCTGTAATCATCGCAAGGCAGATCACACTCCCGAGGAAGCAGGCATGCAGCTGCTTGCGGTTCCGTTCGTACCGAATCGTTACGAATTTTTCTATCTTGCGAACAAGAATATTCTCACCGATCAGATGGATTTCCTGAAAACCCAGTTTTCCAAAAACGGCAGGTGGTCTTAACCGTAGATCGGGAAACGCTCGCATATGGCCAGGACTTTGTTCCGGTCATCCTGAACCTGGTTTTCCGAACCCTGTTCGATGGTTCGCGCAATAATGTCACCGAGTGACTTGAAATCGTCCTGTTGTAAACCACGCGTGGTTGCGGCAGCAACCCCGAGACGCAGCCCTACCCACTCGGAAGGCCGGTTCGAGTCGAATGGAACCGGGTTCTTGTTGGAAGTGAGATTAACCCGGGCGAGCCGGTCCTGAACCATTTGGCCGCTTAGGCCGCGCGCTGAAAAATCGAGTAATACCATGTGCGTATCGGTGCCGCCGCTAACCAGCTTGATGTCGTGACCCGAGAGCGTCTGGCCGAACACCCGCGCATTTTCAACAACCTGCTTTCCGTAGTTTTTGAAAGCATTGCTCAAGGCCTCGCCCAGGCATACCGCCTTGGCGGCGATGACCTGACTGTGCAAGCTACCCTGTACGCCCGGGAAAACTGCCGACTGGAGTTGCCTGGCCCAGGTCGAATCACGCGACAGGATAAGGCCACCGCGCGGTCCACGCATGGTTTTGGTGGTGGTGCAGGTTACGATGTCGGCATGAGGTAACGGGGAAGGATGAACAGCAGCCGCGACCAGTCCGGCAAAGTGTGCCATATCAACCAGGTAAAGGGCGCCGACCGAGTCTGCAATATGACGCATGCGCTCAAAGTCGATGCAGCGCGGATACGCAGACCCGCCGGCAATCAGTAACGCTGGTCGAATCTCCTTCGCCATTTGCGCAACCGATTCGTAGTCAATCAGCCCGGTTTCCCGGTCGACACCATAATGGTGTGCTTCGAACCAGCGGCCCGACTGGTTCGGGCTGGCACCGTGACTGAGGTGGCCACCGGCCGCCAGGTTGAGGCTTAGTATTCGATCACCTGGCTTTACGGTTGCGAAGAATACCGCCTGGTTGGCCTGGGTACCGGAATGCGGCTGTGCGTTGACATAGTCGCAATCAAACAGTTCGCGGGCGCGGTCAATTACTGCCTGCTCGACCACGTCGACAAATTCACCGCCGCCATGAAAACGATTTCCGGGGTAACCCTCGAGTGTTTTATTGGTCATCGGGTGTCCGAGCGCTTCGAGTACCGCGCGGCTGACAATGTTTTCCGATGCAATCAGTTCGATCTGTGTCTGCTGACGTTGCAATTCACCTCTTATGGCATCGCCAATCAGGGGATCCGAATCCGACAGGCTGGTATCAAAAAAGTCAGACATCGATTGCGCTATGGTCGGCCGGTGCGGCCAGTTCGAATATTTCGATATCGTCAGAGTATTCCATGAAGTCATGGACGTGCCTTGGCGGGTGATAAACGAAATCACCCGCCTTCAGCACGAATTCACCTTCACCCTCGTAGTACATTTTTACCCAGCCACGGGTCACATACATGATTTGAAAATCGTAATTATGATAATGCCGACCGGTTGAACCGCCGAGGTCGTTGGCGCGCGTGACCCAGGCGTCGTAAGCGCCATGGGTTGCCTCGCTGAGGCCGAGATTGCGAATCTTGAGCCAGTCGCGGTACCCGTGCATTGGTTCAAAATGCGCGTTCTCGGCACGCGACAGGCAGAATCTGGTTTTCCCCCGGCCAAGCTTATCTCCGTTAGCGCAAATAGTGCAATCTAGCAACTGCAATGAATCTGCGCAACGAGTGCTTTTTTGACTGTTAAAACATGGTGTTATCCTATACTCCCAAGTATTATTCTGAGGCACGAATCACAGGCGCCCAGGAGCCTGCAATCACCGGAACCCGAATGCAAGACATTTTCCACGACATATCAAAATATTACGCCGCCAACATCATCGAAAATGTGCTGGTCATCGGCAAAATTGTTTACCAGGAGGATGGCTACCAGTTTGCCCGTGATGACGTTCAAGGTCCTTTCAACCTGGTGGATCCGGAAGCCGACGTGACTCGCATGGTTCATATCATCGGCGAAATCCACCCGCGCTCGGCGCTGGAAAAGATTTTCGAAGTGGATGTCAATTCCTGCCTTTACCTGAGTGAGAATGAAGAAACCGCTGAAATCGAGGTTCGCTCGATCCACAAGGGTATGGGCACCGCGATTTATTCCAAGCAACAGTGCCCGCTGATCCTATGGAATCCAAGCTACGAAGCGCATCGTTACTTTGACGTGATGGACATACAGAACGTGTTTTCCGAGAGTCGACTGAAAGACAGTTTTACCGCGATCCTTGCCGAGAGTCTGCGTGAGTTCGAATTATTCCCACCGCTGGTCCAATTGAAAAAGTGACACCCGCAGGGTGTCATCCCAGCGCAAGCGGGGTATCGGAAATTAAAAACGCAGTAAGATTCCGATACGTTGGACCGCCGCTTTGCAGCAGGGTCAGGGCAGCAGGATGTTATGCTTGCTTCTTATTGCGACATCGACTGCCGAATCGATATAGTTCGGTTGGTGCCGTGCCAGTATCTCGCGTACTTCCTGGTTAGCCTTCTGCCCGGCATCCTGTGCACCACTCTCTGCCCAGGTCGTCGGCTCGAGGCGGTCTCCCAGTTTGGGATAAAAGTAATCGCGCTCCATCGCCTCCATGGTCTGGGTTTCACCAATGAAGTGACCCGCACCGGTAATCACGTTTTTCATCGCTTCGAAGGCCAGCGTATCCTCGGTTACTTCGACACCGCGAATCATGCGGTAGACATGCGATAACATTTCATTGTCGAGCACGAAGGCCTCGAAGGAAGCGCCCAGTAGGCTGGCCATCATGCCCGATGATTCATAAACCATGTTGGCGCCCGACAAACCGCAGGCGAGTGATGACAGCGCTTTTTCCATGCCCATCTGTGCATCCACGGCTTTTGCATCGGACATGCTCGAAGCAACCCCGGAGGGAACACCGATATGATTGGCCAGCTGTGCTGCACCCGCGTTCAGAATCGAGATTTCGCCGCCGCCGCCACAAAACGCGCCAGTGCGCAGGTCGATGACAAAAGGCCAGTTGGAAAATATCACCGGGTAACCGGGCACGAAGACATTGACCATGACCAGTGCCGCCAGGGTTTCGGCAAACGAGGCAGCGAGCATGCCGTCAATCGTCGCCGGCGAAGTTGCTCCCGACATGGCGGCGACAATTGTGTTAATTGGCATACCGCGGCGGATGCTGGCCAGCGCGACTTCGAAGGCGTCCTCGCCATAACGCATCGGCGAAATGATCGGGCTGATGTGCACCTTGCAAAATGGTTTCTCGGCAAACTTTCCCTCGCCGCCGGCGACCCGGTCAAACATATCGACAATCGGGTCGACGTGCGCGCCCAGCGTAAAGCTGGTGCCAACCGGTTTCTGCGTACCGCGCATCAGGCAGTAGGCGGTATTGAAATCGAGCTCAAAGATGTCCGGGATGTCGGTCGCAACACAGCAGCGGGTAAACCAGGATATGTTGGGCAGGGTATCGACGAGACGGGTAAAATCGAATAGATCCGCCAGTGTCGAGGGGCGATAAACGTGGGTGTCGAGATCCAGCGTTTGCACCGCGGCGCCCCCGGTACCGAAATAGACGCGATCACCGCCGACCTCGAAGCTGTGCTTTTGATCACGTCCGTGGAAAACAAAAGATTTGCAGGCGCCGTCGATTATGTCCTCGACCATGTCCTTTGAAAAGCACAGACGCCCCAGGTCGTTGATAGTGGCGCCACATTTTAGTGCCTGCTCGGTCAGGGCGGGAGGCGAGTCGCCCATGCCGAGCTCGGCCAGCATGCGTAACGAGGTATTATAAATCTGGCTGACCTGGGCTTCGGTTAATGGTCGGTACTGGCCGCCCACCGGGCCCGCCGGCGCGGGATTGATCGCGGGTGGTTTACTGCGCTTGGCCAGCATGGCATCACGGCTGCCACCCCGGCGTCGTTTAGATCTGACAGGTTTACTCATGACTGCACCAGGCGGTTTTCCGGATCATATAGTACCGGGCCCACCACGACAGCATCGTATTTTTCGCCAAGAATGCCAAGACTGAGGCGGGTCCCCACTTCCGCTGCACCGGGATCGACGTAGGCATAGGCAATATTCTTTGCTGTCCGGTGACCATAGCCTCCTGAAGTTACCGATCCGATCTGCTCGGCGCCTACGAATACCGGGTCACCGCCATGGGCGCAGGCAACATCGCAATCGACCGTCATCGATACCAGTAGCTTGCGCGGTCCGCGTTCGATTTGCTCGAGCAAAGCCTGTTTGCCGATAAAGCCGCCCTTGTCCAGCTTGACGAAACGATCGAGTCTCGCCTCGAACGGATCATGTTCATAGATCAGGTCCGCTTTCCAGTGCAGGTAGCCTTTCTCGAGACGCATAGATTCAGTTGCATAGAGCCCGAAGTAACCGAGATCAAATTCCTTCCCGGCCTCGACTATGGTCTGCCACACCAGGTAAAGCTGTTCATTCGGTACGTGCAACTCGTAGGCAAGTTCGCCCGAAAAACTGACGCTCATCGCGGTCACCTCGGCATGACCGATGAACATCTGCCGGCAGCGTAACCAGGGGAAAGCCGTGCTTGACCAGTCGCAACGCGGGGATACCGACTGTAACAGGGCGCGTGACTTCGGTCCCGCAACCACCAAAATAGTGTGGCTACTCGCCATTTCGGTAATCGTTACCGTATCAGGCTTGTATCGATTCAGCCAATCTCGATCGTGCCATTCGGCCGCTGCCGCCGAGCCCCACCAGTAGCGATTCTCGCCCAGTTTTACCAGCGTGGCCTCGCTAAGGATATTGCCTTTTTCGGTGAGCAGGTAACACAGGCCTACCTTGCCGATCCCGGTCGGCAGGCGCCCGCAAATCATTTGATCGAGAAATGCTTCAACGCCATCCCCGCTGATTTCGTAACGGTTGAACCCGGAGACTTCCATGATACTGACCTGCTGTTGCAGGTGCTCGACTTCTGTTGCAACCACTGCCCTGGTCGGCGTAAACCGGTAGCTATGCTCATCGACGAACTCAGCGTCGGGCTTGAAGAATAGTACGCGCTCCCAGCCGTTGACGACACCCCAGGCGCAGTGCATCTGGTCAAGTACCGCGTAGAGCGGGGTGGTGCGAGCGAGACGCGATGCGGGCCGATGCTCGTGCGGCAGGTGGTAGTGGAACTCGTTTTGATAGTCCTCGATAGCTTTCAGGCAGGTATGCTCGGTATTGGCATACTGGGTGAAGCGTCGCGGATCGAGAAACCAGGCGTCCCATTCGCATTCGCCATGCACGATTATTTCGGCAAGCAACTTGCCGTGACCACCGGATTCGCCGATACCCGCGCGTAAGCCGATAGCGCAATAGGCGTTCTCGATGCCCGGTATCGGGCCGATCAACGGTGCACCATCGATGGTGTAGGTTATTGGGCCGTTGATGACCGTATGGATGCCGGCCTCGGTGAGCGCGGGCAGGCGCTCGAAGATCCGCTCCATGTTATCGAGGCAGCGGTCGAGATCGGAAGGGCACAGAGCCTGGGTAAAATCGGGATCGATACCGTCCATACCGAAGGTTTTACAACTTTGCTCGTAGACGCCGATCAGCAACCCCAGCTTTTCCTGGCGGCTGTAAAAATCGTCTCCGGGATCGCGGATGATGGGCACCCGAAAGTCGAGCGCCTCGAGCTCCGGCATCGTATCCGTCAGGAAATACATGTGCTCCATCGACGTGACCGGATGCGTTACCCCGAGCATGTTGCCAACCTCGTTGACGCGATACCCGGTCGCGTTGACGACCTTTTCGCAGGTGATGTCGCCGTGCTTGCTGTGGACGATAAATTCACCACTGGATTTTCGGGTAATGCGCTCCACCGGATTGAAGCGGGAAACCTCGGCACCGGCCTCGCGCGCCTTGCGCGCCAGCGCAAACGTGATTCCGGCCGGGTCAATATCGCCGTCGAGGGGATCCCACCAGGCGCCGAGTAAATCCTGGGTGCTAATCAGGGGATGACGCTTACCGACTTCAGCGGCGTCGATGAACTCCATGTCAACTCCCATGCCAGCTGCCATGCCGACGTAATGACGATAGCTGTCGACCTGGTCGGGCGTATGTGCGAGCCGCATCCCACCGGTAATGTGGTAGGAAATCGGGTTCTCGGGATCGGCGGCGAGTTCACGGTACAGGTCGATACTGTGACGCTTCAGTGCAACCATGGTTTGATTGCCGCCAAACTGGGTGACCTGTGCTGCCGCGTGCCAGGTCGAACCCGAGGTTAACTCGTCGCGCTCGACCAGTACCACGTCGGTCCAGCCCTCGCGTGTTAAATGATACAGGGTTGAACAGCCCGCAATGCCACCGCCAATGACGATCACGCGTGCATGTGATTTTAAGCTGTTGTCTGCCATAGGCCCTGAATCGGAAAATTTCGTTAATGATGCCGATTTGATATTCGTTGACAACCAATAATTAAGCTGCGTGATCTAAATTCCTGGTAGACGACTGTTCCTTCAATGTATCCTGGAGTCGATTTCCCGGGTCCTGGTTCTGGTCGTTTGATGATGTTCGAGTTTTGTAGCGAGACAGTGTTGTAAAAGCGATGTTAAAATTTTAAGGTTAAAAAATACCAATGGCAGGGAGTTCAAACATGAAAAGAACTTTACTCACCTCAGTCGCTCTTGTGTTTTTAAGCGGCGCACAGGCCGATGTGCTGATCACAATCAAGGATGGCAAGGGGCGCACGAGTGCGTTTAGTAGCGATGGCAAGATGGCACGCATCGAAGACAGGCAAATGCCGGGCCACGTCATCATCAATTACCAGAGTGGCGAGTTCTTTATGGTGGATTCGAAACGGAAAGAAATAATGCGGACTGTGATCGAGAGCGGAGGCGTTGCTGACGATAGCTCGACAGTTAGTGTAAGCCTTAATGATAAGGGTGGTGGTCAGAAGATTGCGGGCTACTCGACGCGCAAATATGAAATGAGCGCGAACGGTGAGCGCTGTGGAACGGTTTATGCGTCGAGCAAGTTGCTTCAAAACAAAGATGTACAGGCCATATTCGAGTCGATGCGTAATATGCAACAGTTCTCACGCAACATGACAGGCGGCATGGACGGGATGATGTCGGTCTGCCAGCAGGCCAACATGCAGCTGGCGGATGTTATCGAATCGAGCGGGGCTCCGATGAAGGTAATCGATGAAAACGGCAAGATGGTGTCAGAAGTCCTCGCGGTGGATACGAACAAGAAATTCCCTGCAAATCACTACGACCTGCCCGCCGGCATGAAGGTTGTCGACCTGAGCGAGAGGATGAACCAGGCGACGCAGCAAACCCAGGAAATGATGGAAAACATGCCCGATATGAATGAGCTGATGAAGCAAATACAGCAGGGCGGCGGGCAGATGACCGAGGAAATGCAACAACAGATGGAAAAGTTGCAGAAAATGTTTCAGCAGCAGGGACAACAGTAGCACCCCGGGTAAAAGTTCACGACCGATATCGAATGATGGCGTCAGTCGAATATGGCAGCAGTCTCCTCGTCGATGATGCTGCCAATGATTTCCATGTCTTCGACCGTAAACGTCAGCGGTATGCGCAGGTCGAATGTGGTCGCCAGGACTTCCAGTGTTTGCGGCAATTGCGGGGTATTTTCGAGGTAGCGCCAGCTATCATAACGACTCGTAAAACCCTGCGGTTCAACATTACCGAACCATTTTAATTCCACGCCACGCTGTGCACAGCCGCTGACGAAAGCCGGCACCTGCTCCTGATCAAATTCCGCGATGCGAAACTGCAGCGAACTGCCGACATACGATTCCTGCTCGGGCCTATATGGCAGCTGGATCCGTGAATTTTGCGACAGGCGGTTTTCCAGGCTGCGGTAGCGTTCGTTCCAGCGTGCGCAATTTTGATCAAGGCCAGGTAGCTGCGCGCGTAGAATCGTGGCGCGCAGGTTATCCATGCGCCCACTGTAATTCGGGGTATCGAGCCTGATATCGGCAAACACGTCGGCATCGGGCAGGGTTCCGTGGCGTTCGTACATCATGTAAGAACCGGAGTAGATGATGGCCCGCGCGATGATGTCGTCGTCATCGGTCGTCAATAAACCGCCTTCACCCGAGTTGAGATGCTTGTAGGTCTGGGTGCTGAAGCAGGCAATTTTACCAAAACTACCCGATTTTTTGCCATTCCAGCTTGCGCCCATCGTATGTGCGCTGTCCTCGATCAAGGTTACGCCGTACTTTGTGCAAAGCTCGACCACCGCTACCATGTCGGCTATATGTCCACGCATGTGCGAGATCATGAAGAAACGTGCCTTTGACTGCTGCATCATGGCTTCGAGATGGGCCAGGTCGACACAGTAGTTTTCATCGATTTCGACCAGTAACGGCTTACCACCGGCGTTGTCAATGGCACCCGGTACCGGCGCAAGCGTGAAGGCGTTGCTCAATACCGCCTCGCCTGGTTTAAGGCCCGCCGCCCTCAGGGCGATATGCAGCGAGTAGCCGCCGGAAGTACAGGCAAGGCAGTAGCGTTGACCCATGTAATCGGCATACTCCCGTTCCAGTAGCGCGGTTTCGGAGGTCTCACCCTCGAGCGTGTTGTAACGGTGCAGGCGCCCGCTGCGTAATATCTCGACCGCATGCTCGATACCGGTCTCGGGAATGGCTTCCTGCTGGGTAAACGGTTTTGAAAAGACGGTTTTACTCATTGGCGATTTCAGCTGTACCCCGGTAGATCGAAAATATTCGGATAAGCAAACAACGATACACTGCCACCAGTGTGCAAAAAGACGACGTTTTCATCTTTTTTAAAATGGCCCTTGCGGATCAGATCGATCAATCCGGCAAATCCCTTGCCCGAGTAAACCGGGTCCAGCAAGATACCCTCGTAACTCGCCAGCATCTTGACGGCTTCGACCATCGAGTCGGTGGGCAGACCGTAGCCTTCGCCGACGTAGTCGCTGTTGGCGACAATCTTGTCACGCGCGACCAGGTCCGGGCTCAAACCCATGAATTCGGCGGTACGTAGTGCCAGCGCGTAAACATTGTCTTCCTGTTTTTGTTTTTGCGCGCGCACACTAACACCGTAAACCGGAATACGGCTGTGCATCGCTTCCATTCCGACCACCAGCCCGGCCTGGGTGCCGGCACTGCCGGTGGCATGCACCAGGTGATCAATCCTCAACGAGCGTTCGTTCGCCTGGTGGGTCAATTCGAACGCCGCGTTGACATATCCGAGCGCGCCGATCTCGTTTGACCCGCCCCCGGGAACAATGTAAGGCTCTTTCCCATCATCACGCAGTTGCTGTGCAAGCTGCTCCATTTCCGCATTCATGTCGCTGTCCGCGGGACGAATCGAAATGCTTGCGCCGTGCAGCTGGTCGAGTAAAACATTGCCGTTATGGGCATAGGCCTCGTCACGGTACCCGGTACGATCCTCGAGCAGAATATGACTATCGAAACCGAGCCTGGCCGCGATCGCGCAGGTTTGACGCGCGTGATTCGACTGGGTCGCTCCCTGGGTAATAACCGTATCGGCGCCGCGCTCAACTGCGTCAGCCATCAGGAACTCGAGTTTGCGCGTCTTGTTCCCACCCGATGACAGTCCGGTACAATCGTCGCGCTTGATCCAGATGTTGGGCCCGCCAAGATTTTCGGAGATGCGCTCTAACGGCTCGAGCGGGGTCGGTAAATGGGCAAAATGCAGTCGTGGGAAGTGGGAAAGATGCATGACGGTCTCCAGACATGATGCGTGTTTAATCGGAAATCCGCGATAATAATGTAATGTGCGTTAAAGTTAACCTTTTTTCGGAAGTGGGCTGTTGACTCCAGCATTTTTATTGACGCGCCAGTGGTCTGACGAGCCGGATGGCGTGCGCCTGGACTTCTGGCTTGCAACCGCACAGGGTCCGCTGACGGTGTCGATCCATCAACAACAAGCCCTGTTTTTTATCCGCCAGGCGGATGCCGAGGCGGCGACCGGATTGCTCGGCAATGTACGGGATGTGTCAATCAAACCGCTCGAGCTGAAAACCTTTAGCGGTGAACCGGTCAGCGCGGTTTACCTGTCTTCGCAACAACAACTTTACCGTGCACGCGATCGATTGGAACAAAACGGCATCGCCTGTTACGAGGCGGACATTCGCCCGACCGAGCGCTTCCTGTGCGAGCGTTTCATTACCGCCTCGGTCGAGATTGATGCGGACTACAGCAAGCAGGCACTGCATAACCTGCGTTTACAGCCTGGCCAGTACACACCGGATTTTGAAGTCATGTCGCTCGATATTGAATCCGATTACGAGAGCGATACGCTGTTTTCAATTGCATTTGTAACCGCAAATATTAACCGAGTCCTGATGATTGGTGACGGGGTCAATAATGACCTGATCGAATATGTCGCGGATGAGACCGGCTTGTTGCGACGATGGATCGAATGGGTCGAGACAATCGATCCCGATATCCTGATCGGCTGGAACGTGATCAATTTTGACCTCAGGCTACTACAGAGCAAGTCCCAGGCACTTGGTGTGCCGCTCGACATCGGTCGCGGAGCTTCACCACCGCTGTGGCGGCAGTCACAGGTCGACCGCAACCACTACTTTGTATTGATTCCGGGTCGGGTGGTACTCGATGGCATCGATACGCTGCGCTCGGCGACCTACAACTTTTCCAGTTTTGCGCTGGAATCGGTGGCCCGGGAACTGCTTGGGAGAGGTAAGTTAATTCATGACAAAACTCACTCTGATCCGCTTTATAAGGCGAAAGAAATAAAGCGTCAGTTCAGGCAGGAAAAAGAAACCCTGGCGGCCTACAACCTGGAAGATTGCCAACTGGTCTGGGAAATTTTTGAAAAGCTCGACCTGGTCAATTTTTCGATCGAGCGTGCTAGGCTTACCGGGCTGGAAATGGATCGCGCGGGTGGCTCGGTTGCGGCATTCGACAATCTCTACCTGCCGCGCCTGCACCGCAAGGGCTACATTGCCCCGAATATTGGTGATTACCAGGGGGAATTGAGTGCACCGGGAGGATACGTCATGGATTCGACGCCCGGTTTACAGGATTCGGTACTGGTGCTTGATTATAAAAGCCTATACCCAAGCATTATCCGTACCTTTCGCGTCGATCCCTACGCACGAATCGCAGCAATCCGGGCAGAACCACAAGACGTCATTCCGGGTTACGGCGGTGCCAGTTTTCACAGGCACGAGCATATCCTGCCGCAAATTATCGAAAACCTGTGGGCCGCGCGAGACCAGGCCAAGCACGACGGCAACGCCGCGTTATCGCAGGCGATCAAGATCATCATGAACTCGTTTTACGGCGTGCTCGGAACATCCGGTTGCCGCCTGCACGATTCACGTTTGACCAGTTCGATCACCAAGCGCGGTCACGACATCATCATCCAGACGGTTAAGCTCATCGAGGCGGAAGGTTACGAAGTTATTTATGGAGACACCGATTCGGTTTTTGTTTCCCTAAGCGGCCCACGCGACAATTGCGCCGCGGCTGAAATCGGCAAGCATTTGGTCGATACCATAAACCGGTACTGGCGCGATCATCTGCAGCAGGAGTACGCCATCGAGTCCTGCCTGGAAATGGAGTTCGAAACCCATTTTCGGCAATTTTTCATGCCCACCATGCGCGGTTCGGACCAGGGCAGCAAGAAGCGCTACGCAGGTTTGATCGATGATGAGCAGGGCAACCGCAGAATTATTTACAAGGGCCTGGAAACCGTGCGCACCGACTGGACCGAGCTGGCGCGCGAGTTTCAGCAAACCCTGTACCAGCTAATTTTTGACGGCGAAGAATATAGCGAATATATAAGAAAAACGATCGCGGACCTTTACGATGGCAAATTCGATCATCAACTCGTGTATCGAAAGCGCCTACATAAGAAACTTGGAGAGTACCAGAAGAATATTCCGCCCCATGCGCAGGCTGCGATCAAGGCGGAGGCGGAATTCAAGCAGAAGCAACAACCGTCAAGATATCTCAACCGGAGCTGGGTCGATTACGTGATTACCGTTGCCGGGGCACAGACCCTGGAGTGTCAGAACGCAAGGCTCGACTATGACCACATCGTCGAGAAACAGTTAACACCGATTGCAGACACGATACTCAACGCGATCGGGTCGTCGATGGACGAGATTACGCGCCAGCAGCAGAATCTGTTTTAGAAAATGTCATTCCCGCTGGCACGAGAATGAATCGGCTAATAGTCATCCCGGAATGCGGGTAGCGCATATCCGGGATCAATATAATGATGGCGCAATCCCAAGATTCCGATACGTCGGGCCGCCACCTACGCGACTATGACAACAATGTTTCAGTCACGCAGAAACATCATGTCGCCGCCAGGTGCGGCGGTGTGACAGGCAATACAGCCCGCTGGCTTGCCCTTGGCTACCTTGCCAGCCAGCATCATGCCTGCTGGATTGGTGTCGAGGCTACCGTCCGCCTTGTACTTTGCCCAGAACCAGTCCTTGGTTTCAGGATCGTAGCCGGGGCGTTTCAACATCACGGTAACGGCTTTCAGATACTTCACCGGATCATTCGCGACCGTTGCGATACTGACACCTTCACCCCCGTAGTTGCGCTTGACAATAATGTGGTGCAGCTTTCCATCGAGGGCGATTTGCCCCGAGATGGTATCAAGGATTGCGCCATGTGGGTGTTGGCCGGTGTAGGGTCGTGACATCAGCCCGTCTTTTCCGGCATAACCGGCATCCAGCATGGTCTGCCATAAATTCTTGGCGTAATTGACGTCCTCTTCACCCCCAAAAGGCGCTGCCGCGTTGACGCCCCCTGTTAAAAATACAAGAACTCCCAGGTATAACACTTTCATTGTTTTCATTTGGATTCCCCTTTTTATTTGCACTGTGCCTGAAATTGGACAAGCGTCAGATCAGGAGGTTGCATTGATTTCCGAAAAAATAGAATGATCCCGGAATCGGTCTGGAGGGGTAAAATCCATTGGCCATCGGTTTGGATACGACAGTCATCATCGCCTTGTTCGAGATCCAGCAGAATCACGCTGCGATCACGGTCGCTGAGCAGCAGGTATCCGGGCTGCGAAGGATGCATGGCCAAGTCCCGGGCGACGACCGATTTGCGTGAGCTGAATCCAAGTTTTTCACGGTCAAAAGCGCTCAGCGTTCCGTCTCGATGACTGCGATAAATACGATTGCCGTCATGATGCAGATCCATGGGTTGCGAATCGCCTTCCAGCACGGCTTCGATTGCTTCATTTAGTGCGTCGATGACAAGCGTGCTACCGTCAAATAGATTGACCGCAATTCGGTTGTTGCCGAGATCGATTGGGCTGAAGACCGATTCCTGGGTTGTTTCAATTTCCTTTTCGAGACGACCTTCGGTTGCCGATAGCGCGTAAATCCTGTGGGCTTGCCCCCCGGCCCAAAGCCGGGTCGTCGCTTCGTTAACAACCGGCGAATAAATCCACCCCGGAAACTGGCTGCGCCAGATGATTTGCCCGTGATCGGGATCGATCGCGTAGAGATCACCATGCAGACTCCCGGCAAAGGCCCAGGTGGAGACACTCGGTGTGAACAGCGTGTACTGCTGCTCGAGGTGCCAGGCAATCCGACCAGTTGCGAGTTCAAGTGCATACAAGCCTTGCGTGCTTCCGACCAGCAGCAAGGTTTCATAAATAACGGGTTCGAATGTCTCTACACCAACCAGGCTTGACCATAGTGGCTCGGGCTGTTTTTGATCAAACCTGTAAATACCCTGGTGTGAAACATAAATCGAGTCGCCGATCAGTAGCGGATTGACGGGGTATGCCGACTGTGCCGATTGCAGCGCTATCAACAGGCAGGTAGCCAGTAATACCCGGGCAGCGCGCTTGTTCATGGCACGAGTATCAGTCTTTTACCTTGCGCGGCTGCAGTTCATCATATTGCGGCAGATCCTCCACCGCTGCGCGCCAGGATGCTCGATCTTTCCAGAATATGTTCTGCGTGGGTTTGATTCCGGGATCTTCATCCAGGGTGCCTGCCGGGATGATCATCGCGGTACCGCTTTGCGAAAGCCAGGGTAAGGAGGAACCGCATTGCTTACAGAAACAGGTTGCAAAATGCCGGGCCTCCGGGTGTTCGAAGCGACCGACCAACTCTTCTCCACTCAACCATTCGAACTGTTTCGGGTCGACGATGATGTTACTGGCGTGGGCACTGCCGGTGAATTTGCGACAGCGCGAACAGTGGCAGTACTGAAAGATGTATTCAGGACCTTGAAACTGGTAGGTGACGGCCTGGCACAGGCAGCTACCCCTGGTGGGTTTATTCATGGTTGTCCTCTCCGGGTTGCCTGAAGTTTAGCCCAGTCCCTATTCGGGCAGCAAATCAGGCGCCAGCAAGGCGACAATCTCGCGCAGGGTTTCATCGGCCAGGTTTCGCCTGAAAAGATCGTCGTCGACGACATCGAAACTGCCCGAGCGAATCGCCAGGAAACTGGTGTCAGTTTTAATGTCGACAAACTCGATCAGTTTAATTTTCGAGATGCACTGACGCAGAAATCCGAGATTGTTTTCCACTTCTAACAGTTCGGCCGATGCTGCAACCTGTTCCGGGTTGGTTGCGAGCACGTTGATGCGTTGGTAACGCTCGATGTCGATCAGGGGGCGAACCCGGTAGATCTGCATTTGCCCCTGGGTGCCGCGGGCGATGAGTTCAGGGTAGGTGCCCTTGGCGACACTGTTGTCGAGAAACTCGAAAAAGTATCTTGGCTTATCGTTGGCCAGCCATTTGAACAGGAGTTTGGGCATGCCAGCGTAGGCCTCGATGCAGTGGCCGAGAAAATCCTCTACTGCCTTGTAGCGTCCGCGTACCAGCCCGCGTTCCCAACCGCGTTCGACGGTGGCCTCGGGCGGCGTTACGATAAAATACATATACATGGTGTCAATGTAACGCACGTAGGTCTTGTGCAGGACGCGGGTAATTTTTTCGCTGGCGAAGCTATCGAAGCGAAACCGGTCCACCATCAGGTGCGGAATCGAATGCTTTTGGTCGGCCTTGGCCCGGATGTAGTGATCGAGCTTGGTATCGATAATGTTGATTTCATGGCTGGTAAACCGGCCGGCGTACTTGTAGCTCTCACCGAGAGCATCGTAATCGAGCAGCATACGACGCCAGATATCCGGGCTGATCGTGCCATAGCCGTGATCCTCGATACCGAGATCGGTCATCATCTGGCTCAACATCGGGCGTAACGAACTCTTGCCGGCGGCGGAAGCCCCCTTGAGGCTGATCAGTATCGGTTTCTCGGCATCCGCGATGCGCTCGTAGCCTTCGGCGGCGATGGCCTCGTCTACCAGTTTGCCGACCTTGTTGCCGATCTCACGGCTGCCGAGGTAATTACAGGCATGCCGGACACAGATATTTTTCAGGTAATCCGGATCGTTACCAACAAATCCGCGGGTCGTCGCTATCGACCCCAGAACCCGGTACAGGCTTCGATAAACAGCCCGCGAAAATTTGTCGTCGGCATTGAGACCGCGTTGCTTGTAACTATTAATTAACTCGAATTCACGTTCCTGCCTGCTTTGCGGAGCAGCTGCAGGCCGCTTCGGACTGGCACCCCGCAACCGCGACCAGAAGGAAGATTTCGCACTAACCGTGGGTGTCTGTGGTGCCAGTGCCCGCTCCAGTTCCAGCTGGGTAATATCCTCGATCCGGGTCCACATGGTTTCAAATCCATGCTCAATCTGCATCAGGTTGGGGATGACATACTTGCTGAAAATCTTGCGCGCGATGGTGCGAAAATTGATACCGAGATCTTCTTCGTACTCGCCTTCGAGTACCACGATGTCTGCAGTAATACGCACGATCAGCTCATGCAAAACCAGCCGATGTGGGCGGAAGCTGATCAGTTCTTCCGGGCTTAGCCCGGTTTCCGCCACGAGTTCATTAACTTCGGCCAGGGTGGTGAAAACGTTCGCGGAATTGTAAATCGTTTCGAGCTCACGATAGGCGGGCGGTATTTCCGATTCAATCCCCGGATTCCATGCTGAATGGCTTTCCTGATTCTTCATCCTGTATTTGTCTTTTCAAGCGCGATAAATATCTGCGCGCGGCGATATCTGCACGGCTGCCGATACAAGTCATGCGAGCATAAACGGATTGAACGATGTTGTGTATTAAGTTTTATCACGGGTTATCATCAGAATAATTCTACTCGGTAATCCAGTGAACCATAGAGAAACATGAAGCATGGAGTCAAACTTGAAACGCTGAGCTGGATAGAGGCGGAGCAATGGTTTGAGAGCAATCCCGTTGTCGTGATACCCCTCGGTGCGGCAGCGAAAGAACATGGACCACATTTGCCGCTTAACAATGATGCCATCATTGCAACCTGGCTGGCTGAAGAAATCAGGCAACGGTTACCGGTGGTCATCGCGCCGTTGATCAATGCATCTTTTTATCCCGCGTTTATCGAGTATCCGGGGTCCATCAGTTTGCGCCGCGAAACCGCGCGCGATGTTATCGTTGACACCTGCACCAGCCTGGCTGGTTTTGGACTGTCGCGTTTTTATGTCGTTAATACCGGCTTGTCGACGCTGCAGCCGCTCGCCGAGGCCAGACGAATGCTGGATCGAGACGTTATCCTCGAATACCTGAGCCTCGATGAAGCCTTGCAATCGCTGCCCGCCGGTTTACTCGAGCAACAATACGGATCGCATGCCGACGAACACGAAACTTCGCTAATGCTGCATATTGCGCCCGATGTTGTGAATATGAGCCTTGCAGTCGATGATGGTGCCGAGGGCGAGGGCCGCCTAACCCGCAACAAGGGGCAAGGCTTGTGGTCGCGTTCGGGTGTATTTGGCCAGGCGACCCTGGCCACGCCTGCCAAAGGGCAGGTGATAGCGCAGGTTTTACTCGATCATGCTCTGGAACAAATTGATGGTCTAGGGGATTAGATATTCTTTACGCGATAAAAAATTTTTTCTCATCCTACGCTTTAGTTATGTCGCATCGCATGGTACAGGTATGGATACATCCGGGCAGTCTAGTTCAATCCCGGGTTGGCTTGCTAGCGTCGGGCAGATAAATTCTCAGCTGGCTGGAATTTCGCGGCCGCGCTGCTCGATATAGTCCAGTAACGCTTCGTCAAGTGCTTCATCGAGCGGTGGGAGTTCGTATTTTTGCAGCCACTGTTTTGCCTTGCGCACCCCGACTGCCTCGCTGTCGAGTCGACCGTCGGCGTCCCATTGCTCGTAGGAATTATTGTGCTGTGAATCGAAGATGAAAAGATTGCTGTTGAGCGTGTGCGTTTCACCGAGGAAGTGCCCGCCGGGCCCAACCCGTTTGGTGGCTTCGAAAACCTCCTCGATATCGCTGAAATCCGGGCCCTGCAGGAAATGATAAAAGGCATCTAGCTGTTCGAAATCGATCATGGTCTTGCCGTAGCCGACGGTTAGGGCGCCTTCCAGCATGCCGCCCGCCATCGTCAACCAGTTGGCATCGGACAGCATGCTCGGAAACAGCCCCCACATCGAATCGTAAGCTGCCTGCATGTCGCCTGATTTCGATGTCGCAACATTCAGAATCGCGCGGTGTGGCAGCTTGTAGTAACGCGCCATCGAACTCGACAGGAACTGCACCATCGCCGAGTCCGGCGAACCGTGCACCGGCGCACCGCTATTGAGTGCAACCGTCATCGCGGGCACCCCGAACAGCATGGGCGCGCCGGGGCGAATAATCTGCGTCATCGCCATTGCCATCAGCGCCTCGGCGAGCACCACGCCGACCGTGCCGACATTGCTGGCCGGTGTGCTCGCGGCTGCCATCGAAAACGGCGAACACATGACCGCCTGGTTATTCATCGCGTAAACCTTGAGTGCGTCGAGCATGGTTTCGTCCCATACCAGCGGGGAATTGGCGTTGATCAACGAGGTGGTGACGGTGTTGTTGGTCGCAAATTCTTCGCCGAAGACGAGCTTCATCATGTCGACCGTATCCTCGGCCCGCTCACGCGCGGTCACGTTGCCGATGATCGGTTTGTCGGAGTATTTGAGGCCGCTGTAAGCCATGTGCATATGCCGGTGCGGCACCGGGATGTCGACCGGTTCGACGATAGTGCCGCCGGCGATATGCACGGTCGACGCCATGTGGTTGAGTTTTTGCAGGTTGTTGAGATCTTCCAGCGTCGCGTAGCGGCGCTCACCTTCCATGTCGCGCACGAAAGGTGCGCCGTAAGAGGGCGACACCACCGCATGCCCGTCACCGACGCGCACCGAACGTTCAGGGTTGCGCGCATGATGGACGTAAGACGACGGTATCTTGCCGATCAGCTCGAGCAGTTCCGCGCGCCCGATCCTGACTCGCTCAGCGTCGATCTCGGCACCGGTCTGGCGCCAGTAGTCGAGCGATTCCGGGTCCTGGAAGTCACAACCGATCTGCTCGACGACGCGCATTGCAAAATCATGAATCAGCTCAACACCTTCCTGGTTGGTAACTTCCATGATCGGGATGCCGCGCTTGATTTCCGGATGATGCACGATCGCGGCACTGGCTACTGCGGCTCTCCGTGCCGCGCTGCCACCCTGTCTTCTGCGCCGGGTTGCCATCGTCTTACAGGGCCATGCCGATCTTGCGGCCATCGTGAAACGCGTAAGGAGCCTGGCGTGGAGCAGCGGCATCGCCAATCACGTGAAAACGAACCTCGGTTTCGCTTAACGCGAGCTCAACGTCGTTGTAAACCACGTTAGTGGTGGCGGTGACGATTGCCGATGCCTCGATGCTCGACGTCGAGCCGTCAAGCAGCGAACGGATTTCAGCACGGTCGCCATGCCAGTGTTCGATGACCGATTCGAGTATAAAATTTGCACCCAGCCTGGCGAGATTTTGGCGAATCGGCGAATCCGAAGTGGTGCGCGCTAGCTCCTGCCCAATCATCGGATCGGGAGTAACGATGCTAATCTCGTGACCCTTGTCGGCCAGGTACCAGGCGGTGCCGGTACCACGCCAGTTACCGCCCTCGTCGAGCACGATGACCGATTTGCCGAGCTCGGCCTGGTCGCGGTAGACTTCTTCGCAGGCATATACCTTGCCGTTACTTAGACCCGGCAACTCGTCGGCCTCGGGTAACCAGCGTTGTTTTGCGAGCCCATCGGGCATCGAACCGGTGGCCAGCACGACATCATCGGCACCGAACTCGATGATGTCCTGTTCATCCATGGGTGAAAAGTAACGCACCTCGACACCGAGTTGCTCAAACTGACGCAGATACCAACCCATTAGTTCGGTGATCTGGCCGCGGCGGGGGGCGAGCCCGGCTAACCGGAACTGCCCGCCAAGATCCCCCAGCGCCTCGCACAGGGTGACATGGTGGCCGCGCTCGGCGGCAACCCGTGCCGCTTCCATGCCAGCGGGCCCACCACCGACAACGAGTATCTTTTTAACCGCATCGGTTTTATCAAAGCGGTCACCACCCCATTCGAACTCGCGTCCGGCGGAGGGATTGACCAGGCGGATATCCAGTAGTC
>Ga0224508_10000408_pt1:2500-42493 | contig 42493 bp, 37 predicted proteins | sample SF_Jan12_sed_USG_4_FD_170157 | JGI IMG/M metagenome (GOLD analysis project Ga0224508, IMG submission 170157) | Sediment microbial communities from San Francisco Bay, California, United States - SF_Jan12_sed_USGS_21 | ecosystem: Environmental > Aquatic > Marine > Sediment | place... | reverse complement strand
CTGCCCGCGTCGTTCTACCTGACAGCCATGGTCGTCATCGTCGGCAACCTGTGGATGCTCGCCCGGGCCGGCTGGGATCTCTAGACCATGGGCCTGAGGATTCGGACGTATTCGGAGCTGGATGGCCAGTCCTCGGACCTCGCGGATCAGGTCGGGAGACAGCAGGAACGCGTCGGCGCGAGGCTGTCTTCGGTCGCGCGAGTTCTCGGCGTGATGAGCGGGAAGGGAGGCGTCGGTAAGAGCCTGCTTACGGCCGCCCTCGCCTCCTCGTTCGCGCGCCGCGGTCTCCGTGTGGGCGTGATCGATGCGGACGTGAACGGCCCGAGTCTGGTCCGCATGCTCGGGGTGACCGCGCGACCGCTCGAGTCGACGCCCGGTGGAGTGGAGCCCGAGCGATCCCCGGACGGAGTGGCCCTCATGTCCATGGCCCTCCTAGTGGATGAGGACGCGGCCATCGACTGGCACGAGCCCGACGAGGCCGGGTTCGTGTGGCGCGGAGCCCTCGAGCGCGGGGCGCTACGAGAGTTCCTCTCGGACGTCGCCTGGGGCGAGCTCGACGTGCTGCTCGTCGACCTGCCGCCGGGCACGCAGCGCCTGGTCGAGCTCCACGAGCTCGTGCCGGATCTGGCGGGGGTCGTCACGGTCACGATCCCAAGCGGCGCCTCGCGTGACGCCGTATCGCGCTCGCTGGAGCTCGGGCGTCGTCGGGGGCTGCACATGCTGGGCGTCGTCGAGAACATGTCAGGCTACCGCTGCGCGGATTGCGGTCAGATCGGCGCGCTCCATGAGGGCGATGCCGCCACGGACCTCGCGGAGCGTTTCGACCTTCCCGTGCTGGCACGACTTCCGATGGACATCGGACTGGGAAGAGCGGCGGAGGCGGGGAAACTCGCGTCCTGGCTCTCCGGGGATGCTGCGACCGCCATCCAGCTCGATGATCTCGCCGGCCGTGTCCTCGATGGGCTGGCCATGGGGGAGGATTCCACAGAATGAAGTTTCTTTGCGTGGACTGCGACGAGCAGATGATCTTCGAGGAGCGTCAGCTGCCGGGTGACGGGACGCTGGCAGCGGTCTTTCGATGTCCCGCCTGTGCCCGCATGACCGCGATGCTGACCAACCCAATGGAAACCCAACTGGTCAGCTCTCTCGGCGTCAAGGTCGGTGGCAGAACCGTCCCGGAAGAACCGTTCGAGGGTATCCGGTCGGGGGTCGCCTCGGGGCGGGATGATGCGTTCGAGGAAACCGCACACCCGGATGGGACGCAGCGGGTCACCTGGTCGGTGGATGCGATCGACCGACTGGGCAATGTTCCCTCGTTCGTGCGAGGCATGGTGAAGAAGATTTACTCCGAGTATGCGAAGGAACGGGGGATCACCGACATCACGCCGGAGGTCATGGATCGGGCCCGAACGGATCTCGGGCTGGAGGGGATGTGAGCGACGATCCGAGATCCCTGATCGTCGTGAACGGGCTCCGCGTGGAGATCGACCGAGATCTCTGTGTGGGCTTCGGCGATTGCGTGACCGAGTCGCCGGCGTCTTTCGAGCTGGATGACGAAGGGATCGCGGTGTTCAACACCCCGCAGTCGGCTGATCGTGGCGAGCTTCTAGAGGCCTGTGCGACCTGCCCCGTCGACGCGATCACGGTGTATGAGGACGACGTGGCCATCATCCCGTGAGGATTGGGGCGGGCAGCCCGGAGCCTGACGTCCGGGTACGTGGCCTGGGGTTCGCTTACCCCGACGGGACGACGGCCCTGACCGACATCCACCTCGAGGTCGCTCGGGGTGAAGTGCTGGGGCTTCTCGGTCCGAACGGTTGTGGGAAGACGACGCTTCTGCGGTTGCTCGCGCGGGGCGGACACCGGCCCGATCCGGCCGTGACGTACTCGCGCGGGGCGCCCGCGCTCGCGCTCGACCGGCCAGCTTTCCAGAACTGGCTGTCCGGCAGGGATCTCGCCACGGCGCTTCTGGGCATGAGAGGGCGACCGGACGCAGGGTCGGCCGTCGAGACGGTCCTCGAGGAGTTCGATCTGCTCGACGCCGCAGACCGCCCGGTGGGCAGCTATTCCCGTGGGACAGCACAGCGCCTCCAGCTGGCCGTCGCGTTCGCCAGCGGCGCACCGTGCCTGCTCCTCGACGAGCCACTGGCAGGCCTGGATCCGGATGCCCGGGACCGCTTCTCCCGCTCGCTCGCCGGGCTGGCTTCCAAGGGCATGTCCGTCATAATGACGACGCACGACACGGACTTCGCGGCGACGCACTGCGATCGAGTGGGCTTCATGGATGAGGGTCGGCTCCTCGCCGTCGACACCCCGGACGCGTTTCTGAGTCGTCTTGCTCGGGAGGGGCGTATCGAAGTCACGTTCGCCCCGGGGGGCGAGCCGTTGGAAGCAACGCTGGCCCAAGCACCGGAGGGTGTCTCGCGCGTCGAGGCGGAGCCCGACGGGCTCGTGTTGCGCACCGCGGATCCGGCGACCGCACTCCCGCCAGTGCTGGAGTGGCTCGTGGGGGGAGGCGCGAGAGTGATCTCCGTCACGGTACACGAGACCGGCCTCCGTGACGCCTACTTCGCCGTGACGGGTCGGGTGCTCGCGTCACGACCCTCCTGGGATGCTGGGCGCGAACGATGAGGATCTGGTCGCTCGCCTGGCGGACCGCCTTCGCCCGCAAAAGGCTCTTTGCCTGGAACGTCGCCATCCCCGCGCTGCTGCTGACTCCAGTAGCCGTGAGCGCGGCGGCGGCCCCTCATCGGACCGCGGTCTTCGGCGTCTTCATCGTGTTCTTCGCGACGTTCGGCGCGTCGATTCCCACCGTCCGGGATGCAAGGGGCGGTTGGTTGGACACGGTATTCCTGACAGGATACGGACGAAGCCGGTGGTTCGCGGAGACCGTTTGCGCCGGCGCCATCCTGGACCTGATCCAGCTCCTCCCCGTGGTCGCGGTGCTGGTCTGGAGCGCCGGCGGCACCTCCGCGGCGGATCTCGCGTATCTGGCTGGCGCGCTGCTGCTCGCCCTGGTCAGCGCGAACGCGATCGGTCCGTTCATCGCCGCCGTTGTACGCTCGCTGGCGGAAGCGGCGCTCGCGAGCGCCGCGGTGTCTCTCCTGCTCCTTCACTTCTCCGGCTTCTTCCGGGCGCCGGTCGACGGGTGGACTCGCTCCGTCGCTTCGGCGATGCCTTATCGACCTCTCCGGGAAGGTCTGGCCGCCGTCCAGACCTCCGGCACGATCGACGGCGATCCCTGGGTCACGGCCCTCGTCGTGGCCATGATCGCGGTCCTGGTCCTGCTCGTGACGAGCCGGTTCTGGACACGACGATTCGAGTGGCCGTACGCCGGATGAGGGACTTTTGACAATCCATCGGGGCCGGAGCAACTTCCTGTCGCGCTACACGGCGCTCGGTTCCGGAACACGTGGCTGATGAGGGACCCGGCGGGTCGTTTCGGACCCGTATCGGTTTCATAGATCCAAGGGATTTGTGGGTCGCGGTACGGACCCCAGGCAGCTCCGAGGTGGCGTGGACGACTCCCGCGGTGGGGGACGGTGCGCCGGTACGGTGCATGCCGGTCAACACGCGAACGGGAGTGCCATGTACCGAGAGGTATTCGTCCCTGTCGACAACTCGCTCGAATCCGACTGGGCGGTCAACCGAGCGATCGAGATCTGCAAGCCCCTCGACGGCCGCATCACGGGGTCGCACGTGTACGCCGCCCGGCTCCACGACATTCGATTCCGCCAGCTCGAGATCGGGCTCCCGGCCCAGTTCCAGGAGCCGGAAGAGATCCGTCGCCAGCGAAAGATCCACGACAAGTTGATCGAGAAGGGCCTCCAGCTCATCTCCGACAGTTTCCTCGATCTCCTGCACAAAAGGTGCGCCGAGGCCGGCGTCACGGTCACTCGACAGCTCCTCGAGGGGATCAACTACGAAGAGATCATCAACGAGTCGAACAGCGGGGCGGGGCGTCTGCCAAGCCTCATCGGCTTCGATCCCAACATCGCGCACAACTACGACGGCAGCGACACGCAGCGCAGCGATGTCAAGCTCGGCGAGAACGGACGGCTCGTCGCCGAGGAGGAGGAGCTCGAAGACAAGCTGGCGGGGACTTCCGAGCGCGAGTACGACCTGATCGCGATCGGCGCCCATGGACTGGGCCGACAGGAGAAGAGTCAGCTCGGCGGCGTCGTGGCGCGAGCGCTGCGGGGGATCCAGAAGGACGTGCTCATCGTCCGAGACGATGTTCCACTTGCCGGTGGCAAATGGCTCGTGGGGATCGACGGGTCGGCTTACAGCTACAAGGGGCTCCGGCTCGCGCTCGAGATGGCGCAGCAGTTCGGCGCCAGGCTCTACATCGCGAGCGCGTTCGACGTGCAGTACCACCACGTCGTGTTCCACAACATCAAGGACGTCCTCTCCGTCCAGGCGTCGAAGGTGTTCAAGTTCGAGGAGCAGGAGGAGCTCCACAACAACATCATCGACAAGGGCCTTCTCCGGCTGTGCAAAGCCAATCTCAGGCGCGCCGAAGTCATGGCGAGCGAATACCCCGATGTGGAGATCGAAACCCAGGTCCTGATCGGGAAGCCGTTCGACGCGATGCTGAAGTGGGCCGAGGAGATCGAGCCCTCGCTCATGGTGATCGCGCGACACGGATCGCACCGCATCGAGGGGACGGATATGGGGTCGCAGGCGGACAATCTCGTCCGACTGACCGACACCAACGTCTTGCTGATCGGGACGACCGATGTACGCCCGGAGGAGATCCCGTGGATCGAGGAAGACGGCGAGGCGGGACTGGAGTGGGCGCCCGAAGCCGAAGTCCGCATCCTGCGCGTTCCCCCGTTCGCGCTGGGAATCGCCCGAAAGGCGGTAGAGGAGTTCGTCCTGGAGCACTATGGGCCCGGAAGCCGGTATGCCGCCGCTTTCGTCCCCAATCCGAAGGATGAGAGGAAATACCAGTCGACGAACGGCGACGGCGACGGCAACGCCACCGCGGCGATGGCCGCGGCCGCCCTCGAGAGCGGAACGGCACCGTCTATTCAGGACGTCGCGGCGGTGAGGGCCAACGGAAGCAACGGAGCCGGTCTCGACGTCGCGAGTCGTGACGAGCTGCCCGTCGTCACGAACGAGCGCCTCGATGAGGCGATCAAGAAGCTCCTCCCGACCCATATGCAGCTCGTCATGGGGATTGGGGATGCCGAGGAGCTCGCGCTCGCCGAAGTGAAAGCCGAAGAGGCCATGCGCCGAACGGTCGTCGACACCGCGGATGCCGATGCCTTCGACGCGCCGCCGCCCGTGATGGCGAGATGCCCTGTCACGGACAACGAGCTGCCCCGGGACCGGACCGTGAGCGATCCCGTGGTCTGGACGCATGAGGCGTTCGATCGCCTGAGACGCGTCCCGCTCATCGCCCGTCCGCTCGCCCGGAACACGGTCGAGAGGTTCGCGAAGACGCAGGGCCTGTGGCGGGTCACGTCGACCGTAATGGACGAGAACAAGGACGCCATGATCGAGGCCGATGAGTTCGACCTCGACACGATGCTCGTCATGTTCAACGAGATGAAGGCCAAGCAGGCCAAGGCCGAAGCCGCCGGCGTAGATGGCGTCAGCGAGGAGATGCGGAAGTTCATCGAGGAGGCCAAGGCGTCAGGCGTCACCCGGTGTCCGATCCGCGACATCGAACAGGCGGCCAGCGACTGCCCGGTGGACTTCAAGATGGCGACACCCGACGAGGCCCGCGCCGCGATCGAGCAGTTTGCCAGCCGCGACGACGTGGAGCCACCGCCTTCTGCCGACGACGCCGAATGACCGACGGTTCCCCCCACCGGGCCGTGAAGCCGGAGCGTCGGTGAAGGCATCCCCAGGTGTGACGCCGCCCTCCGGTATGGCTCCGCTGTGGGCGGACTCCGCCGCGGAGGGCCCCCGGGTCGCAGATTCTCCGTCGACCTTCATCCCGCATGTCATCGCCTGGAATCTCACCCGCCGCTGCAATCTGGCTTGCGCACACTGCTACATCTCGGCCGGCTCGTGGGAATCTGCCGAGGCGGAGCTCGACACAGATTCCTGCAGAGGGATCATCGACCAGATTCTCGAGGTGAACCCGTCTCCCCTTCTGATTCTGAGTGGTGGGGAACCGCTCGTCCGCGTGGATCTCGAGGATATCGCGCGCCACGCCTCGGAGGGTGGCGCAACGGTTGTGGTGGGCACCAACGGGACCGGGCTGACCGCGGAGCGGATCGATTCGCTCGTGGACGCGGGCGTAAAGGGGGTCGCGCTGAGTGTCGACTCCCTCGATCCGACCTACCACGACCGATTCCGACATGGCGACGGCGCGCTCGCGGAGACGCTGGAGGCGGTCGACCGTCTCGGGGAACGTGGCCTGGACTTCCTCATCCAGTTCTCGGTGACGAAGGGCAACCGGCACGAGCTCGACGAGATCGTGGCATGGTCGGCGGAGAAGGGAGCCGTCTGCCTCAACGTGTATTTCCTGGTCGAGACGGGCCGTGGGGAGGGCATGCGCGGCCTCTCTCCGGAGGACAACGACATCGTTCTCCAACGCCTGACGGAGCTGCAGCGCGAGTACCGGGGACGGCTGATGATCCGCTCCAAGTGTCAGCCCCAACTGATGCGGCATGTGTACGAGAACGACGCCGAGTCCCCGCTGCTCCACTATCGCACGCGGTGCCCCTGTGGCGTTCAATACTGTCGCATCACTCCGGAGGGAAAGGTCACGCCCTGCCCGTATATGCCCGAAGTGGCCGGCGACCTCTCGGAGCGCTCATTCGGCGAGATCTGGAGCGAAGCCACGGTCTTTCGACTGCTGCGGGAAGGGGAGCTGGGCGGCAAGTGCGGTCGATGCGAGTACCGCGAGATCTGCGGTGGCTGCCGAGCCCGGGCGTACGCCGCCGACGGGGACTTCCTCGGACCGGATACATCGTGCGCGTATGAGCCGGAGGGACGGAACGAGCCGGTGCGGCCCGCGGTGTCCGTCACCTACGGGGACGCGGCCAGCCTGGACATGACCTGGTCTCCCGAGGCGACGGCCCGTCTCGAGAGCATTCCTTCCTTTGTGCGTGGCGTGGTGGCGAGCCGGGTCGAGAAGTTCGCCCGCGAGCATGGCCGGGACCGGGTGACGCTGGAATTGATGGGTGAGGTACGACGGTCCATGCCCGTCGATTTTTCCAAACGGTTGCCGTTCTTCGCGGGCGGACGACCGGGCAACGACCAGGCGCGTCGAAAGCACTGACCTGAACCCTTTGATCGCTCCAGGTGAAGGGCGAACGGAGAGGGAAGAACGAGTGGACCTGACGAAGAGTCGTGACGGAAGACGGCGGTGGCTGATGCGCGCCGCCACGGGTGCCGGGCTCGCGCTGCTGGTCGCCATGCCGCTGCTCGCCCAGGCGGCCGGGCCCGACTACGGCGAGTTCGGGATCTTCGGCCTGGACCGCCGTGGCGCCGTCTGGATCGCGGCCCAGCTGCACCTACTCTTCGCGGCGTTCGTCCTCGGCGTACCGATGTTCGCCGTCGTGATCGAGGCGATCGGGATCTTTACGGACAACGAGCGCTACGACAAGCTCGCCAAGGAGTTCACGCGGCTCCTCCTCGTGGCGTACAGCGCCACGGCGATCTGGGGCGCGATCCTCGTCTTCTTCATCTCGACGCTTTACCCCCGCTTCTGGGTCTACCTGACGGCGATCTTCGCACCCTCGATGTGGCTCTACGCGGCGCTGTTCTTCTTCGAGTCGTTCACGCTCTACCTGTACTACTACGGGTGGGACGCCTGGAAGAAAGGGGCAGCCAAGAAGTTCCACTGGGGGCTGGGAATCCTGCTGAACATCTGGGGCACGATCGTGATGTTCATCGCGAACGGCTGGCTCACGTACATGATGAGCCCGCCCCCCGACGTGACGGTGGATACGGCCCCTCAAACGGTTCAGCTCTGGAGTGCGATCAACAATGCGACGTGGATGCCGATCAACATCCACAGGTTGATCGCGAACGTGGTGTTCGGCGGCGCGATCGTGGGGGCCTACGCGGCCTACCGGTTCCTGACTTCCGAGAGCGACGAAGAACGGGCGCACTACGACTGGATGGGCTACACCGGGAACTTGATCGCGATCGGGGCGCTGATCGTGCTCCCCTTCGCCGGCTACTGGCTGGGCCGGGAGATCTACGAGTTCAGCCAGCAGATGGGGATCACGATGATGGGCGGCTTCATGAGCTGGCTTTGGATCATCCAGGCCTTCCTCATCGGCGTGCTCTTCCTGGCGGGCAACTACTACCTGTGGATCGGCATGGGCCGCATCCCGGGCGCCGAGCGTTTCCAGCCGTACATCAAATGGATGCTATTGGTGCTCGTGGTCGGCGTGATCGTATGGGCGACCCCGAACACGATGATCGCGAGCCGCGACGAGGTCGCCGCCATGGGCGGGCAGCAGCATCCCTTCCTCGGGGTCCTCGGGGTCATGAGCGCCAAGAACACGGCCGTGAACCTCATGATCCTCACGACGTTCCTCTCGTTCATGCTGTACCGGCGGGCCAACAAGGAGCCAGTGGTGAGCTGGGCGAAGACGGGGACGATGCTCCAGGGCGCCGCATTCGCGATCGCGGCGGTCATCGTCGTCTTCTACGGCATATACGGGTACTTCGTCACCGCGATCGTCCGCATCGGCTTCTCGGTCTATCAGGTGCTTGCGGTCCTCGCGACGATCATCTTCGTGATCTTGATCGACTCCGCCATGCTGCGCGGGGCGAAGTCGAGGGGCGAGATCCAGTGGGGCAAGATGCCTGCGCGCTCCCAGTACGCGCTCCTGATTCTGGCCGTCACGTTCACCTGGCTCATGGGGCTCATGGGGTTCGCCCGGTCGGGGATCCGGCAGCACTGGCACGTCTACGAGGTCATCCGCGACACCAGCGAGCAGGCCTTCACGCCGGCACTCGGTCCGGCGGCCACCATGATCAGCATCTGCGTGGCGATCTTCTTCGGCCTTGTCGGGATGATCTTCTGGCTCGGCGGCCTTGCGGAGAAATCGGTGTACGAGGAGACGGCCAAGTGATTGCACTACAACGCGTTGCGAGAGTGGCCACGGCGCCCCTTATCGGAGCTGATTGGGAGGAACCGGTCGCATGACGAATCTCAAGATTCTTCTCACGATCATCGGGACGCTCGCCGTGTACACGCTCGTGGCGAACATCATCCCGCAGGTACAGTCGGCGGTCCCCAGGGAGATCGTGCTGACGGCCGAGACGACGCCCGAAGAGCTCGTCGCGATCGGTGAAGAGCTCTATGCGGGCGTCGGCGGCTGTACGGCCTGCCACGGCCTGGGGACGCGCGCCCCCGACCTCGTCGGCGTCGCCGGGTCGGTATGTGAGACGCGTGTACCGGGGCAAGACTGCAAGACGTATCTCTGGGAGTCTCTCGTGAACCCGACGGCGTACGTCGTCGAGGGCTTCCAACCGATCATGCTCGATCAGAGCCGGACAATTGTCCAGCCCCAGCTGTGGGCCCTCGTCGCGTTCCTTCAGGACCAGGGCGGCACGGTCACGGTGAACGCCGACGACTTCGCGTCCGCGCTGGCGGAAGATACGGCACCGGAGACGGCGCCGGCCGACGCTGCTCCGGTCGACCCGGCGAGCATCGACCCGGTGGCGGTCGCCCGGAACACCGGCTGTTTCGCCTGTCACATGTATAGCGGCGAGGGAGTTGAGCTCGGACCGCCGTTCGAGGAGGCCGTGGGCAAGGATCCCGAGTACATCCGGCGGGCGATCGAGGACCCCGGCGCCGACATAGCCGAAGGCTACGAGTCGGTCGCCGGGCTGATGGCGCCGGGGCTCGCCGGCATCATGTCGCCGGCCGAGCTCGACGCGCTCATCCAGTTCCTCGTTACAGGCGACCCCGGAGGCGGCGACGATGGAGACGATGGCTCCGGCGACGGAAGCGGCGAATAGGGAGGCGACGTCATGAATCTGAAGCACCCGTTCTGGCAGGGCGTGCTGGTTCTCGTGCTCGCCTATGTCGTCATCAAGTGGGGAATCGGATATCTCCTGCCGATGATCGGCGTCCCTAGCGCGCCGGTGCCGAGCACGGTGGTCACGCAATACATGCTGACGGTGCTGGTCGGCGTCCTCCTCTACATGAGCGCGGAGTCTGATCGATGGGCCGCGTTCAAGGCACCCATGGTGCGGACCATGGTGGATCCCGGACGCCGGGCGCTCCGCGGCATCCTTCTGGTGGGGCTCCCGCTCCTGGTCGGCTGGGTCGCGTACCAGGGCGTCAAGCCGAGCTTCGGGGCGCCAGCTACCCTTCGGTCGATCCACCCGGCGCCGCCGAATTCGATCACCTTCCGGGGAGCGACCATGGAGCTTGCCGGACTCGAGAATCCGCTCCGCCATTCCGGCGACATGGAGGCTCACCTTGCCGTCGGGAACGCCGTCTATACCCGCAACTGCGTCCCGTGCCACGGCGACCTCCTCGACGGCCAGGGTCACTTCGCCTCGATGCTCACGCCGGTTCCCGCCGACTTCACGAATACCGGCACGATCGTCCAGCTCACGGAGAGCTATGTATTCTGGCGTATCGCGAAGGGCGGACCGGGCTTGCCCAACGAGGGCGCTCCCTGGAACTCGGCGATGCCCGCCTGGGAGACGATCCTAGACGAGAACGAAACCTGGTCCGTCATCCTGTTCCTATACGAGCGTACCGGAAGCACGCCTCGCACGTGGGAGGAAGAAGGCGCGGAAGGGGAGGCGCACTGATGAGATCTGGAACACTGCTCAAGACGATCGCCACGTTCCTTCTCGTCGGCGCTGCCGGGCTGGTGGCGCAGGAGAACGAGAACGGCCGCGTCCTCTATGACCGTTGGTGCGCGGAGTGCCACGGCGCCGAGGGTCTCGGCGACGGGTCCGCCGCCGCGTCGATGCTTCCGCGCCCCCGCACCTTCAGCCAGGCACGCTACCAGGTCCGCACCACGGGTAGCGGTCAGCTGCCGACCGACGACGACCTGATGCACGTGCTGAACGTCGGTCTCCCGGGCACGACCATGCCGGGCTGGCCGAACCTGTCGGATCAGCAGAAGCGCGACGTCATCGAGTACATCAAGAGCTTCTCCCGGTTCTTTGCCGCCGGGCCGGCCCCCGAGCCGCTCGATTTCGGTTCTGATCCGGGTGGCGGGCCAGAGGCGCTGGCGGCGGGAGCCCAGGCGTACCTCACCCTCGAGTGCGAGGCCTGTCACGGCGCCGCTGGACGAGGCAATGGCACCTCCGCGCCGACGCTCGAGGACTGGCGCGGCTTCCCGATCCGGGCGGCCGATCTGACCGAGGCCTGGGCACTGAACGGGGGTAGCTCGGTCAACGACATCCACACACGTGTCCTCACCGGTCTAGACGGTACGCCCATGCCCGCGGCCATCGACGCGATGAACTCGGGCGTGGTGTCACCTGACGAGGTTTGGCAGCTCGCCCACTACGTCGCGAGCATGGGACCCCGCGAGCGGCCTCGCCTGCGCGAAGTGGTGCGCGTGGAACGAGCCTCCGAAGGGCTGCCACAGGACGGGTCCGACGAGGCCTGGGGGGACATCGAGGCGTTCTTCTTTCCGCTCGCCGGGCAAGTCATCGAGGTGCCGCGCAACTTCGCCCCCACCGTGGACGGCATCTGGGTGGAAGGCGTCCACGACGGGTCGGAGATGGCGTTCAGGGTGCAGTGGAACGACCCGTCGAGAAGCCCCGATTCCGAGTGGGACGAATGGCAAGCGAAGATTCTGGCGACGATGGATCTCGACGGCTTCGAGGCCCCAGCGCTCGACAGCACCGGCGCCGTCACCGTCAGATGGCCAGACGCGATCAGGCTGCAGTTCCCGTTCGAGGTCCCGGATGGTGCGGAGCGTCCGTACTTCCTCGGCGGCACCACCCGACAGCCGGTCTATCTCTGGACATGGAGCTCGAACGACGGCGTCGGTGAGGGGCGCGGACGCGGATACGGGTCGGTCGAGCCTCTACCCGGAGAGCTGCAGGGAACCGCCGAGTGGCAGGATGGGAGATGGACGCTCTACCTCAGGCGGCCGATCGCGGCGGGGGCAGACGGACTGACCTTCTCCGAGGGAGTGCCGATCCCGGTCGCGTTCTCCGCGTGGGACGGTTCGAGCGGCGAGACGGACAAGAGGGCCGGGGTCTCCTCGTGGTACTACGTGCTTCTGGAGCAAGAGCCCTCGAACGCGGTCGTGGTGACCCCCCTCATCGCGATCCTCTTGACTGGAGCGTTCGGGCTGGTTCTCGTTCGCCGTGCTCAGGGTCGGGCGCGAGCCTGATACGGAGCCAAATGACGCGGGTTTTCGCCGTAATCGCCTGAAAGATGGCAGGGAGGGCAGGATATGCGTAGCGAGTTTTTGAAGAAGGTCTCCGTGTTGGTTGCAGCCGGTGCGATGGCCGCATGCGGGGGCGGTGACAGTGGCGGGGGCGACCCCGGCGGCGACGCGGGCGGAGGGGAAGCCCCTGCGGCCGCTCAGGTCGATCCGGCCACGGTCGGCACGATCTCGGGCACCATCAACTTTGCGGGCGACTCGCCTGCCCCCACGGCGATCGACATGTCGGCCGAAGCGGACTGCGCGGCCGGCTACGGCCCGGACGGCCCGATGTCGAACAACGTGATAGCTGCCAACGGCAGGCTCGCGAACGTGTTCGTCCATCTCACTGGCGTGTCCGGCGGCCCGGCCCCGAGCGGCTCGGTCCAGCTCGACCAGGAGAACTGCCGGTATATGCCGCACGTCCTCGGCGTGCAGGTCGGCCAGAACATCGAGATCACCAACTCGGACGATCTGCTCCATAACATCAACGCGAGCCCGACCGAGAACCGCGGCTTCAACATCAGCCAGCCCCGCGCCGGCATCACCAGCAATCAGAGCTTCCCTCTTGCTGAGGTGATGGTCCCCGTGCGCTGTGACGTGCATGGCTGGATGCAGGCGTACATCGGAGTCGTCGACCACCCGTACTTCGGTGTCTCCGGTCCCGACGGGAGCTTCACCATCCCCAACGTGCCGGCTGGCACGTACACCGCGGAGGCCTGGCACGAGGCCTACGGCGCTATGTCGGGTAGCGTGACCGTCACCGCAGGCGGCACCGCTACGCTCAGCTTCGACTACAGCTCGGACATGGCGGGTGCGCACGTTCCGCTCGGCGAGCCGCTGGTCATCCGGCACGGAGAGCACGGCATCGAGGTGCACCGCGGAGCCCAGGACTAAGACGCACAACGGAGGGGCGGCGCGCGTCGCGTCGCCCCCCGCTCTAACCCGCAGGCTTCAATGAGGAGATAAGCCCGTGGATTGGTCGTTACCTCTCAATCTCTCCACCCAGGGCGTGGTGATCGACCGGTTGTTCTGGATCATCGCTGTTCTCACGGGGGTCGCGTTCATCCTCGTGGAAGCGGGGATCATCTGGTTCTCGATCAAATACCGCCGCCGCGACGGTCAGAAGGCGCACTACACGCATGGGTCCAAGAAGGCCGAGATCATCTGGACCGCAGTGCCCGCGGTGATCCTCGCGGTCCTGGGGATCTACTCCGGGGGCGTCTGGGCCGACATCCGGGGTGCGAGCGCGCTCCCACAGGACGCACTGACGTTCAACGTGGTCGCCAAACAGTTCGAGTGGAACATCACCTACCCCGGATCTGACGGACGGATCGACACGGCGGACGACTTCGTCGTGCGAAACCAGTTCCACTTCCCGGCGAACGAGCCGGTGATCGTGCGTCTCGAGTCGGAAGACGTCATCCACTCGTTCTTCGTGCCCGAGCTGCGGGTCAAGCAGGACGCGGTGCCCGGCATGACCATCCCGATCTGGTTCGAGGCCACCGGGACGGGCGAGTACCAGATCGCGTGCGCCGAGCTGTGCGGCCTCGGTCACTATTCGATGGACGCGCAGGTCGTGATTCACGACCGGGCTGATTTCGACGCCTGGTCGGCGGGACAGGCGGCAGGGAACTGACGGGTCGTTCGAATGCGCTCAGCGAACCACGAGGCGAGGTGAAATGGCCACGATCGTAGCCGAAGGAACGGGACAGGCGATCCTCGAGGAACACCATCCGCAGACGTTCTTGCGGAAGTACATGTTCTCCACGGATCACAAGATCATCGCGATCCAGTTCCTCATCTATACTCTGTTCTTCCTCATGATCGGCGGCTTTCTCGCGATCATGATGCGGTATCAGATCGCCTGGCCCGATCAGACGCTTCCGGGGGGCGGAATCCTCCCCGAGAGCATGGTGGCGAGCGGCTACATGCTGCCGGAGTTCTACAATTCCCTGGTGACGATGCACGGCTCGATCATGGTGTTTCTCGCCATCATGCCGATGCTGGTCGGCGTGTATGCGAACTACCTGATCCCTCTGCAGATCGGCGCGGACGACATGGCGTTCCCGCGTCTGAACATGATGTCGTTCTGGCTGATGGTGCCGGCGGGGTTGCTGACTCTGGCCAGCTTCTTCGTGGTCGGTGGCGCGGCTTCATCGGGTTGGACGCTCTACGCGCCTTTGAGCGCCCGTCCCGACCTGTCGGGCGTCGAGCTCGGGCAGATCTATTGGCTGCTGGCGCTCGTGCTCATCGGCCTATCGTCGATCCTCGGGTCCGTGAACTACATCACGACCGTGATCAACATGCGCGCGCCCGGAATGACCTGGTTCCGCATGCCTCTCACGGTCTGGGCGCTGTTCATCACCGCGATCCTCGGCCTTCTCGCCATGCCCGTCCTGTCGGCCGCGGGCATCATGCTCCTGTTCGACCAGACCATCGGGACGACGTTCTTCCTGCCCGAGGGTGGGGGGCAGCCGCTGCTCTGGCAGCACCTGTTCTGGTTCTTCGGACACCCCGAGGTCTACATCCTGATCCTGCCGGCCATGGGCTTCACCTCCGAGATCATCGCGGCCGGGTCACGGAAGCCGGTGTTCGGGTACCACGCCATGGTGTGGGCGATCATCAGCATCGCGTTTCTCGGGTTCGTCGTCTGGGGCCACCATATGTTCCAGAGCGGGATGAACCCCATGCTCGGGCTGAGCTTCACGATCTCGACGCTGTTAATCGCGGTGCCGTCAGCCATTAAGACGTTCAACTGGATGGGGACGATGTGGAGGGGGAACCTCCATTTCCACACAGCTATGCTTTTCGCGGTCGGGTTCGTCGCGATGTTCGCGATCGGGGGTCTGTCGGGGATCTTCATGGCGTCGACACCGGTCGACATCTACATCCACGATACCTACTTCATCGTCGCCCACATCCACTACGTCCTCTTCGGCGGGAGCCTCTTCGCGCTCTTCGGCGCGATCTACTACTGGTTCCCGAAGATGTTCGGGCGGATGATGAACGAGAAGCTCGGCAAGGTGCACTTCTGGCTGACGCTGATCTTCTTCAACCTCGTCTTCTTCCCCATGCACGGCGTCGGGATGGCGGGGATGATGCGACGGATCTACGACTCCAGCGGCTACGCGCATTTGCAGGGGATTCAGGACACGAACGCGCTGATCACGTTCGCGGCGCTCGGTCTGTACGCGTCCGGCTTCCTCTTCGCGTTCAACTTCTTCTGGAGCATGAAGAAGGGGAAGAAGGCCGAGGCGAATCCGTGGAACGCCACCACGCTGGAGTGGCAGACTCCCTCGCCGCCGATGCATGGGAACTGGGCCGAGACTCCCGTCGTCTATCACGGCCCGCACGAGTTCAGCCACCCGGATGTCGAAGACAAGGACTGGCTGGCGCAGAACGAGAGGCCGGACGTCGTGTCCCCGGCCGGCGGCGGGCACTAGGCCCCCGTCGCGAGCTCTTGAACGCCTGAACCGCTAGAACCGAGAGAGAAGGACGAGCGAATGGCACACGCCGCTGCCGCGACTGCTGGACGCGCTCACGAGCGCGGGCTGGACGTCTACACCCAGAAGGTGGGGATGTGGATCTTCTTGTGCTCGGAGGTGATGTTCTTTGCCGGGCTGATCGGGTCCTACATCGTCCTTCGATTCGGCGCGTCGGACGCGTGGGGAGAACCGGGCGAGGTGCTGAACGTGCCGGTCACCGCCGTGAACACCTTCATCCTGATCTGCAGCTCGGTCACGATGGTGAAGGCCTTCGCCGCGGCGCAGGAAGGCGATCAGAAGAGCATCAAGATCTACACGCTCGCCACCGCCGCACTGGGGGCACTTTTCCTCGGCGTTCAGGGCTACGAGTACACCGAGCTCATCCTGCACAGCGAGTGGCAGGGGAGTCACGGGTTCACCCCGCAGGCGGGTCTGTACGGGGCGACCTTCTTCACGATGACCGGCTTCCACGGGTTCCACGTCTTCCTCGGAGTCGTGTTTCTGAGCTGGGCCTCGATCCGGGCCTTCCGCGGGCACTGGGGTCCGAACAACTACCAGGGTCTCGAGGTGCTCGGGCTGTACTGGCACTTCGTCGACCTGGTGTGGATCATTCTCTTCACCATCGTCTATCTGATCTGATGCGGAGACCTCGCGAAGAGAGCTCGGCGGCGAGCACAATGGTACGAGAGGAACCGATGAACGGAGCGATTTCATGAGCGACCATGCCGGGGAGCACAAAGCTCCGAACTACATGCTCATCTGGCTGTATCTGTTCATCCTCACCGTCGCCGAGGTCGGGGTCGCGTTCCTCCCGATCCCCAAAGCGATCATCGTGTGGTCCCTGCTGATCATGGCGTTCTGGAAGGCGCTGCTGGTGGCGATGTACTACATGCACATGAAGTGGGAGCCGACAAGGCTGCGGCTCGTGGCGTTGGCACCGCTCCCGGCGGTCGCCATCATGATCATCGTCATCATGATGGAATACGTCTGAGCCGGAGCTTCCTGTGAAGTCGGAGAGTTTGGTCGAGGCCCCCCGGGGCCCTGCGCGGAGAAGGGCGGGATCTCCGGCCCGAAGTCGCGCCTCGGCCGGCGACTACCTCGAGCTCACGAAGCCGCGGATCACTGCCCTCGTGGTGGTGACCGCGGCTGCGGGGTTCTACCTCGGAAGCGCGGGGACATTCGACTTCGTCGGATTCGCGCACGCGATGATCGGCGTGGCCATGGTCGCCGCCGGAACCTCGGCCATGAACCAGGTCCTCGAGCGCGACGTGGACGCCCTGATGCAGCGGACGAAGAACCGGCCGCTCCCGGCCGGGCGAGTAGGACTCCTGCCGGCAGCCGTCTTCTCGGGGACGCTGGCAGCGGCGGGTATCGCCTACCTGGCCGTGATGACGAATGCCCTGACCGGAGCTCTCGCCCTGGCAACGTTCGTCAGCTACGACTTCATGTACACGCCGCTGAAACGCGTGCACTCCCTGTCGACCGTCGTGGGCGCGATCCCGGGGGCCCTTCCAGCACTGGGCGGCTGGACGGCCGCGACGGGCTCGCTCGGGGCAGGGGGTTGGGCCCTCTTCGCGATTCTCTTCGTCTGGCAGCTGCCGCACTTCCTGACGCTGGCGTGGATCCTCCGCGACGACTACGAGTCGGCGGGGATCCGCACGCTGTCGGTCGGGGATCAGGACGGCTTCCAGACCCGACATCAGACGCTCATCTATACGCTGGCTCTCTTACCGGTCAGCCTGCTCCCGACGGTCATCGGGATCACCGGCCCGATCTACTTCGGGGTGACCCTCTCGCTGGGCCTGATCTTTCTCTGGAAAGCCGTGGGTTTCGTGCGAACGCCCGATGCCACCGGCGCGCGCCGGGTCTTCAAGTACTCCGTGCTGTATCTTCCGCTACTTCTGCTGACCTTGAGCCTGGACAAGCTATGAACCCGATGGGCGGGATGACTGGTCAGGTCATGGACGGATACTTCTGGAGCATGCTGTTTCTCGCAGCCATGCCCTATCTGCTGCTTCTCGTCATCGGTGGGGGGCTCTTTCGGGCATTGCGCCGCCAGCGCGAGCGTGAGGTCGCCCATGCCCTGGAAGAACAGGTCGAGTGGGAGGGGCGCCAATGACGCTCCCCGCACGGACGATCCGTGACGGGGTCGTGGCGGGACTGCTGGCGGGGTTCGTGCTCGCCGTCCTGTTCTACTTCTACGATCTCGGGCAGGGGGCTCCCCTCAGGACGCCGGCCTTCCTGTGGGGCGCGCTCATCCAGAGCGGCGCGGCGGATCCCACGGCCGGCGTCGTCGTCGGGTACACGATCCTTCATTTCGCCGCCTGGAGCCTTCTGGGTGTTCTGGCGGCGATGCTGGTCCACTGGGCGACGCTGCCGCGGAGTCCGTTCATCGGGGCGGCGTACGGGCTCTTCGCGTGCTCGTTCGTCTTCTACCTCGGGTTGATCCGGGCCCCCGACGCGATGGTCCTGTCGGCGCCGGGCTGGCCCGCCGTCTTCTTCGGGAACGCGCTCGCTGGCGTCGTGATGTTCACCCACCTCCACTGGGTCAGCACCGAACCCGGCGTGATCGGGCTCCAGGACTTCCTGCAGACCCATCCGATCACGCGACGTGGTATCACGGCCGGGCTTCTCGGTGGCGTCGTCGTCGCCGTCTGGTTCCTGATTATCGATACGGTCTTGCGCGAACCCCTCTACACGCCAGCGGCCCTCGCCACGGTTCTGTTCCAGGGGGGAGGGGACCCGGGCTCCGTGGTGGTCGCCATGGGCCCGGTACTCGGCTACTCATTGGTCCACTTCGCGTTCTTCCTTCTGTTCGGAGTCATGCTGTCTGCCCTCGTGCGACAGGTGCAGAAGTTCCCCCCGCTGGCGTTCGGTCTGCTGATCCTGTTCGTGGTCTTCGAGGTCTTCTTCATCGCAATGGTCGCCGTGCTCGGGCGTTGGATCCTCCAGGAGCTCGCCTGGTGGTCGATCCTCGTGGGCAACATCTTCGCGGCCATCGCCATGGGCTCCTACATGTGGAAGGCTCACCCGAAGCTCGCCGAGCGGCTGACGGCCGACGCGCTTTGGGCGGACTGACCGGCCCTCTCCTCGTCGCGACCCGCAGCGAGCACAAACTCCAGGAGATCCGGGGGGCTTTGTCCGAGGCTCCGATCCGCTGTCTGGGGCTGAACGACCTCGGCCTGCCGGAGCTCGATGAAGAGGCGGACCTCGAGCCCTTCGAGACCTTCGAGAGCAACGCACTTTCGAAGGCCCGCTACTTCCACCACCGATCCGGGGTGCCGACCCTGGCAGACGACTCCGGCCTGTGCGTCGACGCGCTGGACGGGGGTCCCGGAGTGCGCACGAAACGGTTCGCACCCGACGATTGGGCCGCGCGCTGGGGTCGGGATGAGGCGAACAACCGCTGGCTGCTCGAACGTCTGGCGGCCGTACCCGAGGGCCGGCGCAGCGCGCACTATCGGTGCGCGATCGCCATCGTCGACGATCTCGAGTACGCGACATTCGTCGGGCAAGTCGACGGGACCATCGCCGTCGAGCCTCGCGGTACCGGCGGGTTCGGCTACGACCCGTTGTTCGTGCCGGATGGAGAAGACGCCACGTATGCTGAACTCCCGCCGGAGGTGAAGGCGGCCACGAGCCACCGGTCGCGGGCGCTCCGGCTCGCGCTGCCTCACGTCCTCTCCCTGGCCGACGGAACGTCGGGACCCTGAGGCGCTGTCTGGGCCCACCCCTCCCTCAAACCGCGTGTTTCCGGTAACGGCACACGAGTTGCCCGTACAGGTAGTCGGTTCTTGCTGCACCGGAGGATACGAGATGTCACCTCGATTCGAGATGAAGGCGATCCGCTCCTGGACACTTGGGCGCCGGGACCGTGCGGCCACTTCCGAGAGCTCGATACACGGCGATGCGGACGAGGGGGCGGTCGATCTTTCGACCGTGCTCGAGGCCTACGACCGCCGCTTCGAATCGGCTGCGGCCGAGGAGCGGACCGAAGCGGAACGGCATGAGCAGTTTCGCGCCGAGGCCTCTCGTCTCCTCGAGACGGTCATCGGGCCGACCCTCGTCGAGCTGGGTACGGAGGTCCGGGACCACGGTCACGGCTGGAGCGTCGAGTCGAGGGTGGACATCCTGGGTCAGCCGGCACTCGCATGTGCCTTTTCCCCGCGGGACAGCGCGGAAAACGGGATACAGCCCAACGAGCTGAGCTTCCGCTTCGCCTCCCCCGATCGGATGATGGTCGCCGGGGCGGCGCAGGACGGGAGCGAGTTGCAGGAGCTACCACCCAGGTCCTACCACATCGCCGATGTGACGGTCTCGACGGTCGCCGAGGAAGTCACACGCTTCATCACGAGGGTCCTCAGCTAGGACCCTCGCCAGACACATCGATCGGGGCGGCCGGATTTGAACCGGCGACCCCCTGCTCCCAAAGCAGGTGCGCTACCGGACTGCGCCACGCCCCGTTCGCACGAAGATGACGGCCGCCGAGCCGTAAAGCCAGTCGAAGCGGACGGGCCGCGACCCCGAAAGCCAAGCGTGGACATCTCCCAACACTGTACTGCAGACCTGATGCATCATCCTGTCGGTGTGACGCCACAACATCGCGTAAGTCCTTGTCCTGCAGCACGTTCCGAAAGCCTCGCAGAATACATGTCGTAAGCTGGTGTGAAATATCAGCTTACAGGATTTGAGAGCTGTGTTCGCCGGACTGGGCCGCCAGAGATGGTACGCCCGTTGCCCCTGCCCCCCCATCACCCGGTGGATCCGCGAGGCAGAAAAGCGGATCCGTAACCCTCCACGAGGGAGGACGTTACGCGACCGGGCCATTGCACGCGTGAACCGGGCAATGGGGCGGAGGTCGGGACGGGCGGGACCCGAGCAGCGCGCGGACGGCTGGAGACGCGCGACGTATGCGACGCACGATCCGACAGAGAAGCCGAAGACTGGGCCAGCGAGGGCAGAGCGCCGTGGAGTTCCTGATGGCGCTACCCCTCGTACTCCTGCTGCTCGCCGGAATCTTCGAGTTCGGCAAGCACTTCTACACCCGCCTGACGCTCCGCCACGCGGTGGCCGAGGCGGCCAGATTCGCGGTCACCGGGCAGAGCCTCATCGACCAATCCACGGGTCAGCCGATGTCGCGCTCCACCTCGATCGTTCAGGTGATCGTCGATAGGGCCGCGGATCTCGACGTGGACGTCACCGGCATCTCGCTGAATCCTCCTGACGGTGGCGGCCCAGGGCAGATCGTCCAGATCGACGCGACCTATCGCTACAGGTTCGTGCTCACGCCGATTGCGAAGTTCTTCGGCAACGGCTTCGTGGACTTCACGGTGTCGACCGCCGTAATCAACGAGCCGGCGTTCTGATGGCCCGGGATCGCCGCGCGCGCGCGCTGGATCGCGGTCAGGGCCTGGTCGAGCTGATGCTCGTCCTCCCGGTTCTCTTGACTCTCACGTTCGGAATTCTCGAACTGGGGACGCTTCTCGACGTGAGTCACTCGATCACGGGGCTGACACGGGAAGGCGCCAACATGGCATCCCGTGGAGCCCACCTGGACTCAGTGCTCAACGTCACGGCGTACAACGGGGCGGCCATCGGGCTCCAGTCTGGCGGCGGTGTCGTCGCCAGCGAAGTGGTGATGCAGGGAGCCGTTCCCATCGTCATCGATCAGGTCGCGACCCAGGGGTACACGGGGCTCAGCCGGCTCGGGTTGCTCGGAGGACCGGCGACGCCGCTCGCGGGGCAGGGCCTGACCGACGGGAAGACGTATTTCGTCGTGGAAGTCTTCGCCCCATACCAGCCCTTCACGCCGCTCGACGCCCTCGTACGGGCCGTCGTCCCCGATACGCTCTACGACCGGACGGTGTTTTAATGCCTGTTGCCCCGTCGATTCGGGCGGAAGCCCGGCGACTCGCCGCGGATGAGCGAGGCGGAATCCTCGCGTTCGTCGCCGTGGCGATGATCATGATGCTCGCCTCGACCGGTCTCGCGGTCGACCTCGGACGCGGATACGTGGAAAGGATGCGTCTCGGACGAGCCGTCGATGCAGGATCCCTGGCCGCCGCTCGAGCGCTCCGGCTCGGACAGGCGGTTGCACAGAACGAGGCGGATGCGGTGGCGCGGGCCAACGGGATCGACGGCACCGGGGGGGTCGCCACGTCCGTGGTGTTCGGTGTGAACAACCGGGGCGAGAACACGGTCACCATGAGGGCCAGCCGGACGATCCCGACCACGTTCATGAAGGTGCTCGGGCGGGACGACATGTCGTTGGGCGTGGCGGCCACCGCGGCCGTGCCCCCGATCGATCTCGTCCTCGTGCTCGACCAATCCGGGTCACTCGGGGCGACGGGGAGCTTCGGGCAGCTCCAGAACGCAGCTCAGAACTTCGTCGGCTACTTCGACGATTCGATCGACCAGCTCGGTCTCGTGTCCTTCCAGGTCGTCGCGGCAGATCGGTTCCAGCTCGCGCACTCGTTCTCCGGCATGATCACGACGGAGATCAGCAATCTGAGCCCGGCCGGCGATACCAACATGGGTGAGGCCCTGCGGCTCGCCAGCCTGCAGATGCAGCGCCCGAACGTCCGGCCGAGCTCCGGGAAGGTTGTGGTGTTCTTCACCGACGGCCGGGCAACCGCGCTGCGCGGGCCCATCGGTCCTCCCGGGAACCCGGCGGACCGCGTGATCGCAGTCGAGTCCCGCACGTCGACCCTCGTGCGCGGGTACTTCGATAATCCGGACCAGTTGCCCCTGAACGTGCAGGCGAATCCCGACGGGTGCAGTCAGTTCCCACAGTGCTGGGGGTGGGATGAGCCGACCGTCCGGGCGCAGAGTGCCGCCGCAGGGCTGGGGATGGCGCATGGGATTCGTGACCTTGGGGCCGCGATCTACGTGGTGGCGCTCGGAGATCCGGACCAGACCGACCCGCTCATGACCCCCGATCTCCCGTACCTCCAGGCGATCGCGAACGAAGGCGGGATCGTGAGTGGTAGCCAGCCGCAGGGACGTGTCTTCTTCGCCCCCACGGCCTCCGAGCTCCAGCAGATGTTCGATCTCGTCGCGCAGGATCTCCTCGTGCGCCTGTCGGGCTGAGTCGGATACCGGCGGCTGCCTCCCGGCCGCCTACCCGGTCGTGCGGTCCCGCTCCCCGCGGGTCGTGCGGCCGGGCCTCCCCCCAAAGACCCGTTCGCGTCGCGAGTTCGGCTATTCCACGCGGGTGCCCGCCCCTAGATTCCCTCTCGCCCGGGTGCAGCCAGGAGAACCGCTAAGCGAGTGAAGATGGCCAGGACGTCGAAGCTCGCGGCTTTCGCCGCCCTCCGAAAAAATCGCGATTTCACCAAGCTGCTCGCGATGATGCTCCTCAGCTTCCTCGTGATCTTCGTGGTCGGCGTACTGCGACCCATTCGAGACGCCATCGCGCTCGACGGTCTCGAGCCGGGCGACTTCTATCAGGTCTACTTCGTCAGCGCGATCGTCGTGCTGTTCGTTCCCATCTACAACCGGCTCGCCGACCGTATCCGGTGGAAGGAGCTGATCCCGGCGGTCGCGCTGTTCTTCGCGGCGAGCATGGTGGTCTTTCGATTCCTGTATCTCCCGGGTAGCGCCGTCTTCGGGATGGCCTTCTACGGGTGGTACGATCTCATGGTCGCCGCTCTCGTCACCCAGTTCTTCATGGCGACCCAGCTCTTTTACAATGCGCGCGACGCGAAGCGCGCGTATCCGCTGGTGATCGCCGCCGGCTCCGTTGGAGCGGCGGTGGGCGGCGGCATCACGGCGTTCTTCTCGCAGCGCGTCGGGACCGCGAATCTCCTGCTGGTCGCGGGGGCGGCGATCGTCCTGTTCGCTGTCGGGATTACCCTCGTGTGGCGTCGGGAAGACCCGGACGCCGGACGGCCACGCGAGCGAAATCAGGACGAGCAGTTCTCCTCGCGAGAGTTCCGCAGGATCTTCTCGAATCGACAGGTGCAGCTGATCGCGACATCGGTGCTTCTCACCGTTCTCGTGAAGCAGTTCGTCGACTATCAGTACAAGACGCTCACCCGCGAGGTCTTCCAGGATCTCGATCGGGTCAGCGGCTTCCTGGGGCTCGTCGACGCTGCCACCCAGTGGCTTCCGATCATCGTCCTTCTCTCTCTCCGGCCCATCCTGAGACGCTGGGGTGCAGGTGTTACGGTGTTGATCTTCCCGACGGTGATGATTCTCGCCACCGGGGCGCTCGCCACGGTCCTGACGCTGCCGGTCGCGGTTATGGCCCGGACGGGGGAGCGGATGTTCCGGTATTCGGCGGAGCGGACGGGGCGGGAGATCCTCTACGTGCCGGTCCCTGATAACATCCGGCTCAAGGCCAAGGCCTACATCGACGTCGCGGTGGAGAAGGGACTCGGCAAGGTCCTGTCCGCCGTGATCATCCTGCTCCTGGTGCTGGCCACGGGGTCGATGTCGATCATGAATCGTCTCGCCCTGATCGGGTTCATCGGCCTGGGCGCCGCGGTCGTGCTGCTGTTCGTCTTTCTCCGCGTCCGCCGCGAGTACGTGAGGAGCCTCGCCGCATCGATCGAGGGCAGGTTCGCGAGCCTCAGAGGCACGTATATCCCGCTGGTGGAGCAGGGCACCAGACGCATGGTCCGCGAGGCGCTTGCGAGCGGCGAACCCCTGAAAGCAGCGTTCGCACTCGATCTCATCGAGCAGGGGGACGATGAGGACGTGGCGCCGTTCGCGGACGAGCTGACAGAGCTGACAGCGAGTGACACCGTCGAGCTGCGGCTAAGGGCCCTCGACATCCTCGCCCGAGCACCACTGGCGGTCGAAGAGTCCGTCCTCCGGGAGCGGCTCACGGACGATTCGGCCCGGGTGAGGGAACGCGCCGTACGCGCCCTCGTGGCCCGTATCGATGGGCCGGCGGACGAACTGTTTGGCGAGCTTCTCGATCATCCCGATGCGCAAACGCGCGCCGCGACCCTGTCCTGTCTCCGGGGGACTGCAGAGCCGGAACTCGCCGCGCGAGTCGTGGGGCCGATCTTCGCGCGGCACCTGGAGACGAACGGTGACGCGGACCAGGCGGCTCGGCTCGAGCTCGCAGTGGCCGCCGGCATGCTTCCGGGCGACGAGGCGGCCACGCAGGTCGTCCGCCGACTCCTTGAAGACGACGAGGACGAGGTCGCTCGGGCGGCCGTCGCCAGCGCGGCGAGGCTCGGCGGCCCCGAGCTGACCTCGGACGTCATTCAGGCCCTGGGTCCCACCGGAACCCGCGAGGCGGCCCGGGACGCGCTGGCCCGTCAGGGTGAGGCGGTGCTGCAGCCGCTGATGACGGCCCTTTCGGTCCGGACCACCGACCCCACCGTCCGCCGGAATGTCCCGTCCGTCCTGGGCGAGATCCCGACGGACGCGACCGTCGACGCGCTCATCGAAGCCTACATGCTGCCCGAGACTGAGCAGGTCCTCGACAACCGGGCGCTCGGGGCCTTATCCCGGCTCCGAGCCGCGACCGACCTGTCGTTCCCGGAAGGCCGCGTGCTGAAGGCCGTGGGGCGTGAGGTCGATTCGGCTGAACGGTATTCACGAGCTCGCGTGATCGCAGGCAGCCTGCCGCCGGCGACGAGCGTCTCCCTCCTGCGCCGAGCCCTCGCCGAGGCCATCAGCGAGCGGCGCGAAGGGGTTTTCCGGTGGCTGGGTCTCCTCTACTCGCAGGGCGGGATGTATCGGAGCTATCTCGCCATCGAGGGGGGCGAAGACCGACCCAGGGCAAACGCGCTCGAGTGGCTGGAGAGCACGGTCGGGCACACTCTCTTCATGACACTCGACCCCGCGCTCGGGACGGGAGAGGCGGTGGACGGGGATGGAGGGGGACTCGAAGAGTTGAGAAGATTGTGGGACGACGAGGACGTCTGGCTTGCGCGACTGGCCGTCTGGGCCTGCTACGACACCGCGCCGGCGGAGACATTGGAGCACCTTGCCGCCTACGCCCCGGGCGACCCTGGACTCCAGCGATCCGTCACCCGCCTCAGAAGACGTCCCACGGCGACCGTGGGCCAAACGATCGATCCGGAGAGCGACGACATGGACCTCATCGAGAAGGTTTTCCTCCTTCAGAACGTCGATCTGCTCGGTGGTGCACGCAGCCAGCAGCTGGCCCTGCTCGCGTCCATCGCGAACGAACTGGAGGTGGATGCGGATCAGGTGCTGATTTCACGAGAGGAACCAGCGGACGCTCTTTACGTAGTCATCGATGGCGAGGTCGCTCTCGGTGGCGTCGCGGGCAAGTCGATCACGGTCGAAGCCGGGGCCGCCTTCGGTACGTGGGCCCTGATCGACCGTGAGGCCAGCCTGCTGGAGGCGAAAACGACGAGGCCCTGCAGGCTATTGAAGATTCGACAGTCCGAATTCCGCGACCTCCTCGTAGATTATCCGGAGTTGGCCCTGGACCTGCTCCAGGGACTCGCACGGCGAATGCGAGCGCTTGCGGCGTCCGCCTGATCCGATGGCATACGTACAGAACATCCGACGAGAGAGACATCCGCGATGACGGGTCTGTCAGATACCAAGGTGATGATCGTCGACGATGAGGAGATCATCGTGGGCGCCATCCAGAGCTTCCTGGAGTTCGACACGGAGCACTCTGTGCTCCCGTTCACGTCGCCGGACAGGGCACTCGAGGCGCTGGGCGAGCACACGGTCCACATGATCGTCGCGGACTACATGATGCCGGAGATGGACGGGGTAACGTTCCTCACGCGGGCGCGGGAAGTCCAACCCCAGGCGACTCGAGTACTGCTCACGGGATACGCGGACAAGCAGAACGCGATCCGGGCCATCAACGAGGCGGGCCTCTACCATTATCTCGAGAAACCCTGGGACAACGAAGCTCTCAAGATGATCATCCGAAACGGCGTCGAACGCTCGGCCCTGTTTCTCGACCTTCAGGCGCGCATGGCGGAGCTCGCGGAAGCCAACGCAGAGCTCGATGACTTCCGCGAGCGCCTGATTCACGCATTTCTGTGAACGACCGCCCGGCGGCCACGATGCCGACAGAGGAGCCCGAGCAGGCGCTGATCGACCAGGCGCACCTCTCGACGCTCGCGACGCTCGTCGCCGGGGTGGCCCACGAGCTGAACACGCCGCTCGGCGCGATCCGCAGCAACCACGATGTGATCGAGCGAGCGCTCCTCAAGCTACAGGACATCCTCGAGGACGAAGTCGTGACGCCCGACGAGCTACAGGACGTCCGTAAGATCGTCCGCGCGATGGATGGCGTGTTACGGACCAACGGCATCGCGGTCGACCGCATGCGTCAGATCGTGGAGAGCCTCGGGACGTTCGGAAGACCTGACCGGGCTGAAGTCGATCGAGTCGATCTTCGCGAAGGCCTCAATGGCACGCTCGCCGTCCTGAACGCCGAGCTCAAGAAGCACTCCGTGGTGAAGGACTACCAGGACATCCCCGACATCGAGTGCTTCCCGAACCGGCTGAACCAGGTCTTCATGAACCTCGTCCACAACGCGGCGCAGGCGATGGAGCCTGGGGGCACGCTGACCGTCCGCACCCGTACCGACGCCGATGCAGTGGTCATCGAAGTCGAGGACACGGGAAAGGGGATCAGCCCCGATCATCTGGCGGAGATCTTCAAGCCCGGGTTCACCACCAAGGGCCAGCGCATGGGGATGGGTCTGGGTCTCGCGATCTCGAAGCAGATTATCGATCATCATGGTGGGAGCATTTCCGCCAACAGCACGGTCGGCGCAGGCACGACGTTCCGTCTCAGCCTGCCGCTGACGCTCCCGGCCAACACCCGCGACGAAGGAGGTTCAGATGCGAGTGCGTGAATGGAGCTTGGCGATCGCGGTGACCCTCGCGGTTCCCGCGGCGTCTTGGGGACAGGACGCCAACATGGCGCTCCCGGTCGATCAGCTCGAGGAGATCATGAGCACCGGGGACTTCCAGGTGGTCTCGGTCACGACCTCCAGGGGGCTTCCCTCGGAGCGGACGTATCAGATCACCGCGCAGGCGGGCAATGCCATGATACAGATGAAATACGCGCCGGCGGCACGCGGCGCGGACGAGTTCAACAATCGTCCGCGATACGAGCTCGCGGCATACGAGATCCAGAAACTGTTTCTGGATCCGGAGCACTATGCGGTCCCCCCGACGCGTGCCCGCGCCTTCCCGAGGTCACAGGTCCAGGGCGTTCTCGACATGCTCCAGGTCGACTACAAGCCGGAGGCCGAGTCCACGTTCGGGGACTGGGACATGACGCTCGTCCTCCTGCAATACTGGCTGTGGAACGTCGAGGTCCCGGACGAGCTGGACGATGGCGATCGACAGGAAGACGATGTCTACGCCACTCATCTGGGGAACTTCAACCTCGTGACGTACCTCATCCGCCACAACGACTCGAACGAGGGCAACTTCCTTCGATCGACGGTTGCGGAGAGCCCCCGGATCTTCAGCGTCGACAACGGCGTCGCGTTCTCCAACGAAGAGAGCAACCGCGGCTTCTACTGGCGGGATGTCCAGGTCGACCGCTTTCCGGCCGAGTCGATCGAGAGGCTGAGGAGCATCACGGAGGACGAGCTTCAGGCGGCCCTCGGAACGGTGGCCGAGTTCGAGCTGCAGGGAGGCCAGTTCGTCCAGGTCCCGTCAACTGAGAACATGAACCCGGGACGGGGCGTCCGTGCGGGTGACGGTCGCATCCAGCTCGGGCTGACCGAGTCGGAGGTCCGGCAGATGTATCGGCGTCTCGAGCGCCTCATCGGTTGGATCGACGGCGGTCGGTACACCGTCTTCTAGTCGGGTTCGCGAGCCCATCGTGTTCACTCGTCTCCACCCACGCAGGGCAGGGGCCCGCGCCGTCATGCTTGCGGTCGGGTTCCTGGCGCTCACCACGTCGTCCGTCCGGGCGCAGGACGAAGAGCTTCGCTTCGACGGCGAGTACGGGTTGTACGTCCGCGTTGTCGACGATGGCCTGGAGGTCCGGTGGATCACGGCCGAGGCCGGCCCCGGGATGCTACATGCCTTCGTCGAGAGCGAGGAGATCGAGCGCGTGCGCACCGCGTCCGCGCAAACCCACTTCGTGTTCGTGGAGACTCTGGCCCCCGAGGTCACTCTGGTCTACGGGGCCGATGGAGGAGAGGCCCACCGGACCGCGATCGTCAGAGAGCCGCGAGCGGAGCCCGAGATCGAGATCGATGGGGTCGAGACCGCCTACATGTTCGGCGACGTGCACGGCGAGTTCGATCGCGTAGTCGGTCTTCTCAGAAACGCTCGACTCATCGATGAGGAGCTCGAATGGGCGGGGGGCGACAGCCACCTCGTATTCCTGGGCGACATCTTCGATCGGGGCGACGATGTCACGCGCGTCCTGTGGTTCCTCTACAGACTCGAGCGGGAGGCGGCCCAGGCAGGCGGCGCCGTTCACGTCGTCCTCGGCAATCACGAGGTGATGGTGATGTCCGACGACGACCGATACGTCGGGTTCAAGGAAACGGCGATCGCGCAGGCGCACGGGGTGAAGTACGCGAAGCTCTTCGACCCGCACGATTCTGTCCTGGGGCGCTGGTTGGCGCACAAGCCGGGTCTGGTCCGAATGGAGGACCTGCTCCTCGCCCACGGAGGCGTGAGTCCCGAGTACAGGGACTACACCCTTCAGGGATACCAGGACAGTCTTCGGACCTTCATCGACGAGGAGCTGTTCAAGCGTTGGGGCGATCAGGAGTACCTCGACTCGTATGGCGAGGACCCGGAGCCCGACGAGTTCATCGCCGACTCGCTGGGTGTCCTTCGTCGGTGGAACTTCTTCTTCGAGGGAAGCAGCGTGCTGTGGTTCCGGGATCTCGTGCAGTCCGACACGCTCGGGGTCTTTCTCGATGAGGTCCTGGAGCACTTCGACACGAAGGTACACGTCGTGGGACACACACCGGTCAAGACGATTCGGGAGATGTACGACGGGAAGCTGATTGCCACCGATCTCGAGGAAGCCGCCACGGAGCTCCTGCATCTCGCGAGACGGAAGGACGGGGGGTGGGATCGGTATCGCATCCCGCTCTTAGGGGAGCCGACACCGCTAGCGGAGCTCCACAGCGAGCGTTAGCGGCCGGGCAGCTCTCCGTGTATCACCTCGCCCGCGATGACCGTCGCGGCGGCGGTCGCGGGACGGTAGTGGTACAGCCAGTGGTCGACATCGGGCGCATCGAGCACCGCGAAGTCTGCCACCTTCCCGGGCTCGAGCGACCCCAGTTCCGACTCCCTTTCGATCGCCCGGGCCGCATATCGCGTGGCGCCCTTGATCGCCTCCGCTGGAGTCATTCGCTGTCGGTTGCACGCCAACAGCAGCGCCAGAGCCAGATCGTTCGATGGGGCGGTGCCCGGGTTGAAATCGGTAGCCACCGCCACCGCCGCCCCGGCCTCGATCAGTCGCCTCGCCGGCGGCGGGTCCTGGTTCAGCACGAGGGTGGCGATGGGTAGCGTCACGGCTACGACTCCGGCGCTAGCGAGCGCGGCGATCCCGGCGTCGGAGACGAACTCGAGATGATCCGCCGAGGCCGCTCCCAGCTCCGCCGCCAGCTCGGCCCCGCCCCCGTCCGCCAGCTGATCCACGTGAAGCTTCGCGGACATGCCGTGCGCCGTCGCGACGCGGAAGATCCGGCGAGCCTCATCGACCGTGAATGCGCCCTCTTCGACGAACACGTCGCAGAAGTCCGCCAACCCATCCGCGGCCACGGCCGGGATCATCTCTTCGATCAGCAGCCGGACGTATTCCTCGCGACGCTCACGGTACTCCGGCGGAACGACGTGCGCGCCGAGGAACGTCGAGACGATCCTCTGCGGCCCCTCATCGGCCAGCGTCCGATAGACGCCGAGAAGCCGAAGCTCCGTCTCCACATCGAGCCCGTATCCACTCTTGCACTCGATCGCCGTGACTCCCCGGGCAAGCATCTCGCTCGCGAACCCGCGGGCCCGGTCGAGGAGGGACGCTTCGTCCAGACGACGGGTCTCACGGACGGTCGAGGCGATGCCTCCTCCCGCGGCGGCGATTTCGAGGTACGAACGTCCGCGTATCCGATCCGCGAACTCTCCCGCCCGCCAGCCTCCGAACGCGAGGTGCGTGTGGCAGTCGACCAGCCCCGGCACCACGAGGCGTCCACCCGCATCGAGGACCGTTTCGCCACCGTACGCCCCCGGAATCCGGTCCGCCGGCCCGGCCCATGTGACCAACCCCTCGCGCCAGGCGAGGGCCGCATCCGGAACCGCATCGATCGCGCCCTGTCCCTCCGGCGACGCGCACGTCACCAGCGAAGAGATTCCCGTGAGGACCGGCACGTCAGTCCCCCGTCATCGCGGATCCCGGCCGGCGCCGCTCACCCGGACTCTCGACTCAAATCGATCATCGGGAGGTCGACCCCCCGCTCGCGCGCCGTTTCGATCGCGTCCTCGTAGCCCGCGTCCGCGTGCCGCATCACACCGGTGCCGGGATCGCAGGTCAGCACGCGCTCCAGCCGCCTCGAACCGGATTCCGTGCCGTCCGCTACGCACACCATGCCAGCATGGATCGAGTAGCCGATCCCGACACCGCCCCCGTGGTGCAGCGACACCCAGCTCGCACCGCTGGCTGTGTTCAGGAGGGCGTTGAGGAGGGGCCAGTCGGCGATGGCATCCGAGCCGTCCTTCATCCCTTCCGTCTCGCGATTCGGGGACGCGACGGACCCCGTATCGAGGTGATCGCGTCCGATGACGATCGGGGCGTCCACCCGGCCCGTCTTCACGAGCCAGTTGAATCGCTCGCCCATCTCCGCTCGCTCGCCGTACTCGAGCCAACAGATCCTCGCCGGCAGCCCCTGGAAGTGGACCTTCTCGCGCGCCTTCCGGATCCATCTGGCAAGAGAGTCATTCTCCGGAAACGTCTCGAGCACCGCGTCGTCGGTGGCGGCGATGTCCGCCGGGTTTCCGGAGAGAGCGGCCCATCGAAACGGCCCGGCCCCGCGGCAGAAGAGCGGCCGGATGTACTCCGGGACGAACCCCGGGATTCGGAACGCCTCCTCCATGCCACGTAGATCGGCCACGTGGCCGCGGAGGTTGTTCCCGTAGTCGAAGGTGATGGCGCCCGCCTCCTGCATGGCGAGCATAGCCTCGACATGAACGACCATCGAATCCAGGACGCGATCCTCGTATCCCACCGGGTCCGTAGTCGACATTTCCTCGGCCCGATCTACCGAGAGCCCGGCCGGGATGTAGCCGACGCGGAGATCGTGCGCCGCCGTCTGATCGGTGAGCACGTCGGGAATCGCCCCGCGCTCGACCATCGCGGGCAGCACCTCGGCGATGTTCCCGAGCAGGGCGACCGAGAGGGCCTCGCCCGCGGCTTTCGCCTCCCCGACCAGGTCGAGCGCCTCGTCCAGGTTCGTCGACATGCGGTCGCAGTAGCCGGTTTCGAGCCGACGGCGGATGCGCTCTTCGCGCACTTCGACTCCGAGAAACGCCGCACCGTTCATCGTCGCCGCGAGCGGCTGGGCCCCACCCATTCCGCCAAGTCCGGCGGTCACCACGAGGCGCCCCGCAAGCGATCCCCCGAAGTGGTGTCTGGCAAGCTCCGCGAACGTCTCGTACGTCCCCTGGAGGATCCCCTGCGTCCCGATATAGATCCAGGATCCAGCCGTCATCTGGCCGTACATCGTGAGCCCGAGCGCCTCCAGCCTTCGGAACTCCTCCCAGGTGCCCCAGCGAGGCACCAGGTGTGAATTCGCGATGAGCACGCGAGGGGCTTCCTCGTGTGTGCGGAAGACGCCCACGGGCTTCCCGCTCTGCACGAGCATGGTCTCGTCGTTCTCCAGCCGACGGAGCGTCTCGACGAGCTTTCCGTACGACTCCCAATCGCGGGCGGCTTTCCCCGTCCCGCCGTAGACGACGAGTTTCTCCGGAGCCTCGGCGACCTCGGGATCCAGGTTGTTCATCAGCATCCGCAGGGCGGCCTCCTGGTGCCAGCCCTTGCAGCTGATTTCCGTCCCACGGGGCGCCCTGATCGGGCCGTCGGGCTTCATCCGGTCTCGTCCTCGGCAGGTTCGAGAATCTGATTCGGGTCCAGGTCGTCCAGTATATCGGCTCCGACGCCCGCGAGCGCGGCACGCGGGATTGGACCGATCACCTCCGTCCCGACGATGCCGACTCCCACCGCGAAGGCACGCGTCGCAACCTCCTCGTATACGCGTGCGAGCGACGTGGTGTGATAGTCCGTCAGGTTCATCGTGACCTGAGTAAGGCCCCGATGCGAGAGCGTGAGGCCGAGTGCCCGCACGCCCGTGAGCCCGCCACTCGACGCACGAATCGCGGAAGCGATCGCCCGCGCCGTTTCGACGTCCGGGTCGGCCAGGTTGACGTTGAAGCGGACCAGCGGGGGTCGCACGCCGGCGATCACGGCGCCGGCGGCGGGGTGGGGCAGCGACGGCCCCTCATCCGGTCGCCACTTGTCGGAGGCCATCTTGTCGGCCAGGCCCTCGAATCCGCCGGACCGGACCGCCGGAAGCGGACACCGATGCGGGGCGGTGGCGGCATCCTCGTAGTAGAAGACGGGCACCCCCCCCGCACCGACCCGGGCCCCGAAGGCCCGACATGCTTCCAGGGCAGCCGCGTGCCGGTCGGGCTCGTGACGCTCGGCAACGAAGGGTACGACGTCCAGGGCCCCGATCCTCGGGTGCTGCCCCTCGTGCCGGGTCAGGTCGATGCGGGCAAAAGCCTCCGTCGCCAACCGCGTCGTCGCCTCGACCACTGCGTCCGGTAGGCCACGATAGGCGAGGACCATCCGGTTGTGGTCCGGATCGGCCGACGAGTGGACAAGCTCCACCCCCGCCGATCGCACGGCTTCGGTCAGCGCGTCGATCGAGGCCGTGTCGCGGCCCTCGCTGACGTTCGGTTCACACAGGAGGATCACGGGGTCCGGATAGGTCTCCCCCGGCCGGCCCCGATCATGGGATGGGCCCGCCCAGCCCCTCTTCTGCCGCACGCAGCAGCTCGCCCGAGTCCATCATCCCTTCGACGACTTCGAAGTCGGGAGCCAGCGCCCGGTCCGCGACTACGGGACGGATTCGCTCGCGCAGTGCCCTGTACACAGGAGCGGTACCGGCGCCGAGCTTCGCTTCGCCGCCAGGTCGCAGCCACACCGCCTGCGCCGCCGCCACGAGCTCGATCGCGACGACCTTCCGCACGTTCGCGACGATCTCGCGAGCGTGCCTCGCCGCGTTCGCACCCATGCTCACGTGGTCTTCCTGGTTCGCGCTCGACGGGATCGAATCGACCGAGTCGGGGTGGGCCAGCGTCTTGTTGTCGGAGACGAGCGCGGCCCCGGTGTACTGGGTCGTCATGAGGCCTCCGTGCAGACCCGCCTCCTCGATGAGCATCGCGGGGAGGCCCCCGGAAAGCTCAGGCGTCAGTGCCCGAAAGACACGTCGATCCGACAGGTTCCCGGCTTCGGAGATCGCGATCCCGAGCGTATCCAACCACAGCGCGGGTCCGGCACCGTGAAAGTTCCCCCCCGAGATCGCTTTTCGCGTGGGATGGTCCGCTCGATCAGGGAAGATCAGAGGGTTGTCGGACGCGGCGTTCAGCCCCCCGGCGATCCGGTCCCCGAGGAACCCGAACATGTCGTGGATCGGTCCCAGCACCTGGGGCGTGCACCGCAGGCTGTAGGCATCCTGGACTTTGGCCGGATCCGAATCCACGAGCCCGCTTCCCGCCAACAGCGCCCTCAGACGAGCCGCGGTCCTCACCTGACCGGGCTGGTTGTTCGCCTCATGCAGGTCCGGGTGAAACGCTTCCGTGAGGGCGCGCAGACCCTCCATCATCAGGGCGGCCGCGATCTCCGCGTGCACGAGCACCCGGCGAGCGTCATGTATCGCGAGTGCCGCGCCCGCGATCATCATGGTCGTGCCATTCGTAAGGGCGAGGCCCTCCTTCGCCTCAACGATCGGGCGCTCGATCCCCGCGACGCGCATCGCCTCGTCCCCCGTCATCAAGGCGCCGTCGAGCCAGGCTTCACCGCTCGAGTCCTCCGCCATCTCCTCGGGCCCGCGGGTCGCAACCGCCGCCAGGTGGGCCAGCGGAGCCAGATCTCCGCTGGCTCCGAGCGAACCCTTCGCAGGCACCCGCGGGATGACGCCCCGGTTCAGCATTTCGACGAGAGTGTCGATGATCACGGGCCGCACGCCCGATACGCCGCGGGCCAGCGAATTCGCCCGAACGAGGAGCATCGCTCGAACCCAGTCTTCCGGCAGCGGGTCGCCCACCCCGACCATGCACTTGAGGATCACATTGCGCGATAGCATGCGCTGCTGATCCGCGGGGATCCGGGTGTTAGCGAGCGATCCGAACCCCGTGTTCACACCGTAGATCGTCTCGTCGGTCCGACCGACCGCCTCAGCGACCCACTCACGGCTTCTGATGACGCACGCCCGTCCATCCTCATCGAGGGGAGCCACTGTCGCGCCCGACCGTGCCACGGCCACCACGTCCTCGACCCCGAGATCTCTCAGCTCGATGGTGTCGCCGCGCCGAGAATCCACGCCCCGGCTCAGGTCTTCGGCTCCCGCGCTCACCCCGTCTCCTCGTCAGTCGATAGAAAGGCCCGCAGACCGTCAACCGACAAGCGACGCCCCACGAAGAAGCGTCCGAACTCGGCGTACTCCGCGCTCGCCTCATCGTAGCGCATCTCCGTGACGATCTCCTTGAAGCGCAGTGGGTCCGCCGCCCAGAGGGTCACTGCCCACTCCCAATCCGCCAGCCCGAGCGAACCGCTGATCACCTGCGAGATCCGTCCGGCGAACCGCCGTCCGACAGCACCGTGAGCCTGCATGAGCTCGGACCGGGTCTCGATCGGAAGCGAGTACCAGTTCGCGTCTTTGTCCCGCCGCTTGTCCATCGGGTAGTAACAGACATACGGCATGTTCTCGGGTTGAATCGGGTTCAGCCGGCGGCGGACGTAGTCCTTCTCGCGCTGTGCCTCGAGCGCCTCATCCAGAGCCGCCCGATACGCTTCGTGGTCGGCCGGGTCGACACGACCCGCAACCTCCACGGTGAGCGCGTACAACCCCAGCTCGACGATCGACAGGTAGTCATGGTCGAGGTCCATGAAATCAGCCGCTTCGGCAAGGGCGAAGGCGCGCCCCGCCGCTCCGGCCTCCTCGATCGTCGGCCTGAAATGCAGAAGCATCAGATCGACGCCTCCTCCGACCATCCCATACGCGCCGGACCAGCCCTCCGAAGCACCCGAGCTCCAGCGATCCAGGAGGTTGGACAGCCCGGTCGTCAGCCGGGACCGGTCACCGTCATCAAGGGCTTTCAGCGCCGGCCAATCCACTCGGAAGAGCTGATGGAAGACGTACCATCCGTCGAGGGTCCCGGGAGCGAGTTGGGCTCCGCCCCGGGCCGGGACTTCAGTCGTTGGAGCGCGGGCTGATTCCATGATCGCGGAACCTCGCCTTGCCCGGCGGGACCCGCAACAGGATCAGTTGAAGGGGCCGGACAGCTCCGGGAAGCGATAGACCACGACACCGCTGTTGGGGGCGTTGTCGACGTCGACGTACCCCTTCGCCACCATCTCGCGAAGGATCTCCTCGACCTGCTCGAACGTGAGCCCGGTTGTCACCACGCCCTGGGTGACGGTCAACGCTCCGCCGTTCGCCTGAGCCGCCTTCAACAGAGCCTGTTGAACATTGACGCGACCCGGCGGCAACGAGCCGGACTGGCTCGCCGCGACCTGCTGCGGCACGGGCGGACCCTGCATGCGACGCGCGAGCCTGGGGTGGGGCAGGTAGCCCTCCCGGATATTCGCGTCCTTGATGAGGCCCTTCATGCGGAAGAGGTCGACGAACTGGCCAATGCCGAAGAGACCCCACGTGAGGAGAAAGAGGATCCCCGTCCCGTACTTGCCCATGTAGATGCGGTGGACACCCGCCATGCCGAACAGCCACAGACACCACAGTCCGTACCCGATGCCTTCCTTGTACATCCCCTCCGCATCGGGCGGGACCTCGTGTGAGACCGCCATCGGCTGCGGCGGGCCGGCCGTTACCGGCTGTAGGGGCGCCATCTGCATGTGCTGTGGACCCGGCTGCGGACCCTGGTGTGGCGCACCCGGCTGTTGCGGCCCACCCCCGGGCGTGCCCGGCTGCGTGCCGCCATATGACGGGTGCGTTTGACCCTGGTCGTTCGGTTGCTCGGTCATCGCCTGCCTTCTACGCGCGAACCCACCCGCGGGTTTCCTCGCCACCCCCCGATTGGGGCGCTCGAGCGCCCCACCGTCCGCGCGCGTATTGCCCTGATCGCCGCAGATAAGCGGCGCATCCTACCCACATACTCAAGTCATGCCCGTTGTCTTGCAACTGAAGGGCCAACCTCTAGATTGCAGCGCCCCGATTCAGGGGTGCAGGTGTCCCGCTCTTGCGGGCGTGGTGGGCGTAGCTCAGTCGGTTAGAGCGCCAGGTTGTGGCCCTGGAGGTCGCGGGTTCGAATCCCGTCGCTCACCCTCCCTTTCTTCACACCCAACCGATCGATGCCCATGTCCGAACCCGTCGACCCGCGGAGGAGCACCGGAGCCCCCGTCGCGCGCTGGAGCGAGCTGGAGGATCGAGTCCCCGCCTACGCGCTCGTGAATGGCGTCGATCTCGTCGTCATCCGCTTCGACGAGGCGGTTTCCGTCCTCTACGGCCGCTGTCTGCACCGTGGCGCTCTTCTCTCCGACGGCCACGTGGACGGAGAGAATCTCATCTGCGGAGTGCACGGGTGGGACTACCGCTACGACACCGGCGTCAGCGAGTACGCGAACGATGAGGTGCTCGAGAAGTTCGATGCGTGGGTCGACCTGGACGAGGATGCAGTCCACGTCGACCGGACCCAGGTCTCCGCCTGGGCCGAGGCGCACCCACAGCCGTACGACCGGGACCAGTATCTAGGGCTGTACCAGGACCCGACCGGCACCCCGGCCGAGCCTCACAACAAGTACATCCAGCACCTGGCCCGAAACGGGCTCGATCGCTGGGGGCACCATGGCAAGGTCTCGGCGATGGGGGTGCCACTCACCGAGCTGCCGCGCTGGTCCGACATCCAGATCCTTACGGGACAGCTCGCTCGGCGCCCCCTCCTCGACGACGCTCCGGTCGATACGCGGGTGACGATCGGCGCGAACGCGGCCCGACCCCTGGAGCTGGAGATCCCGCTCTTCGTGTCGGACATGAGCTTCGGGGCACTGAGCCAGGAGGCGAAGGTCGCCCTCGCGCTCGGGGCCGAGGGGGCCGGCACGGGCATCTGCAGCGGGGAGGGCGGCATGCTTCCCGACGAACAGCAGTCGAACTCGCGCTATTTCTACGAGCTCGCGTCCGCCAGGTTCGGCTGGTCCCTCGATCGAGTCCGCGACGTCCAGGCGTTTCACTTCAAGGGCGGGCAGGGCGCGAAGACCGGGACCGGCGGTCACCTCCCGGGCACCAAAGTCGTGGGTCGAATCGCCGAAGTCCGCGGTCTCGAGCCGGGCGAAGCCGCGATCAGCCCGGCGACGTTCCCCGACCTCGTCGCCGTGAGCGACTTCCAGTCGCTGGCGGCCGAGGTGCGCGAGGCAAGCGGCGGCATCCCGATCGGCTTCAAGCTTTCCGCCCAGCACATCGAGGAGGACATCGACTTCGCTCTCGACATCGGGGTCGACTACATCATCCTCGACGGGCGTGGAGGCGGGACCGGCGCCGCGCCGGAGCTGTTCAAGAGCAACATCTCGGTCCCGACGATCCCGGCGCTCGCCAGGGCGAGACGCCATCTCGATACGCGCGACGCCGGCTCCGTCACACTCGTGATTACGGGGGGGCTCAGGACGGAGTCCGACTTCATCAAGGCACTGGCCCTCGGCGCGGACGCGGTCGCGATCAGCAACTCGGCGCTACAGGCGATCGGGTGCCTTGGAATGCGGGCGTGTCACACCAACAACTGCCCGGTGGGAATCGCGACCCAGAAGTCGGACCTGCGCGCACGACTGATCATCGAAGAGTCGGCCTCGAGACTGACACGCTTCCTGGAGGCGACCGTCGAGTTGATGCAGGTGATGGCGAGGGCGTGCGGACACTCGAGCCTCGCGGACTTCGAGCTTGCGGACCTGACGACGTGGGACCGCGAAATGGCCGCACTGGCGGACATTCCCTACGCGGGCGTCCATGGGCCGTGAGCGACTTCGGTCAGCGTGCCCTGAACGGCCGGTTCTGCGAATAGAGGCGGAGCCGAAAACCCAGGCCTGACAGCTCGGCTCTCGACGAGTCCCCCCGAACTTCAGCGAGCCGCACCGCGCGACTCGCCGCCGCCACAGCCTCCTCGTACCTCCCGGCCTCGGCGTATGCCGCGGCCAGGACATCCAGGAGCCGGTAGTCCGCGGCGTGCCCTTCGACGACCCGCTCGGCAAGCCGTACGGCCACGTCCCCGTCGCGCGTCGACCCGTCGCTCGCGGTGGCCAGGCCCCAGGCCACCAGGGCGAGATTGAATCGGGCCGCCACGTAGCGTGGCTCGAGATCGAGGGCCCGCTCCAGGTGCGTCGCCGCTCGGGACAGCGCCCCCATCTGTCGAAGCGCGTTGCCGAGATTGTTCAGACCTTCGGGGTGATTCGGATTCCCGTGTACCGCCGCCTCGAAGTGCGCCACGGCCCGTTGCAGCTCCCCCCGTTCCGCGGCGATGACCCCGAGATTGGTATGCGCCGAAGCATGCCCGGCGTCGAGGCGGGCGACCGTCTCGAAGTGACGCACCGCCTCGTCTACTCGCCCGAGCTGTTCGAGCGAGACGCCCATGTTGTAGTGCGCGACCACGTAGCCGGGCCTCGAATCGATTGCTTCCTCGAAGTGCCTCACGGCCTCCTGGTGACGACCGTTCGACTGGTCCACCGTCCCGAGCCCGACGTGCGCGGTGGGTTCGCCCGGCTTCATGGCGAGCATGTGGCGCCATCCCTCGACCTTCGACGCCAGGTCCTTCTCCCCGAAGTCCGCCACCAGCGTCGGCAGGTCGGCACCGGAACCGGGCACCACCTGCATCCAGATCTCACCCATCTCATCCGTCGAGCGCGGACCGTAAATCACGCGCTCCGGCGGTCGCGTCGGGTTGTGTGGGTTGGATTCCGAGTTGTCGTACACGAACCGCGCGTCGAGCCTCGTCCCGGCGGGAAGCGAGAGCGGAGCTTC
>Ga0224508_10000407_pt1 | contig 42515 bp, 38 predicted proteins | sample SF_Jan12_sed_USG_4_FD_170157 | JGI IMG/M metagenome (GOLD analysis project Ga0224508, IMG submission 170157) | Sediment microbial communities from San Francisco Bay, California, United States - SF_Jan12_sed_USGS_21 | ecosystem: Environmental > Aquatic > Marine > Sediment | place: USA... | reverse complement strand
CCTTTGGGGCGAGGTCGCGTTCTGGGCTATCGCGACTATCTTCATGATCATCTTCGCTTCGGCGGGTCTCGGTTACTGCTTCCGCGCCTATATGGTAATGCTATTGCCGGACGGCGCATCGCGATTCATGAAATCAGCGCCTCTGACGGCCTCGTTCGGCCTTCTCGTCATCATCGTCATGCTGATCCTGGCGCTCTTCGCCGACGTGATCGCTCCGTTCGGCGAACGCCAGATCGTCGGCGATGTATGGCAATCGGCGGATGCGACCTTCCTGCTCGGCACCGACAATCTTGGCCGGGACATGTTCTCGCGGCTGATCTACGGGGCGCAGACCACCATCGCTGTGGCCTTGGCCGCGGGCGTGCTGTCGTTCGCCATCGGTATGTTCCTCAGCTTCACGGCCGCTGTGATCGGCGGATGGGTTGACCAGGTGCTCAGCCGGTTCAACGACCTGATGCTGGCGATCCCGACCCTGATTTTCGCCCTGGTCGTCCTGGCGGCGCTGCCTCAGAACATCTTCATCCTGATCGCGGTGATGGCAGTCATCGACCAGACCCGCGTGTTCCGCCTGGGCCGCGCGGTGGCGGTCGACATTGTGGTGCTGGACTTCGTCGAGGCCGCGCGGCTGCGCGGCGAGGGCTGGTTCTGGATCATCTTCCGCGAGATCCTGCCGAATGTGCTGACCCCGCTGATCGCCGAGTTCGGCCTACGCTTCGCCTTCGCGATCCTGTTCCTCTCGACGCTCTCGTTCCTGGGCCTGGGCATCCAGCCGCCCGAGGCCGATTGGGGCGGCATGGTCAAGGACAACAAGGACGGCATCATCTTCCTGGTGCCGGCGGCGCTCTATCCCGGCGCCGCGATCGCCATCCTGGCGGTCAGTGTCAACATGGTGGTGGACTGGCTCTTGAACCGCACCTCCAGCCTTAAAGGAGGGCGTGGCTGATGGCTGCTCTGCTTCAAGTGCGCGACCTGCAGATCGGCGCGACGGTCTATCCGCCGGGCGAGGACCCCTTTGACATCGATATCGTCCACGGCGTCGATTTCGACCTGGAAAAGGGCAAGGTCATCGGCCTGATCGGTGAATCCGGCGCCGGAAAGTCGACCATCGGCCTCGCCGCGCTTGCCTATGGCCGTGGCGGGGTGCGGATCACCGGCGGCACGGTCCTGCTGAAAGGCAAGGACATCCTGCGCTATACCAAGGCCGGCATCCGCGACGTGCGCGGGCGCCATGTCTGCTATGTGGCACAATCCGCGGCGGCCGGATTCAACCCGGCCATGCGTCTCGGCGACCAGGTTGTCGAGGCGACCGTGCTCCACGGCATCATGAGCCGGTCGGAGGCGCTCGAGCGGGCGCGCTACCTCTTTGGCGTGCTGGGACTGCCCGATCCGGACAATTTCGGCCGGCGGTTCCCGCATCAGGTCTCGGGTGGCCAGCTTCAACGGGCGATGACCGCCATGGCGCTTTGCTCGCGGCCGGAGTTGATCATCTTCGACGAGCCGACAACCGCGTTGGATGTGACCACTCAGATCGACGTTCTGGCGGCGATCAAGCATGCGATCGAGGAGACCGACACGGCCGCGATCTACATCACCCATGACCTGGCGGTGGTGGCCCAGATCTCGGACGACATCATGGTTCTGCGGCACGGCAACACGGTCGAATACGGGTCGGTCGAACAGATCATCGAGGCGCCGAAGGAGGAATATACCCGCGAACTGATCTCGATCCGCTCGGACATCAAGCCCGAGGCGCCGGATCAAAGCGACGCGCTTCTCAGGATCGAGGGCGTGGATGCCGAATACGGCCCCAATGCCAAGGTCCTGTTCGACGTGAACATGCACCTGCCCAAGGGCCAGACCCTGGCGGTGGTGGGCGAATCCGGCTCGGGCAAGTCGACCACGGCCCGGGTGATCACCGGGCTTTTGCCGCCGACCAAGGGCACGGTCTATTTTGACGGCCAGCCCCTGCCGCCGGCGCTGAAGGACCGCACGAAGGAGCAGCTTCGCGAGCTGCAGATGATCTACCAGATGGCGGATGTGGCGATGAACCCGCGCCAGACGGTTGCCGAGATCATCGGGCGCCCGCTGACCTTCTATTTCGGCTTGAAGGGCGAGGAGCGGCGCCACCGGGTGACCGAACTTCTGGACCTGATCGAGATGGGCGACCCCTTCGCCGACCGCTATCCGGCCGAGCTTTCCGGTGGGCAGAAGCAGCGCGTCTGCATCGCCCGGTCGCTGGCGGCACAGCCACGGCTCCTGATCTGCGACGAGCCGACATCGGCGCTGGACCCGCTGGTTGCGGAGGGGATCCTGAAGCTGCTGCTCGAATTGCAGGCCGAGACCGGGGTCAGCTACCTCTTCATCACCCACGATATCGCGACCGTGCGTGCGATCTCGGATTCGATCGCGGTGATGTTCAAGGGCTCGGTCGTGCGTTTCGGGCCGAAGTCGAAGGTTCTGAACCCGCCCTTCGACGACTACACGGACCTGTTGCTGAAATCCGTGCCCGAGATGGAACTCGGCTGGCTCGAAAAGGCGCTCGCAAGCCGCAAGATGGCGGCGGCGGGGAACTGAGCCACACTTTCCGCTAGTTCGACCGGAGGGCCTCGGCGGCCCTTCGGCTTTCTTGTCATTTCCATACCCGGAAGCATCGGCCTCGATCTGGGCCGGCGCCTTGAATTGATCTTGGTCATGAGCCGGAGCTTGTGGGGAGTGTACAGGGACAGTCGAGCTGCTTGCGAAGCAACCAAAGGCTTCCGGCCAACACCGAGACTAGGTCGCGAACATTTCAGCGAGGGTGACGTTCGCGTGGCGCATTTCAGACGCGCCAAAGAAGTTCTGTGCGTGCAGGAGTTTGAACAATGGCCCAACCGATTTCAGGAACCAATGGCAACGATATTCTCATCGGCACGCTCGTCGATGATCTCATCAAGGGCCGCGACGGCGATGACGATCTCTTCGGAGAACCGGACGTCGTGTTGGACGGTGCGGATTTTCAGGCCGGCGATGACAGTATCACCGGAGACAAGGGTGACGACATCGTAGTCGGCGACTCGGAGAATGTAACCTTCGCTTTCCCCCCTTCGGGCGAGAGTTACTTCGGTGGTGATGACCGTCTGTCTGGCGGAGATGGCGGCGATTATCTGGTTGGCGACGTCGTCGATTCTGGCACTCCTGACACCCAGCAGCATTTCGGCGGCGGGGATGATGTCCTGTCCGGTGGCGCAGGCGCTGATCTTTTGATCGGGGATGTCGAATTTGGCGCGTTCTTCATCGGCGCCACTTTCTCTGGAGGAGACGATTCTCTGAGTGGCGGGAGGGGGAATGATCAAATCTTCGGTGATGTTCGGATCAGCGCTACTGGCATGGTCGGTGCAGAGGACGTGGTAATGGGAGACGACCTGCTGAGGGGTGGGAGCGGGGACGACCTATTGTCCGGCGATGTCGAGCGCATGAACGGTGTCGACGAAAGTGGCAGTCTAACAACGGGCTCGGACCGCCTGTTCGGCGGCACTGGCAATGACATGCTGTTCGGCGACGGCATCGATCTGTTTGCTGGTGAAGATAGTGTATTCATTCTGGGCGATGACGATCTGCGGGGCGGTGCCGGCAACGACGAACTTTATGGGGATGGGGGTGAACTACGTTCCAGCGTCCTGGTGGAAGTTTATACCGCTGGAAATGACCGCTTGTCCGGCGGGGGAGGTGATGACTGGATCTTCGGCGACGGCGAACACATCAGCGCCTCCGAAACTCCGTTTGATCTTCTTGCAGGAGACGACACCCTCTCCGGCGGGTCTGGGAATGATTTTCTCTTCGGTGATGCGTTGTCCGCGGATGCGTTCACCGTTGGTGACAACTTCGGCGCGCAAATAGAGGCCGGTGCCGACACGATAAACGGCGGCTCCGGCGACGATTTCATCGTCGGCGACTTTCAGGCCGCGTCGGTCGACGAAGTCTCGACGATTACCGGTGGCAATGATCTGCTCACGGGCGGGGCCGGGAACGACACGTTCTTCTTCCTCGAGGGATCTGCCGAGGATGTCATCACCGACTTCCGGGCAGGCGCCGGCAGCGATGACATGCTCGACGTGACCGACTACGGCATCGATGGCAGCAATTTCGGGACCGTGCTCGGCGAGGACGCGGGTGGCAACGCGGTCCTGACCTTTAACGTGGATGACAGCATCACGCTGCTGGGCGTCGACGCGGACGATCTGCATGCCGACGATTTCGTTCCGATCTAGTCCGGCTTACGAGGTGATTAGCCCTTTGGACGGAGAGTCTTGCCCCTCCTAACGTCGGCCTCTGTCACAATCGAGACCTTTGACCGGCTGTGCCAAACGTCTGTCATCGAGCAAACTACGGACACTCTGTGCGTAAGGTCTCATTCGGCTGATATTGTTGGAAAAGTGGAAATCTGAGGGCGTCGGAATTTCCGCTCGAAGAATGAGTTTCCGAGAATTGGGTCTGGATTCACCCCCACAGGCTCTCAGCGAATCCCACATAGCGAGAGCCATAAATTTGCGATCCCCTCGGCCAAAAATCAGTGCTGCGCCTGCACGGCCGAAAAATTCTCCAATCCGGACTGGAAAGGGAGTTTTTCAACAGTATCGGCTCGGAGCAGTCATCCGACGCTTTCGCTAAGTTGATGGGTCCTGACCCTAGGGAACCGTCCCCGCAGGCAGTTCCGCGCAATAATCCGCAATCCGGCCGGGCGTGGTGATCCAGAGGCGCTCGCGATGGGTCATCATGTGCTCCAGCGCTCGCCTCAAAGGCCGCAACCGGTGTGGCTGGCCCACCACGAATGGATGGGTGATCACATTGAATACCAGGGGATACTTGGACGATTGGGCCAGCAGCTCGTCGAACTGGTCGATCAGCATCTCCTCGAAGTCCCGCGCGCTCAAGTGGCGGAACACCAGGGCAGGGGAATCGTTCACTTCGATCGAGTAGGGGACCGACAGGATCGGTCCTGACCTCGTCCGCATCCAGAACGGCTGATCATCCGCCGGCCAGTCCATCACGTAGTCGTATCCAGCCTCCTTCAGCAGATCGAGCGTGACCGGCGATTGCGCCAGATAGGGCCCCAGCCAACCCTTGGGCGCCGCGCCGAAATGGCGGACGATCCCGTCGGTCGACTCGGCGATCAGCCGCGCCTCCTCCGCCTCGGGCAGCACGTCCTGGCGCTCGGAATTGGTGCGGCCGTGACCGACCACCTCGTCGCCCCGCTCTTTGATGCGTGCGACGATATCCGGGCAGTAATCCAGTACCGCCGTGTTCACATTGTGCGAGGCGGGCAGGTCCAGCTCGTCGAGCATGTCGAACAGATACCACTGACCGACCCGGTTGCCGTAGTCGCGCCAAGCATAGTTGCGCGCACTCTGCGGCGCAGCCACCACCGTGTGATCGGTGCCCAGCCCGTCCAGATAGGCGAAATGCTCGATATTGTTGCCCACAAAGAAGGCCAGCCGCTTGCCGCCGGGCCAGGCGTAGACCGGTCGGGCGGGCAGGGCGCTGTAGGCATAGCGGTCGTGGCGCTTCAGCTCCATGTGGCCAGCTTGACAAGGGGAAATGCGGCTCGTCAACTGGCCAGCGGAATTCCGAACGACGGAGGCGGCACATGCGCCCCCCGAAACGCCCCTGGTCCGGCATCATCACCGAGGAGGAGGAGCGCCGCTACCAGGCGGCGGGCTTCGGCGGCGCGGGCGGCGTGGGCACCCGGCCCGGTCTGCTGATCATCGACGTCCAATACCGGACGGTCGGGACGAAGCCGAAACCCTATTGGCAGGCCATCGAGGAATACCCGACCTCGTGCGGCGACGAGGGCTGGAATGCGGTCGAGGCCATCCGTCCGCTGCTGGCGGCCTTCCGGGCGGGCGGCTTCCCCGTGTTCTACCCGCATGTGGCGCCGAAGAATGCCCAGACCGACGCGGGCCGGCTGGCCGAAAAGATCCCGTCGATCATGGGGATAGATGCCAAGGGCTATGACTTCGTCGAGCAGGTCGCGCCCCGGCCGGGCGAAGTGCTGCTGCCCAAGAAGCACCCTTCGGCCTTCTTCGGGACGCCGTTGACCAGCCACCTGATCGACTTGGGCGTCGATACGCTCTTCGTCACCGGCTGCACCACCAGCGGCTGCATCCGGTCCTCGGTCACCGACGCCTTCGCCTATAATTTCAAGGTCGTCGTGCCCGAGGAATGTGTCTACGACCGCAGCCTGACCAGCCACACGGTGAACCTCTGGGACATGAACGCGAAATACGCGGATGTGATGCCGGTGGCCGAAGCGATGGGACTGTTGGAGGCGATTCCGGCGTAGGGTGCGCATTCATGCGCACCACCCGTTTCGCCAGACGGTGCGCATGAACGCGCACCCTACAGCCAATGGAGGGGATACAGAGTGGACCGCGCCATCGAAATTGAAGGCGATGTTGGCGAGCGTTTGATCGCCCTCGCGCACTGGGCGACGGCACTCGAATGGACCGCCGTTCCCAAGGGAATCCGCCGCCGCGCCGCGCTTGTCCTCTGCGACGATCTCGCCGCCATCGTCGCGGCGCGCGGCGAGCCTGAACTGATCGCCTTTCAGGACGGGCTGGCACGGTCATCTGGACCGGCCGAGGCGACCGTCTTCAACGCGCGCGCCACGCGCCTCGACCGCTACTCGGCGGCGGTGGCGAATGGCGGGGCGTCCGATTGGTGCGAGCTCGACGAGGGCTACCGCCGCGCCATCGGCCATGCAGGCATCTACTGCCTGCCCGCGCTGATGGCCGAGGCCGAGGCGACGGGTGCCAGCGGCGAAGACCTGCTGCGGGCGCTTGTCATCGGCTACGAAACCGTGGCGCGGATCGCGCTTTGTTTCTCGTGGGACAGCCTGGTGCTGCACCCCCATGGCAGCCTCGCGGCGGTGGGGGCGGCGACGGCGGTGGGCGCGCTGAGGCGCCTGCCGGCGGACCGGATGGCGGCCATCATCAACACCTCAGCGACCCTGGTCGTGCCCGGGCCCTACAGCCATGCGGTCAAGGGCGCACTGGTGCGCAACGTCTGGCCCGGCATCGGCGCCTGGGCCGGGATGCGCGCCGTCGACTGGGTCGAGGCCGGGATCACCGGCACCCCCGGCAGCCTGCACGACGTCTTCGCCGGCGCCTTTGGCGGCACCTGCGCGCCACGGGCGCTGAGCGCGGATCTGGGCACCGAATGGGGGCTGGCGGACGGCTATCACAAGCTCCATGCCTGCTGTCAGTATGCCCATGCCGCCGTCGAGGCGACACTGGAGCTTCTGGCACAGGCGAGTGCCGACCAGATCGACCGCATCCACATCGACACACATTGGCGTGGCCGGACTTTGGAGAATGTGGAACCGGCAACCACCCTGGCGGCCAAGTTCTCGATGCAGCATGCGCTCGCCACCACGGCCATCCACGGCCATGCGGGCGCCGAGTCGTTCCATGCGGCGACCCTCGACGACCCCCGCATCGCCGCGCTGCGCGCCAAGATCAGCATCGGTGCCTGGGAGCCCGAGCTCCCCGCGCCGAACGATCGCCCCGCGCGCGTGAGCTGGCACTTGACCGATGGGCGGGTGCTATCGGCCGAGTGCCTCAGCGCGCGCGGCGGACCGGACCGGCCGTTCGCGCCCGGGGAGATCGCCGGGAAGGCAACCGGCATCGTCGCGCAGCCCTATCCGAATATGGGCCCGGTGTTGCTTCAACTCCTGGCACTCGACCAAACGGTCCTGGCGCAGCCTTGGCGCGACACGGTCGATGCGATGGTTGAATGACCGACCTCGACTTTTTGGTGATCGGCGCCGGGGCTTGCGGTCTGGCCGCGGCCATCGCGGCCCATGATGCCGGGCTCGGCGTCGCCATCGTCGAGAAGCGCGACCGCCCCGGGGGCAATTCGGCGCTTTCCACCGGATCGATCCCCGGGGCCGGGTCAAAATACCAGCGCGCCGCCGGGATCGAGGACTCCCCCGATCGGATGATCGCCGACCTGATGGCGGTCAGCGGTCCCCACGACGCGGACGGCCTGACCCGGCTGATGGCCCGGATCTCGGCACCGCTTTGCGAATGGCTGATCGAGGATCTGGGCTGCCGCATGGAGCTGATCACCGCCTACCGCCATGTGGGCCATTCGGTCGAGCGCCTGCACGCGCCGCGCTCGCGCCGGGGGCAGGACCTGGTTGATGACCTCCTGGCCTGCGTCGCGGGTCGTGGCGTTCCCCTGGCGGTCGGGAACGCGGTCGACGGGCTGACCGATGACGGCGACGCCGTGACCGGGGCCATCGTTGCAGGCGAGGCGATCGGTGCCGCCAAGGTCCTGCTGGCGACCAACGGCTTCGCGGCGAACCGCGAGATGGTGCGGGCGAACTGCCCCGAGATCGCCGAGGCGGATTATTACGGCGCCCTCGGCAGCACCGGCGAGGCGGTGGATTGGGGCATGCGGCTTGGCGCCGCCTTGGGCAATATGGCCGCTTATCAGGGCTATGCGGCGGTCGCCTATCCGCAGGGCCAATTGCTGAGTTGGACCACGATCGAGAAGGGCGGAATCCTGGTCGGCGAAGACGGGCGGCGGTTTGGAAACGAGGATGCGGGCTATTCCGGCTTCGCGCCCCAGGTCATGGGCCAAGGCGAGACGGCCTGGGCGGTGATCGACCAGCGTATCCACCAGGTGGCGCTGGCTGAGGAGGAATACGCCGAGATGGCGGGAATGGGCGCGATCCGCTGGGCCGACGACACCCGCGCGCTGGCCGAGGATGCCGGGATCGACCCACTCGGCCTGACCGAGGCGGTTACTACCTACAACGCGGCGGCGCGTGGCCATCTGCCGGACCCGTTCGGGCGCCAGGCCTTCGCGCTCGCCCCGCTGGAGCCGCCCTTCGGCATCGCGGCGGTCAAACCGGGTCTCTTTCACACCCAGGGCGGGCTTCTGGTCGACGAACACGCAAGAGTCCGCCGCGCCGACGGCGGGATCATCCGCAATCTCTTCGCCGGTGGCGGTGCTGCGGCCGGGATAAGCGGGCGCGCGGGGGCGGCAGGCTATGCCTCGGGCAACGGGCTACTGACGGCGCTTGGCCTCGGCTGGATCGCTGGCCGCCGCGCCGCGGCGGAAGCCAAGGGATAGGGTCGCTCGCGATCCGGGGTTGGTGCCCCGGCCCGTCACATCATCAGATTCGGCAGGAACAGCACGATCCCGGGGAACGCGATCAACAGCGCCAAGGTGATCACGTCCAACAGCAGGAAGGGCAGCACCCCCGCGAAGACATCCTCCAGGCTGAGCGGCACCGGCGAGGCCGAGCGCACCACATAGACGTTCAACCCCACCGGCGGGGTGATCAGCGAAATCTCCGCCAGCTTGATCGCGATCACCCCCAGCCAGATCGGGTCGTAGCCGACGCCTGTCATGATCGGGAACATTACTGGCAGGGTCATCACCATGATCGCGATCGGGTCGATCAGCATCCCCAGGACCAGGTAGATCAGGGCGAACGCCATCAGGTAGAGCAAGGGCGGCATGTCCAGCGCCAGCAGCCAGTCCGAGATATCCGCCACCAGCCCCGTATAGGTCAGGAACCGGGCGAACAGCATTCCCCCGATCACGATGATGAAAATGGTCGAGGTGGTAATGCCCGCATCCTTGAAGGTTTCGAGCAGGGTCCGGCGGTTGAACCGGCGCTTGGCGATCACGATCAGGAACGCCCCGAAGGCCCCGACCGCGCCCGCATAGGTCGGCACGAACCAGCCCAGATAGATGCCGCCGATCACCAAGAGGAACAGGAAGCTGATCCCCCAAACCCCTCTCAGCGAGCGCCACTTCTCGGCGGTCGTCACATGGATGTCCGGCACCGGTGCGATCTCCGGGTTGCGCCGGGCGCGCACATGGATCCCGCCCAGATAGATTGCCGCCGACAGCAGGCCCGGGATCAGCCCCGCCACCAGCAAGGGCGCCACCGATTGCTCGGTGATCACCGCGTAGATCACCATCAGGATTGAGGGCGGGATCAGCGAGGCCAGCGTGCCGGAGGCCGCGATGCAGCCCGCGCTTAAGCGTTTATCATAGCCGAACTTGGTCATCTCGGGCATCGCCATCTTGGTGAAGACGGCGGCGTTCACGATGGTCGAGCCGCAGGCGGCGCCGAAGGCGGCCGAGGCCACCGTCGTCGCCATGGCCAGCCCGCCCCGGAACCGCCCCAGCCAGTCATGCGCGGCCTTGTAGAGGTCGGTCGTCAACCCCGCCTGGGTCGCCAGCGCCCCCATCAGGATGAAAAGCGGGATCACCGCCAGGTCGAAATTGTTGGTGGTCGAGAAGGGCAGGGTGGCGAGCTGCGCCCAGGCCGCGTTTGGCCCGATTGTCAGATACATACCCGTCAGCCCGCCCAGGCCCAGCGCCACGCCGATATGAACTCCCATGGCCAGCATAAAGCCCATCATGGCAAGGACGATCACGCCAGTTGTGCCGGGGTCGAGCATGCGCCTCAGTCCTGCCCGCCGGGTTCAAGGCCCGGAATCACCGACTCGTCCTGTTCCAGCGGCTCGCCGGTGAAGACCCGCCGGATGTCGATGATCAGGTCCAGGGCCAGCCGCAACATCAACAGCGCCGTCCCCGCCGCCAGCACGATCCGCGCTGGGTAGAGCGGGAAGCGCACCAGGCCGACCGTGCGTTCGTTGATCTGATAGCTGTATTCCGCCTCCATCTTGGCCTGCCACAGCAGCAGCCCGAAAAAGACCAGCGCGGCGACGTCGGCAAACACGTCCATCGCAGCCTGGGCCTGCGGCCCCACGCGCGCATGCAGCAGCTCGACCCGGATATGGGCGCGCCGGATCTGCGCATAGGTCAGCGCGCCGAAGACGATCAGCACCATGGTCGATTCGGTGATCTCGTAGGGGCCCGGAACGGGGACGTGCAGCACCTGCGTGCCGACGATGTCGGCGACGCCCAGGAACATCGACAGCAGCATTCCCAGCCCGCCGATCAGGAGGACGACCAGGGCCACGCGCTCGATGATTGCGGAGATCAGCTTCATGGGGCCAGGTCGCCCCACCACGTCATGCCACGGCTTGACCGGGGCATCCCGGATTGCCCGGTCAAGCCAGGCAACAATGTTGGACTCGCGATTTCGTTCATCGGAACGAAAAGCGCGGCGACACCGGGCCGCCGCGCCATTTCATCCGAGCGCGCTCAATTGCCGATCATGCCGCGCCAGAAGTCGGCGACCTCTTGGGCCCGATCGCCCTCGCCCTCGGCGGCGCGGGCATCGACCCAGGTCTGCAGCATGTCGGGCGCGGCGGCGCGCCACTTTTCCATCTCGCCGTCCTGCATCGGCTTGATCACGGCGCCAGCGGCCATCATCGCCTCGCCCGCCGCTTCCTCGGCCGCCTCGATGTCCGAGATATAGGCCTTGCCCGCCTTCTCGGCCTCTTCCAGCATGATCGCCTGGATGTCCGCCGGCAGGCTGTCCCAGGTCTTCTGACCGATGACCAGCAGGTGACCGGTGATCGACATGGCGGGGCCGCAGCTGAACTCGCCGACTTCGTAGACCTTGATCGCGTTGATGTTGCCGCGGTTGATGAAGGAGTAGTCCAGCGTGCCCCGCTGCACCGCCTCGTAGATGTCGCCGAAGCCGACCGAAACCGGGACCGCGCCCACCGCCTCGAAGATCTTCGGAATGTCGGCGCCGAAGCTGCGGATTTTCTTTCCCTGCAGCCCTTCAACCGTATCACAGGTCCCATCGGGCCCTGTCATGTAGTAAGAGCCAAGAGGTTGATGGAAAAGGAACTTTACGTTGAACTTGTCGAGCTCCTCCTGGAAGACCGGCAACGCCTTGTAGGCGGCGGCCGAGACCTCCATCGCCTGGCGCGGCGAGTTGAAGATGAAGGGCACCTGGTAGGCTTTCCAGAACAGAAGCTGGTCCGGGTAATAGCCCGGCACCACGGCCGCCATGTCGATGGCGCCGCGCCCGGCGAGCGTCATCAGCTCGTTGCCCTTGCCGAGGCCACCCGCGAAGGTAATCTCGATCTCGACACGGCCGCCGGTGCGCTCCTTGACTGCGGCGGCGAAGTCCTTCTCGACCTGGACGAAGGGGGTGTTCGGCAGATAGTGGCCCCAGCGTAGTTTGAACTCCTGAGCGTGTGCCGAGCTTGCGGCAATCGCCAGCGCACCGAAAGCGGCCATGGCCTTCATGGTCTTCGTGATCATGTTTCTCTCCCTTTTTCTGTTGGTCCTTGGGGCCTTAGACCCGGCACATCGCTGCGCGAGCCGGCCTGGTCCGGCACGGCAGCGGCTGTTGGGTTGACAGTCTTGCGAGGCTTGTGTGCCTCTGTCAACGCAATGCCGGGTATGCAAAAGACGCGGGACGCACCGATCACGAGGGCGATGTGAACAGCGAAGAAGTCGATTGGCGGGTTGTCCTCGACCGGCTGGCCCAGCGCCGGTCCTGCCGCGATTTCGATGGCTCGCCGATCGACCAAGAGACACTGGCGGCGATCGTGCGCGACGGCACCGAGGCGCCGTCGTCCTGCAACCAGCAGAACTGGCATTTTATCATCATAACCGACCGGGACCGGCTTACCGAGGCCTGCGAGATCAGCGGCGGGAACCACCACTTCGCCGAATGCTCGGCATTGATCTATCTGACGTTCCAGAAGGGCTGGACGCACGGAAATTTCTCGATCGTCCAATCAGTTGCGGGCGCGTGTTACCATATGATGCTCAGCGCGCATCTGCGCGGGTTCCAATGCATCTGGAATGCTGGGATCGGCAATCACGGCTCGCTGCGCCGGATGCTGGACCTGCCGGAGATCTTCGAGCTGCAGGGCGCGTTGGCCATTGGCCGGGCGAAACCCAGCGCCCCACCGATGAAGGCCCCGCGCCGGCCCTTTGCCGAGGTCCATTCCTGGGAACGGTTCAAGCGGCCCTCGCGCTCCGTCTATCCAGTGAAACCGGCCCGGCGCTATCCGTTCTTTCGCATCCGCAACGATGACAACCCTTTCGCCCAGTGGAACCCAGGGTCGTGGAGCTGCGAGGCGCTCGGCGACTTTCGCGGGCTTTCGGTCTGGGCCAAGTCACCTTTGGCCGGCGTCTATGTCTCGCGCCGCCAGGGCGCGGCGACGGAAGTGGAACTGGGCTTGCTGCCACATTTCGAACCGGGCGCGGCGATCGCCGAGGTCATGCCCTGGGGAGGCACCTACACGGCGGCGCTTCGCCGGCATCTGGGGCCGTACATAGACATCCACCTAGCCGAGCTGTCCCAGCACAATTTGAGCTTCATCGACGAACGGATGCGCCAGGAGGGGCTGGAGCCAGTACGCCATGAGGGGCTGATCAAGAACGGTGTGCTGCCCCTGGCCGACGTCTCGATGGACGCGGTGATCCTACCTCAGGTGCTGGAGCATTGCCCCGCGCCGGAGCGGATGCTGGACGAGGCCGTCCGCGTGCTCAAACCCGGCGGCGCGCTGGTGATCAGCGCCCGCAACCTCCTGTCGCGTTACGGCTGGCGGTGGGCGCGGATCGAGCGGCGGGCCCAGATCCCGAACCAAGGGCCGTTTCACCCGATCCCCGCATTTCGCCTGCGGAAATGGCTCGCTGCCCGGTTCCAGATCGAAAGGGAAGTCGGCATCGGCCGCCAGGCGGTGGAAGACGCCGAGATGCTCACCGGAAACCGCCGCTTCTTCGGCCGCCTCTTCGCCGCCAGATGTATCCGTCCATAACTCCCGTAGGGTGCGCATTCATGCGCACCATGGTGCGCTGGGGAGGGTGCGCATGAATGCGCACCCTATGGTGGGCCGCCTCCAATTTCCCGTGCCTGATCCCGGACGCCGATGGGCAACGTTCCAACAGCTTGGCGAGGCCCCGGATCAAGTCCGGGGCAAGGAGAGGATCACCCCAACCGCCGGGCGACGAACCGACCGTGTCCGACCGCGTCGTCCTGCAAGGCGCCGTCGCGCAGGACAAACCGGCCACGGCTGAGCGTATGGATCACCCGGCAGGCCATCTCGTGGCCCTCGTAGATCGAATAGCCGGCGTCGGTGGCCAGCGCCGGCTTGTCGACCGTCCAGCGGGCGTTCATGTCGAGCAAGGTCAGGTCCGCATCCGCGCCCGGCCGGATCGCGCCCTTGTCCGCGAGACCCATGACCCGCGCCGGGTTTGCCGTCACCATCTCGACCAGGCGCTCAAGCGGTATTCGGCGCTTCACATGCCCCTCGGTGATCAGCGCCGGCAGGAAGGCGTCGAGACCGGGGAAGCCCGGCTGTGCCTTCCAGATGCCGCCCTCCTTCGAGGCGACGGGCCGGTGGATGTGGTCGGTGCCGATCGTGTCGATATGACCCTCCGCGATTCCGCGCCACAGCGCCTCGCGGTCCTGCGCCGTCCGCAGCGGCGGATTGACCTTGGCGATCGCACCCAGCTCGCTGGTCTCGTCATGGGTCAGGTAGTGGATGCAGGTCTCGATGCTCACCTGGCTGCCGGCGCCACGTTGGCGCAGCGCCGCCTCCAGCGCTTCGGCCGAGGATGTGTGGACCCCGTGGACCGGCGTCCCAGTGATCCGCCCAAAATAGCAGGCCCGGCTCAGCGCCTCGGCCTCGACAAAGGGTGGCCGGGTCGCGTTCCAGGTGGCGAGCCCGCCCTTGCCCTCGGGGTCTGCCGCCAGCACCCGGTCGCGCAGCACCCAGGCGACCTCGATATTCTCGGGATGCGGGCAAAGCATCCCGCCGTGCGCGGCCAGCTGCTCGAGCAGGCGGTAGAGGAACCCGTCATCCACCCCCGGCAGCCCCAGCCGCGCGCCCTCGTCGCCCCGGATGTTCATGAACAGCTTCGCGGTCGGCACGCCGCGCGCAATGTAGTCCGGCAGCTCGGCCAGTTGCGCATCCGTGGCGATGACGAAATGCAGCCCGAAATCGATCCGCGCCCCGGCTTGCGTGACGGCGATCAGCTCGTCGAAGACCGCCCCATAGGGCTCGGCGCTCATCACATAAGGGATAAAACATGTGACACCGCCCAGCGCTGCCGCGCCCGTTTCGCTGATTGCGTCTTCCGGCACCCGAGGCCGCGAAATGTCGTTGTCATGGCCCAGATGCAAGTGAGCATCGATGGCGCCGGGCAGCACGGTCAGGCCGGTAAGCCGCACCTCCTCGACTGCGGCGGCGCCCGCTCCGGGTGCGGTGATCTCGGCAATTCGTCCGTCCGCGATCAGGATATCGGCCTCGGCCAGCCCACGCTCCGGCAACAAAACCGTCCCGCTGGTCAACTTCAGTTCGATCTCGGTCACGGCGTTCAATCCCCATGTAGGGTGGGTGCTCCGCACCCACCGTGCGCCTGCCATTGAGGGCCAGTGCGCGTCCGCCGGTCAAGCATGCTCGTTATTGACAGGCGCCCGCCCACGCGGCTCAGCTTGGGCCATGACCCGGCCAATCATCCTCTACGAGAACCTGCGCACGGTCGCCTATGCGCCCTTCTACCTGGCGATCGAGCGTGGTGACTGGGCGGCCGAGGGGGTCGAGGTCGACGTGCGCCTCTCGCCCGAGCCGGTGGAAACCGCGCAAGGCCTGCTCGACGGCCGCGCCGATGTCTCATGGGGCGGGCCGATGCGGGTGCTGCTGCATCACGACCGCGACCCGGATTGTCCGCTGGTCTGCTTCGGTCAGGTGGTGGCCCGCGATCCGTTCATGCTGGTCGGGCGCCGCTTCCGGCGCCGGTTTCAGTTGACCGACCTGAAGGGCCTGCGCATCGCGGTCGCCAGCGAGGTGCCGACGCCTTGGATGTGCTTCCAGGACGATCTGCGCCGGGCGGGCATGGATCCAGCCACGATCAATCGCGCCGCCGACGCGCCGATGGCGCGGAACCTCGAACGGCTCGCGCGCGGCGAGGTCGACGTGGTGCAGGTCTTCGAGCCCTACGCAGCGATTGCCCAGCATGATGCGGTCGGCCACCTCTGGCGGCGTTTCGCCACGCGTGGGGATCTGGGATATACGTCGTTCTATGCGACGAGGGACTTCGTCGAGGGGAACCGCGGGACCTGCATCGGGCTTCTGCGCGGCATCCACCGGGCCGTTGACGCGCTCTATACCCAGCCCCTGAAGACCACTGTCGCCGCCATCGCGGGTTATTTCCCGGACCTGCCGCGCCCGGTCCTGACCCGCGCAATCCGGGGCTACCGGGATTCCGGACTTTGGGCGCACAGCACTGAGCTCCCGGTCCACGCAGTTGCCGCACTCAAGGCCGCGCTCTTGTCCGGCGGGCTTATCACGCGGGATGTTCCCTATGACCGGATCGTGGACGATACGCTCTGGCGCGCCGCGGAATTGGGGGACGTGTCATGACCGGACGTATCCCCGCGATCGATATCGGCCCGTTTCTGGCCGGCGATCCAGCGGGCAAGAGCGCGGTCGCGGCCGAGGTCCGCCGTGCCTGCGAGGAGATCGGGTTCCTCGTGATCTCGGGCCACGGCCTGCCCGCCGAGACGGTGGAGAGGATGGTCACGCGGGGCTTCGCCTTTTTCGACCAACCGGACGAGGTAAAGCAGCGATGGCACCCGACGGGCGACGCCAAGCAGCGCGGCTATCACGGGGTCGCCACGCGCGGCCTCTCGGCAACGCTGGGCAAGGATGCACCGAAGGATCTGCGCGAAAGCCTGTTCCTGGGCCCGCTCGACGACCACGCGGCGGCTTATGCCCATATCCCGGAAGCGCGCACAGCCTACGCGCCGAACCTGATCCCGGACCAGCCCGCCGGAATCGACGATGCCCTTATCGCCATTTATCGCGCCTACGAACGCCTGGCCGCCGACCTGCTGTGCATCTTCGCCGTGGCGCTGGAGATGCCCGAGGACCATTTCGCGCCGCTGATCGACCGGCATTTCTCGATCCTCAGCGTGCATCACTATCCGGCGCTCAGCGAGCCGCCCCTGCCGGGCCAGCTGCGCACCGGCGAGCACACCGATTACGGAGCGTTGACGATCCTGGCCGCGACCGAGGCGCGCGGCGGGCTGGAGGCGCAAAGCCCGGACGGCACCTGGCTCAGCGTTATCCCGGGCCCCGGCGAATTGGTGGTGAACCTGGGCGACATGATGCAGCGCTGGACCAATGACCGCTGGGTCTCGACGCTGCATCGCGTGGCGGTGCCCGAAAACCTCAACGACGCGGCAAGCCGGCGGATGTCGATCGGCTATTTCATGCATCCGAACTATGATGCCCAGATCGCCTGCATCCCGACCTGCCTGGCCCCCGGCGAGAAGCCGAAATACCTGCCGATCACCGCCGGCGGCCACATCCGCGCCAAGATCGAAGCCAGCCATAAGGGCTGAGGTTCAGGCGCGGATCGTCTGGCTTAGCCCGGTGATCTTCTCCGCTCCATCGAGCGCCATCATCGCGTCCCAGACCTCCGCCGCTTTCGCCTCGGGCCATTGCCGGGTCGTCAACGACAGGTATTTTTCCCTGATTTCATCGACCTGGTAAGGGTCCTCGAAATCCCCGCGATTGGTTTCGGTCTCGGCGGCAAGCGTCGTTCCGTCCGTCAAATGCACGGTGACCCGTGCCGGGCGGAAGTCGGGCAGGGCTGTCGACATGGCCGGATCCTCGCGCACGGTCACGCGCGCGGCCAGCGCGCGGATCGCCTCGTCGGTCACCTTGTCGATGGTGAAACTGCCGACCCTGCTGTTGCCGTTTACGATCGTGGTGGCCAGCGCGAAGGGGACCGAGAACTTGCCCGCCAGTACGTTCCTAGGGCGCTGGTCAGACAACTCGGCCGCCAGCCAGTAGCTCTCGACCTCGATACGGTCGATCTGGTCGGGGTCCAGCGGTTGGGCGGCCTCGGCCTGGATCATCTCCAGCGCATCCAGTGCGGCGTGGTTATAGCGGCAGCAGGCATGCATCTTGAAATAATTGCGCAGCACTTCCCACCGCGTGCCAAGCGCGTCGGTCATCGCCGCCTCGTCGAGCTGTTCCGAAACGACTTTGCCAAAAACATGCGATATCCCGTTGATTTCGCCGCAAACACCGGCGTCAAGCAGGTCATGCACCAGCACGCCCATCTGCCCCGACACCCCGGCGAAAAGGTTCCGGACCGTGCCGCCCTCCAGCATCGTGCGCCGGCTGGTAGCGAGCCCCAGATTCGAGGCGACGTTCATCGCCGCGCGCATCCGGCCCGCGTCGGCACCGGCCAGCCGCTGCACCGCGACCGCCGCGGCGACCGAGCCCCAGGTGCCGTGCGGATGCATGGTCGGGCGCAGGCTGGCGGCGATGCCGATCCGGGCGCCGATCTCGTAGCCGATCGCGACGGCGGCGATCAGGTCGCGGCCAGTGGCGCCGTGCGCCTCGGCAAAGGAGAAGGCGGCGGGGAAGGCGTGAATCCCGGGGTGGCCGCGGCAGAACTGATTGCCCTCGTCCATCTCCAGCCAGGTGCCCGCCGTGCCGTTCAGAAGCGCGGCTTGAGCGGGCGGCGCAGTCAGCCCGGTACCGATCACACTGGCCGTGCCGCCGGTCGCCAGGCGCCGGGCCAGCGCCGCCGGTTCCGCCTCGGCCGCGCCGCCGGCAATCGCGCCGATACAATCGGCCATGATCACCTTGGTGCGCTTCACCGCGTCCGTCGGCAGATCGGCACTGGGGAAACTCGCGGCGAACTCGGCGATTTCCGTCAGATAATCCACGTTCTTATCCTCCCCGATCGCCGCCATTTCCGGCAGGCGGGTGCCATGCCATGGACGTTGTGCAAAAAATTCTCATAACCGTTCGGAGACGACAACTCCGGGAAAAGGACCGGCGATGGCTGCGCTGCGCACACGGCTGACGGAAGACCGTATCCTGGTCGCGCCCGGCATCTTCGACGCGCTGACCGGGCTGATCGCCGAACAGGCTGGGGCCGAGGCGCTCTACCTCTCGGGCGCCTCGATCGCCTATACCCGCTTTGGGCGGCCCGATATCGGCCTCGTTTCGATGACCGAGGTGGCCGACACCGTGGCCGCGATCCGCGACCGGGTCGAGGTGCCGCTGATCGTCGACGCGGATACCGGATTCGGCAATGCGTTGAATGTGCAGCGCACTGTCAGGCTGTTCGAGCGGATGGGCGCCAATGCGCTGCAGCTCGAGGACCAGACCTTGCCCAAGCGCTGCGGGCATTTGGACGGCAAGACCCTGGTCCCGGCCGCCGAGATGCAGGGCAAGATCCGCGCGGCGTTGGATGCTCGCGACAGCGCCGAGACCCTGATCATCGCCCGGACCGACGCGATCGCAGTCGAAGGCATCGACGCCGCCCTCGACCGGGCCGACAGCTACGCCGAGGCCGGAGCCGATATCCTTTTCGTCGAGGCGCCGCAATCGGCCGAGCAGATCGGCGCCATCATGTCCCGCCTGAAGGCCGTGGCGCCGCTGATGGCCAACATGGTCGAGGGCGGCAAGACACCGGTCATGCCGGCGGACGAGTTGCAGAACCTCGGCTATTCCCTGGTGATCTTCCCGGGCGGTGCGGTGCGCGCGCTTGCCGCCCAGGCGCAGCGCTACTATGCCAGCCTGCTCGCCAGCGGTTCTAATGCGGAGATGGGTGAAGCTATGTTCGATTTCGGCGGCCTGCAGGGCCTGATCGGGACGGACGAGATGCTGGAGCTCGGCCGGAAATACGACCCGGAGGCCGGGACGTGAGTCTCGACCCCGTCACACTGGCGGTGCTCAAGGGCCGGCTCGAGCAGATCGCCGACGAGATGGACGCGACCCTCTTCCGCTCGGCCTTCAACCCGATCATCGCCGAGGCCCATGACGCCAGCCACGGGATCTATCACGCCGAAACCGGCGAAACGCTGGTTCAGGGCAAATCCGGCCTGCCGATCTTCGTCGGTGTTATGGCTTTCGGGGTCAAGGCGGTGATCGACAAGGCCGCGCGCGATGGCGGCCCGGCGGATGGCGACGTCTGGATCTTCAACGACCCATATGACGGCGGCACGCATCTCAGCGACCTGCGCCTGGTGCGCCCCTATTTCCGCGACGGCCAGGTCTTTTGCTGGCTCGCCTCGGTCGGGCATTGGCATGACGTCGGCGGCAACGTGCCGGGGAACTACAACCCGGCCGCGACCGAGTGCTTCCAGGAGGGTGTGCTGATCCCGCCCGTAAAGCTCTACGACCGGGGCGACTACCGCCAGGACGTAGTCGATATCCTGATGGCGAATTCCCGGCTGCCGGGCTCGGCCTATGGCGATCTCAACGGCCAGATCAATGCGCTGGACCTGGGCGTCAAGCGGATGGACGCCCTGCTCGGGGAATATGGCGACGACACGGTCGCCGGAGCCTTGGGCGAGCTGAAGGCGAGGGCGGCGCAACTGATGCGGGCCGAGATCGCGGCCCTGCCGGATGGCACGGTTTCCGCCGAGGACTGGTTGGACAATGACGGGACCGTCGACCGGCCCCTGAAGGTCGCGCTGGACCTGACCATCGACGGCGACCGGATGGTGATGGATTTCACCCGCTCGGCGCCGTCCTGCCGGGGACCGGTCAACATCTCGCGCTCGACCACGATCGCCGCCTGCTACGTGGCGCTGAAGCACGTCTTTGGCGACGTGCCGGCGAATGCGGGGGTGCTCGAGCCGATCGAGTTCCGCATCGCCGAAGGCTCGATCCTGGCGGCCGAGGCGCCGAAGCCGGTCGGCGGCTATACCGAGACGATCCTGCGGCTGATCGATCTGGTGTTCCAGACCGTGGCCCAGATTGCGCCGGAGCGCTCGAACGGCTGTGCCTACGGCACGATCAACGCGCTCTCGATCGCCGGGCACCGCCAGGACGGGCGGCGCTGGGTCATGTTCTCGTTCTTCGGCGGCGGCCATGGGGGGCACCCTCAGGGCGATGGGCTGAACCACGGCAACGCGCCAATCTCGACCGCGACGATCCCGCCCTTGGAAATCCTGGAGGCCGCCTATCCGGTGAAGTTCACCCAATGGGCGCTGCGGCCGGATTCGGGCGGGCAGGGGCGCCATCGCGGGGGCTTGGGCGCGATCTACGAGATCGAATTGCTCGAGGAGGAGGCGACCTGCTTCCTGTTCGGCGACCGGGGAAAGTTCCCCCCGCGCGGCGTCGTGGGCGGTGGCGACGCCGCGATGACCCGGTTCACTTTCCCCAGGCCGGATGGACCAACGCACCCGCCGATGGCCTCGAAAATCGTCGACGTGCCGCTAAAGCGTGGCGACCGAGTGCGGCTGGAGACGCCCGGCGGCGGCGGTTATGGCGATCCGGCAGACCGGCCCGGCGAGGCATGGGACCACGACCAGGCACTCGGCTACGTGAGCCGGTCCAGATGACCGGCCGCTACGTCATCGGCGTCGACGTGGGCGGCACGTTTACCGACATATTTGTCTGGGACGAGGTTGCGGGAGCGGTGCGGACCGGCAAGGTTCCCTCGACAAAGGAAGACCAGTCGCAGGGCTTTATCCAAGGCATCGCGGCTCAGATCGGTGACATGGCCGATATTGCCACCGTGATCCACGGCACAACTGTCGGCACCAATGCGCTGCTGGAGCGCAAGGGCGCCAAGACCGGCCTGATCACCTCGGCCGGTTTCGGCGACGTGCTCGAGATGCGCCGCCGTGACCGGCCCCGGACCTGGGGCCTGTGGGGCCAGTTCGAACCTGTGATCAGCCGCGATCTGCGCTGGGAAATCCCGGAGCGCACCCACGCGGACGGCACGGTGCACACTGCCATAAACCCTGAAAGTGTGGCGGACGCGGCCGCGATTCTGCGCGACACGGGCTGCCAAGCGGTCTGCGTCTTTTTCATCAACAGCTACGCCAATGCCGCGAACGAGGCTGCGGCGGCCGAGGCCGTGCGCGCGGTCTGGCCCAACGCTTACGTCACCGTCTCGACCGAGATCATCCCCGAGATCCGAGAATTCGAGCGCGCCTCGACCGCGGCGCTAAACGCCTATCTCCAACCGGTCGTCTCGTCCTACCTGGATCGGCTCGAGGGCGCGCTGGCTGGGCGCGGCGCGGATGGCGACGTGCTGATCGTGCAGTCGAATGGCGGCGTGATGGCGGTCGAGACCGCGAAGCGGTTCCCCGTGCGCACCGCGCTCTCGGGCCCCGCGGCCGGTGTAATAGCGGCCCGTTCCATCGCCAAGGCCGCCGGCTTCGAGAACGTGATCACCTGCGACATGGGCGGCACCTCGTTCGATGTTTCGCTGATCGCCGATGGCGAGGCGGCGCTGGCCGCGCAAACCGCCATCGATTTCGGCATGGCCGTGCGCACACCGATGATCGAGATCACCACCATCGGCGCGGGTGGCGGTTCGATCGCCTGGGTCGATGCGGGCGGCATCCTGCAGGTCGGGCCGGAATCCGCAGGGTCCGATCCGGGGCCTGCCTGCTATGGGCTCGGTAATGACCGCCCCACCGTGACCGACGCGAACCTGGTGCTGGGCCGGATCAACGCGGACCGGCCCATCGGCGGCAAGCTCGACCGGCTCGATGTCGCGGCGGCCGAGGCCGCGATCCGGACCCATATCGCCGAACCGCTGGGCCTCGACCCATTGGATGCCGCCGAGGCGGTTCTGCGGGTCGCCAATGCCAAGATGGCGGGCGCCATCCGGCTGGTGTCTATCGAGCGGGGACATGACCCGGCCAAATTCGCGGCCATGCCCTTTGGCGGCAGCGGTGCGCTCCACGCAGGCGCTTTGATGCACGATGTCGGCCTGGGCGCGGCCCTGGTGCCGCGCTTCCCGGGCGTCACTTCGGCGCTCGGCTGCGTGGTGGCGGACATGCGCCATGACCGGGTGCAGACGGTCAACCGTTTGCTCGGCGATCTGGACTGCGCCGCGCTCGAATTTGAAATGCGGGCCGTCGCCGAGGAGACCGAGGCGCTGCTTGGCCGCGCGGGCGTCGGGTTCGAGCGGATCGATCAACACTTCGAGCTCGACATGCTCTATCTGGGCCAGACCCACACGGTGGCGGTGCCGCTGAGCCTCGACGGACCGCTTTCGCCAGACGCAGTGCAAAAGGCGTTCGATTCCGCTTACCTGCGCGCCTATGGGCGGCTTCTAAAGGCGATCCCGGCCCGGGTGCTGAATTACCGTGTCTCGGTGACCGGGCGGCGGCCCCATTTCGACATGCGCGTGTTCGCCCCGCCCGAAGGCCGGGTTGAGAATTGCCAGCGCGGCACCCGCCAGATCCGTTTCGATGGAGCCGACATGTCCGCGCCCGTCTACGAGCGGCTCGACCTGCCCGAGGGCGCCGCGATCCCGGGACCGGCCTTGCTGGAGCAGCCGGACACCACGATTTTCATCGATCCTGGGCTTGTCGGTCGGATCGACCGGTTCGGCAACATCACAATCACCCGGGGAGACGCCGATGCAGCCGATTGATGCCGCGACCACCGCCCTGGTGCTGGTCGACCTGCAGAACGATTTCCTTCACCCGCAAGGCGCCTATGGCCGGGCTGGGCAGACCTCGGCTGATATCGCCGCTTTGCCCGGGCGCCTTGGCCTCCTGGCCGATGCCCTGCGCCAGGCCGATGGCTGGATCGTCTCGACCCATTTTACCTTGGTCCCTGGCAAGGACGGCGAGCCCTTCATCCTCGATCACCTGAAAAAGCTCCGCCCCTTCCTGGCCAAGGGCGACTTCGAGCCCGGCGGCTGGGGGCACGCCCTGGTCGATGAATTGCAGCCCGCGGATCTGAACGTCGAGAAGGTCGCCTATTCCGCCTTCTACATGAGCCGGATGGAATTCGTGCTGCGCCGCGCCGGGATCGAGACACTGATCTTCGGCGGCATCGTCACCAATGGCGGCGTCGCCTCGACCGTGCGCGACGCCCATGTGCGGGATTTCCGCACCGCCGTGCTCTCCGACGGCTGCGCCGCCTTCAACGCGCAGGTGCACGAGACCGCGATTGCCGATCTGGGCACGGTCTCGAACGTGATGACTTGTGCCGAGGCACTGGCCTGGATCGAAGGGCGGTGATGGTGATCTCTCCAAATGTCCCGGGCTTGCCCCGGGATCTCGATGAGCGGCGCGCTGCCGCCGTAGGGTGGGCTCGGCAGAGCCCACCGTCGAATCGTAAGCCCCTGCAAGGTGAGCTCGTGCGAGCCCACCCTACGGCACGGGAGCGGGCACTTTGGTAGAGATTGCCCCACCGCTCGACACCCATGACATCGAGACCGGCGTTGTCATCATCGGTGGCGGCGCCTGCGGCCTGGTCGCTGGGCTGCGCGCGCTTGAAGCTGGGGCCGAGGTCATCGTTCTTGAACGCGACCCTCGGCCGATGGGGTCGACCTCGATGTCCTCGGGGTTCATCCCCGCCCCCGGCACCCGGTTCCAGCGGGCCATCGGGGTCGAGGAAACGCCACAGGATTTCGCCCGCGACATCCAGAAGAAGGCGGCGATGGGCGCCGATCCGGCCATTGTCGAGGCGGTGACCCGTGAGATTGGGCCGACGCTGGAATGGCTGGCGGACGCCCATGGCCTGGAATGGCAGGTGCTGGACGATTTCCTCTATCCCGGCCATTCGACGCACAGGATGCACGCGGTGCCCGAGAAGACCGGTATCGGCTTGATGACGCGCTTGATGGCAGCGGCGCAAGCTGCGGGGCTGACCGTGGTGACCGGTGCGCGGGCGGATACGCTCCATACCGATGGCGACCGCATCACCGGGGCCAGCCTGACCCGCCCGGACGGCGCGACCGAGAGCATTGCCTGCCGCGCCGTCGTCCTCGCCTGCAACGGCTATGGCGGTAACCCGGGCCTGGTGTCGGAGAATATTCCGGAGATCGCCGGCGCTCTTTATTTCGGTCATCCGGGCAATACCGGTGACGCAGTGGTCTGGGGCAGGGCGCTGGGCGCCGCCACCAAGGACCTGACCGCCTATCAGGGCCACGGGTCGTTGGCCCATCCCCACGGCATCCTGATCACCTGGGCGCTGATGATGGAGGGGGGCATCCAGGTCGACGCGCGAGGGCGCCGATTCTCGAACGAGCACGAGGGCTATTCCGAACAGGCGGTCAAGGTGCTCTCCCAGCCCGGCGCCGTGGCCTGGAATATCTACGACGAACGATTGCACCAAATGGGTCTCGGCTTCCCCGATTACCGTGCGGCGGCCGAGGCGGGGGCCATCCACTCCGGGCCGGACGCGGCGGCACTCGCCCAGGCCACGGGCCTGACGGAGGATGCTTTGAGGCAGACGATCGGCGAGGTGACGGCGTATCGCGCGGACGATGCGCCGGACCCATTCGGGCGCGATTTCAGCACCAAGCCGGCCCTCGAAGCGCCATTCTATGCGGTCAAGGTGACTGGCGCCTTGTTCCACACCCAGGGCGGCCTGGTGATCGACGCCGCTGCGCGGGTGCTGCGGTCCGATGGCACGGCGCTCCCCAATCTCTACGCGGGCGGCGGCGCTGCCTGTGGTGTCTCGGGCGCCCGGGTCGAGGGGTATCTGTCGGGCAACGGCCTGCTGACTGCCGTGGCGCTCGGCGCCATCGCCGGCCGGTCGGCCGCCGCTTGATCGCGGGGCCGCCTCTAACCGGCGCACGCTTTCGGCGCCCTGGTTTTCCCGGCTGCGCAAGTGGCCCTGCACAACATTGAGAATTGGCTCCATATATCCTTCAGGAAACGCAAAAATCGATACCAAAACGTTGGATTTCCAGATTGCCGCCACGAGACCCACTGGCTAAGGTGGCGCCCAATCAGGGAACCCTCTTCGGGAAATCAAAGAATGTTCACGACCAATCCCTTCGCCGAGCTTTCCGCCACGATTCCCAGCGGTCTCATGCAGGCCTACGTGATCCTGATGATCCTGCTGGTCGTGGGCGGCACGCTCTACGATGTCTGGCACAAGGGCAGCGCGAAATATTTCTTCGACAACTGGAACCGCACCCAGGACAAGGGAGCCCGCCCGATCGGCGGCGGCGAGGTGGCCTCGCTGGCGGTTCAGACCGTTGCGAAGGATGTGCTGACGTCGGCCGAGTTCTGCAACCGGGACCGCCGGATCGCCCATCTGCTGACCATGTATGGCTTCATTCTGTATCTGATCGCAACGATCAGCCTGGTCTTCGGGGGCGCCGAGGCGTCCAGTTTCATGATCTTCCTCTGGTATGTCGGCGCGCTGATGGTCTGCGGCGGGGGGTATTGGTTCTGGTTCTTCATCAGGGTCGATGTCGCTGCAGAAGGGCACTCGCCGTTCCGGCTGGTCCGGGCGGATCTTTTCGTCCTGTCGCTGCTCGGCACGGTCACATTTGGGATCCTATGGGGTATCGGCCAGAGCGTCGGTGGCAGTGCGCTGACGGTGATCTTTCTGATCCTCTACGTGATCGCGGCTACGGTGCTCTTTGGCTCGGTGCCTTGGTCGAAGTTCGCGCATATGTTCTTCAAGCCTGCAGCTGCATTCGAAAAGCGGGTGGCAAAGGCCAACGGCTCGGCGATGAACCTGCCAACACTGACCCGTGACGATCCCGAGCAACAGCGGCGGCATTCGATGGAACTTCTGCGCGACGCTCCGATGGATATGGGGCTTGGCATCAAGCGCGAAGTCCCCCGTCACTACTAGTGCGCCACTACTAATCGGCTGATCGCAACAACGATCCGAAAAGACAGGGAACCGGTTCATGCCAACTTTCGTCTATATGACCCGATGTGACGGGTGCGGACATTGCGTCGACATCTGCCCCTCGGACATCATGCACATCGACAAGACCACGCGCCGCGCATACAACATCGAACCCAGCATGTGTTGGGAGTGCTATTCCTGCGTGAAGGCTTGCCCGCAGAATGCAATTGACGTGCGCGGTTATGCGGATTTCGCACCGCTCGGTCACAGCGTCCGCGTCGATCGTGATGAGCAAAAAGGCACGATCGCTTGGCGGATCAAGTTCCGCGACGGGACCGAAAAGAACTTCCTTTCACCGATCACTACGAAGCCCTGGGGCCGCGACATCCCGCAGCTTGCCGAGGCTCCCGGGCCCAGCCAGGAAATGCGCGACAGCCAGCTTCTTTACAGCGAGCCCAACTACCTACGCATGGATGACGGTGACCTACACACGCTGGAATCGAACGGGCTCACGATGAAAAAAGGCGTGTACTACTGATGGCTCACAAAACGATTGTCGAGGACGGCATCGACATTTTGGTGGTCGGTGCGGGTCTGGGCGGCACGGGTGCCGCATTCGAGGCCCGCTATTGGGGCCAGGACAAGAAGATCGTCATTGCCGAGAAGGCCAATATCGACCGCTCGGGCGCCGTCGCTCAAGGCCTCTACGCGATCAACTGCTACATGGGGACGCGCTGGGGCGAGAATAATCCCGAAGACCACGTCCGCTACGCCCGCATCGACCTGATGGGTCTGGTGCGCGAGGACCTGCTTTTCGACATGGCGCGTCACGTGGACAGCACGGTGCACCAGTTCGAAGAATGGGGCCTGCCGATCATGAAGGATCCGGAAACGGGGCAATATCTTCGTGAGGGCCGTTGGCAGATCATGATCCACGGCGAGTCCTACAAGCCGATCGTGGCCGAGGCTGCCAAGAAGTCGGCTGACGAAGTTTTCAACCGGATTTGCGTCACCCACCTGTTGATGGACGAAAGCAAGGAGAACCGGGTTGCCGGCGCTGTCGGCTTCAACGTGCGCACGGGAAACTACCACGTCTTTAAGTCCAAGACCGTGATCTGCAGCGCCGGTGGCGCATCCAACATCTTCAAGCCGCGTTCGGTTGGCGAAGGCTCGGGCCGGACCTGGTACGCGCCGTGGTCGTCGGCCTCGGCCTACGGGCTGTTGATCGACGCTGGCGCCAAGATGACCCAGATGGAAAACCGGATCGTTTTGGCGCGCTTCAAGGACGGCTACGGGCCGGTCGGTGCCTACTTCCTGCACCTCAAGACCTATACCCAGAACGGCGTTGGCGAGGAGTACGAATCCAAGTGGTTCCCCGAGCTGCAGAAGATGGTCGGCAAGGAGTACCTGGATCCGGAAGCATCACACCTGACACACCGGCCTATTCCGACCTGTCTGCGCAATCATGCGATGATCAGCGAGATGAACGCGGGCCGCGGGCCGATCCACATGGTGACCATGCATTCCTTCCAGGACCCGCACCTGGAAGAGGTCGGCTGGGAAAACTTCCTCGGCATGACCATCGGCCAGGCGGTTCTGTGGGCCTCCACGGATGTGGACCCCAAGAACGAGAACCCCGAACTGACCACGTCGGAACCTTATGTCATGGGCTCTCATGCGACCGGCAGCGGCGCATGGTGCTCGGGTCCGGAGGATGTATCACCGGACGAGTACTTCTGGGGCTACAACCGGATGACGACGGTCGAAGGTCTGTTCGGCGCCGGGGACGCCGTCGGCGGAACCCCGCACGCTTTTTCGTCCGGCTCATTTACGGAAGGTCGCCTCGCCGCAAAGGCGGCGTGCCAGTATATCGATGACGGCAAGGGCGAGGGCATTGTGGTTTCCGAGGCGCAGATCGAAGGGCGCAAGGAAGAAATCTATAAGCCGCTTGAGCACTACAGGATCTACCGCAACGAGATTGTCGCGGGCGACGTTAACCCACACTACATCAACCCAAAACAGGGGCTCGACCGCCTGCAGAAGTTGATGGACGAATATTGCGGTGGCGTGACCGTCAGCTACATGACCAACGAAAAGCTCCTGAATATCGGCCTCAAGAAGCTCAAGATCATGGAAGAGGACCTCGAGTCACTTGCCGCCGAGGATATCCACGAACTGTTGCGCGCCTGGGAGCTGAAGCACCGCCACCGCGCGGCCGAATGTGTGACCCAGCATACGCTTTTCCGCAAGGAAACGCGCTGGCCGGGCTACTATTACCGCGGCGATCACATGAAGGTGGACGACGAAAACTGGCACGTTCTGACGGTGTCGCGGCGCGATCCCGAATCGGGAAAATACACCATGGAAAAGGCACCTTGTTACCACCTCGTCGGCGAGGGCGAATAGCCAAGCTTTCCGCCGGCACCCCCTGCCGGTGGAGACAAATCAAGATCGGTAGACCCCAGTGGGCCTGCCTCTGCCGCCGCCAGCGGTCCCGGTATGACACAGCCCAAGAGAACATCGCGTGAGCATTGTGTTCAAAACCGACGAGGAGATCATGACGATCGCCGAACCGCTGTGGCTGGATCTCGTCAAGCACTCGAACGAGGGCAAATACGGAGAGTTCGCAAAGAATTTCTCCAGCTCGCTCGCACGCGCGATGAACCAGGTCGAGGCGGGGCACCAGTTCGCCAATAGCGAGCTTGCGCGGAACCTGGCGGAGGATGCGGATTTCATTGGAACCATCCGCAGGGGTGAGCATGTGACCGTTCTTTACCGACAGAAGAGCACCTCGAAACCTGGAGAATGGTTGGGCCGTCTGGTCCTCGGGTTCGAAAATGACGAAGTGCGCATCTTCGGCGCGTCCATCTTCTGAGGCGCGCGGGGGCATTGGGCTGGTGTATTGGCATGAGTGACACCATCGAGGACGGAAAATTCGTCGAACTGACCTACAAGGTGACCGACAAGAAGTCGGGCCAGGTCCTGACTTATGTCGAATTTCCGCTCGGCTATATCCACGGGCACAATGAAATCCTCGCCCCCTTCGTCCATAGGCAGCTTGAAGGCAAAAGCGCCGGGGACGTGATCGACGTGCCGATCGACGGCAACCTGATCTACGGGGACCGGGACGAGTCGTTGGTCTTTACTGACCGCATCGAGAACGTGCCCGAAGAATACCGGAAAATCGGCAACTCGATCCTCATGGAAAGCGAAAGCGGCCAGACCCGTTCTTTCCTGGTTACGCGGATGGACGACGAGACGCTGACCATCGATGGCAACAACCCGCTTTGCGGTCGCGAGGTCGTCTTCACGCTCGAGGTGCTGACGGTGCGCAACGCAACCGATGAAGAAATGCAAGCAGGCGGGGCGATCGTTGCCGATCCGCAAGTCGACCCGTCGTTGATGAGGCCGACTTGAGGCACCGACTTAAGCAATGGTATGAACAGCAACGACGAGAGGTGACCCATGGGTAACGTAGATTCCAAAGCTAAAGTTCCTGACGGCAAGACGCCTTACTACGTGACACGGCAGAAAGAACCGAACGAAAAGGGTTTTGTCGGATACGAAACCGTCTGGGAAGAGTTCCAGACGGAAGTACCCTACGAGACCCCCAAGCGGCCCTAGGCGGCATCCCGGGCACTATCCTGAGCACAGGCGGGGCGGGCCCCGCGAGTGCTTGGCGGTGCCGTGCGTGGGCATCGCGCGTCCGATCCGGGTTCCTGACCCAAGCCCACGCCAACCGAACGTTCACGGGTCGCCTCTCAAGAGACCCGACACTTTCCGGAAGCACTTGCCAATGTCCAAACTCGTACCACCGCACGGATCCGATACGGTCAAGCCCCTGCTGGTACCCGAGGTTGAAAGGGAGGAGGAGCTGAGGCGGGCCGAGGGGCTGCGCAAGATCGTGCTCGATTCCCGCGCGGTCTCGGACGTCTTCATGCTGGCGATGGGCGCCTACACGCCGCTCGACGGCTTCATGGGCCATGACGATTGGCGCGGGTCCTGCCTGGACATGCGCCTGGCAAGCGGCGTCTTCTGGCCGATCCCGATCACCCTGCCGATCGATGCTCAGGTCGCCGGCGCGGTGGGCGCGGACGAGCACGTGGCGCTGACCGACGGCGAGACCGGCGAGGTCCTGGCGATTATGGAGGTCTCCGAGACCTACTCGATCGACAAGCGGGTCGAGGCGGAGCATGTCTACCGTACGACCGACCCGGCCCATCCCGGCGTCGCCAAGGTGCTGGCCCAGGGTGATGTGAACTTGGCCGGGCGGGTGTCGGTGCTCAGCGAAGGCGCCTATCCGGCAAACTACCCGGACCTCTATATCCGCCCCGCGGACTCCCGTGCGATGTTCCTCGAGAACGGGTGGTCAACCGTCGCCGCCTTCCAGACCCGCAACCCGATGCACCGCAGCCACGAGCATCTGGCAAAGATCGCCGTCGAGGTGACCGATGGGGTGTTCATCCATCAGGTGCTGGGCAAGCTGAAGGCGGGAGACATCCCGGCGGAAGTCCGCACCCGCGCGATTCAGGCGATGATCGACAATTATTTCCGGCCCGGAACGGTGATCCAGGCCGGCTATCCGATCGAGATGCGCTACGCGGGCCCGCGTGAGGCGCTGCTTCATGCGCTGATCCGCCAGAACTTCGGCTGCTCTCACCTGGTCGTCGGGCGCGACCACGCGGGCGTGGGCGATTACTATGGTCCCTTCGACGCGCATCACATCTTCGACCAGCTTTGGGACGGGGCGCTGCTGACCCAGCCCTTAAAGATCGACATCACCTTCTATTGCCGCAAGTGCTACGGTATGGCCACCGGCAAGACTTGCCCGCACGGCGCGAAGGACCGCATCCAGATCTCCGGCACCGAACAGCGCGAGATGCTGTCGAACGACGCCGAGATCCCGCCCGAGTTCAGCCGCCCCGAGGTGGTCGCGATCCTGAAGGAATACTACGCGAGCTTGAATTCGGCTTGAGGCTCGCCCCGTGCTCATCGCCCAGATCTCCGACACCCATCTCGCCCTGGACACGCCCGATGCGGACCGGCGGCGCGCGGATTTCGCCGCCGTGGTCGCCGATATCAACGCCCTCGACCCGGCGCCCGATCTGATCGTCCATTCGGGCGACATCGTCCATAACGGCCTGGCCGAGGAATACGCGGAGGCCCGTGCGATCCTGGAACGGGCGCAGGCGCCGGTCTATGCAATGGCCGGCAACAAGGACGAACGGGGGAACTTGAGCGCGGCGTTCTCGGCGGACGGGTATTTTGACCCGGGATCGGACTTCATCCAATACGCCGTCGAAGGCCATCCGGTGCGCCTGGTCATGCTCGACACCGTCAGCATCAGCAGCAACAAGGGCGATTTTTGCGCCCGGCGGATCGAGGAATTGCACCGGTTGATCGGCGCGGACCCCGTGCGGCCAGTTGCCGTCTTCCTACACCATCCGCCGTTCGAGGTTCTGGTCGGACCCGAGCGGATGCATTTCGAGAGCCAGGAGGTCATGTCGAGGCTCTGCGACGCGCTGCGGCAATCGGGGCGCGTGAGCGCGCTATTCTGCGGCCACGTGCATCGCCCGACCGAAGGCCATGTGGGCGATATCCCGGTCACCGTCGCGACCGCCGTTGCGACGACGCTTCGCAAGGGGGACTACCCTGCGCAGATGGAGGGACGGCCGATCTACTATCTCCACCGGTTCGACCCGTCCGGCGGCGCAACGACCGAGACCCGCGTTGCTGGCGGGTAACGCCGGGGCACAAATGTCTAGAGGGCCGCGGCCTCTGGCGAGGCGCCTTTCTGCGTTGAAATCTCACGGAGCGCGAAGCCAAATTCTTCAATCGACTGAATGACTTGAAAGTCGATTTCGTAATCCTTGTTGACGAAACCCTGCGCCCGCATATGCGAGATCAGATCGATCAGCGGGTCCCAGAACCCGCCGATATTCGCGATCAGGATCGGTTTCGCGTGCTGGCCGAGCTGCTTGAGCGTGATGACCTCCATCAGCTCTTCCAGCGTGCCGACGCCGCCGGGCAGGGCGACGAAGGCATCGGCCATCTCGAACATCTTCATCTTCCGGTCGTGCATGTCGATCGTGACGATGTGGTTGTTCTTCTTGGTCTTCACGATGTGGGCTTTGTTCAGGAATTCTGGAATGATCCCGACAATCTCGCCCCCATTCTCCTCGCATCCGCGCGCGAGGATGCCCATCAACCCCAAATCGCCGCCCCCATAGACCAGGCGCATGTCCATGGCCGCAAGCCGCCGCCCGGCCTCGTGAGCGAATTGCTTGTGCCGCTCGTCGATACCCTCGGCCGAGCCGCAAAAGACGCAGATCGTTTGCATGAAAGACCTCCAGCCGGAGCGACGTCCAAAGTCCTGGACTATCCCCCCAGGAACAGCCGCCCCACATCCGGGTCGGCCAACAGTTCATCCCCCGGACCCGCCTTGGCCAATTGGCCGGAGACCAGGACGTAGCCCAGATCGGCGAATTCCAGGCCCTTCTTGGCGTTCTGCTCGACCATTACGATGGTCTTGCCCTCGCCGTGCTGCAGGTCGTCCAGGATCTCGAAGACCATGTCGATGAAGCGGGGCTCGAGGCCAATCGAGGGCTCGTCGACCAGCAGCACCTCCGGCCCCATGACCAGGGCACGGCTGATCTCCAGCAGGCGCCGCTCGCCACCCGAGAGCACCCGCGCCGGCTGCCCGCGCCTAGCCGCCAGCCGGTCGTATTTCTTGAACACCTGTTCGGCCGATTCCTTGGCCTGATCGGTCGTGTCCTTCAGGTAGCCGCCCATCAGCAGGTTTTCCTCGACCGTCATGTCCGGGAAGACCGAGTTGTCCTGCAGGATATAAGCGATGCCCGCGGTCCTCAGCTTGTCGTTCGGCTTCAGCTTGGTGACATCAGTGCCGCCTGCGGTGATGGAGCCGCTGAAGATGTTGGTGAACCCGAAGATCGAATGCAGCACGGTCGACTTGCCGGCCCCGTTCGGGCCGATCAGGCACAGCGACTGGCCCTTGCCGACGCTCAGGTCGAAATCGTGCAGGATCTCCATCCGGCCATAGCCGGCGCGCAACTTGTCGATGGTCAGATACGCCTCGCCCTTGGCCAGGGCGGCCAGTTCCTCGGCCTTCGGCGCTTCCGCCGCGATCTGTGCCGCCTCGCGGGCCACCGCATCGACCGACATGACCACATCGACGGCACCGGTGTGATAGCCGCTGGCTTTCTTCCGGGCCTCTTCGTTCGCCGTTTCGTTCTCTGCGGCCATCAATGGGCTCCCAGATAGGCGTCGATAACGCGCTGGTCGTTCTGGATCTGGCCCGGCGTGCCCTCGGCCAGCAGTTCCCCATGGGCCAGACAGTAGATGTGCTCGGCCAGGTTCATGATCACCCGCATGTTGTGCTCGATCACGAATAGGGTAATGCCGAACTCCTCGTTGGCGCGTTTCAGCCGGTCGATCAGGCCATTAATTAGCGTCGGGTTGATGCCCGCCGTCGGCTCGTCGAGCATCAGCACCGAGGGCTCGTTCATCAGCGCCATGGCAAACTCCAGCAGCTTCTGCTGCCCGAAGCTGAGATCGCCGCCCATCAGCCAGCGCTTTTCGTAGAGCCCGACGAATTCCAGCAGGTGCTCGGCGCGCTCGCGGTCCTCGGCGCGGTGATCGGCGAAAATATCCAAAAGCCCCGCCTTGCGGTGCGGGATCGAGATCAGCATGTTCTGGACGCAGTTCATCTTGCCGTAGATCCGGGTCTGTTGGAACGTGCGCAGCAGGCCCAGGCGGGCGATCTCCTGCACCCGGAGCTTCGAGATTTCGTTGCCTTCGAACTTGATCGAGCCGGTATCGATCGGGTGAAAGCCGACGATCGAGTTGAAGAGCGTGGTCTTGCCCGAACCGTTCGGACCGATCATGCCGGTGATCGCTCCCTCTTGCACCTTCAGCGAGATGTCCTTGTTGGCGACGACCCCGCCAAAGGTCTTGGTGACCTTGTCGATCTCGATGACGGCATGTCCGTTGACGACGTTCATGTGGCCGCCTCCGCCTCGGGCTCTCGAGACTCGACCCGGATGCCGAACCATTCAGGCCGCTGGCGCTGCAGCCAGCCCATGATGCCTTCCTGGAAATAGACCACGATGACGACGATCAGCACGCCCAACGCCACCCATTGCCAACCGAGGAAATGGGTCCAGGTGACCTCTTTCAGCGTATGGAAAACGATCGCTCCCACGACCGGACCCCAGAGCGTGCCCTTGCCGCCCAGCAGCACGGCAACCACCATGAAGATGCCCAGATAGATGGTCTGGAACGCCACCTCCAGGGGTTCGATGAACCCCACGGTATTGCCGTAGATCGCCCCGCAAATGCCGACGAAGAAGGCGGCGACCGCCCAGCAGACCCGCTTGATCCACAGAGTCTGCAGCCCCATCCCCTCGGCCTTCTGCTCGTCGTCGCGGATCGCGTTCAGCGCCAGGCCGAAGCGCGTGGAATAGAGCCAGGCGATGACCGCGAAGCAAACCATGCCGGTAATCATGTTCATGATGTAGAGGACGAACTTTGCGGTGTCGGGATTGCCCGGGAAAGGCGGCATCGAGATTCCTTGGCCGGCGCCGACCCATTCCCAGGTGCCGACCATCTCGCCGGCCGCGATGGCGACGCCCAACGTGCCGATGGCGAAATAGGGTCCGCGCAGGCCGAAGAGAATCCATCCGAGCGGAAAGGCCAACAGTGCGCAAAGGATCCCAGCCGCTGCGACCCCCAGCACCAGGCCGGTGAAATACTGCCCATCGGTGAACTGGAAGACGTTGATGCCGCCCGCATAGGTGTATTCGCCGATATCGTGGGCGATCGAGACTTGCACGACCGCGCTCACATACATCCCAAAGCCGAAGAAGAAGATGTTCCCCAGCGAGTTATAGCCCATCTGCCCGCCCTGCATGTCCCAGGTCATGGCCAGGATGATCAGCACCCAAAGGGCCGAGAACTGTTGAGTATAGGCCGGAAAGACCAGCGGCGCGGCCAGCGAAATTGCGATAAACGCAATATAGACGAGCCACTTCATGCGACAGCCTGCCTCTTACGGGATTGCTGCAACAGCCGCACCACCAGCACCGCCAGCAACATGCCGACGACCAGCGCCTGCTGGTATTCCGCGCCGATGATGAAGCCGCCGAATTGCTCGAGTCCGCCCATGCCGAGTCCCGCCAGGATCACCCCCGGCAGGTTGCCGAGGCCCGCCGCGACCACGAGCACGAAGGCGCGGATCGAGTAGGTGATGCCGTAGAAGGGCTGGATCACCCAGATCATCGCCACCAGGGCCCCCGCGGCCCCGCAGATCGCGCCGTTGAGGCAGAAGGTGAAGGAATAGACCTTGTCGGTGTCGATCCCCATCACCCGCGCGGCGCGGGCATTCTGCGCGGTCGCGCGGATCGCCTGACCCATGCGGCTGCGCTTCATGAACAGGACCAGCACCACCGCCAGCACGCAGCAAATCGCGAAAGCCATGACCTTCTGCCAGGCCAGCAGCACCAGACCATCACCGAAGACATCCAGCGAGCCCCAGCCCAGATTGATCGTCTGGGTGTCCTGGGTGAAGGCCAGGCTGAGCGATTGCTCCAGCACGTAGGCTAGGCCGAAGGTCGCCAGCAGCGAGACGAACATGTCCAGCTCCAGGACCTTCGAGACGACCAACTTGAAGCAGATCCAGCTCAGCCCCCACATCACAACGGCGGCGGCGAACATGCCCAGCACCGGGTGCAGCCCCAGCGTGCTCAGATACCAGCAGATGTATCCGCCGGCGATCACGAACGGTCCCTGAGCGAGGTTCTTGACGTTCATGACGCCCCAGACCAGCGCTAAACCGTAGGCTATGAGCGAAAAGACCGCGCCGATCAGGAGTCCTTCGAGGAAAAGGCCGGCGGCCAGTTTCGGCACCTGGATTAACAGGTCGATATTGGCCCACATGGGCTCCCCTCCGGTATTGCGCTCGGATTTGCAAGAAGGGCCGGCCCAGGTTCCGGGCCGGCCCTGTCCGTTTCAGTCGCTCGGCCTTACGGGCGTGGCCACTGCAGCTCGTGGCTGGCGAACTCCGGCGGCGCGACCACGTTATAGATCCCGTCCTGGATCTGGCGCAGCACCATCGGCTTGGCGACGTTGTTGCCCGCGGCCGAGAACTTGATGCCGCCGTAGAAGGTCATCAGGTCGGTCTCGGCAATCGCGTCGCGCAGCGCTTCCTTGTCCAGCGTGCCGGCACGCTCGAAGGCGTCCTTGAACACCCAGACCGCGGCCGAGGCCTGAGCGGTCTGATAAGGCACCTTCTTGTCCGCGTATTCCGGATAGGCGGCCTTGAACTCCTCGTTGTAGTTCGCCGCCGAGCCGAAGAACGGGTCCTCGTAGGTCAGCGTCTCGGCCCACTGGGTCGAGCACAGAATGCCGTTCGCCGTGTCGCCGAACTTGCCGGTCACATCCGCGGCTTCGCAGTGCGTGACTGCGAGCATCGGCACCGAGATGCCCATCTCGCCAATCTGACGCACGGCAGTGGCGGCACCTTTCGAGTGGCCCGAGACCACCAGCAGGTCGGGCTTCAGCGCCTTCACCTTGGTCAGGGTGGCGGACATGTCGCTCAGGTCGCGCGGCAGCTTGTCGTCGACCACGATCTGCATACCGTATTTGGCGGCGTCATCGGCGACACCCGCACGCACGTCGAGCGAGAAGGGATCATTCTCGAACGCCATGGCGATTTTCACGTCCGACGGGCTTTTACCCTCCCTCTCGGCCATGCCTGCGGCGAGATCGATAGCCGAGGCCAAATACTGCTCCGAGGTCGAAAGCACGGCGAAGAGATACTTGTATCCTTTGTTGAAGAGCGAGCGCGATGCGCCTTCTGCTTCTACCATCGGGATCTGGTACTTCTCGGTCACCGGCGCGATCGCCTTGGTCAGACCCGAGCTGTAGGGGCCAAGCATGTATTGCACGCCGTCCTGCGCAATCAGTCGCTCCGCCAACTGAGCGCCGCGCGCCGGGGTCGACTCATCATCGTAGTAGATAACGCGCAGCTTGTATTTCGTGCCGCCCACATCAACGCCGCCGGCATCGTTGATCTTCTTGATCGCGAAATCGTAGCCGTTCTGCGCGTGCAGGCCGTTGGTCGAGTATTTGCCGGTCAGCGAGATCGCCGAGCCGAGCGTGATGAATTCCTCGGCCGATGCGCTCAGTGGCATCGAAACGAGGGCCGCACCCAACGCCGCGGCAGTGGTGAATTTCGTGATGACACTCATCTCTTGAGTCTCCTCCCTTGATGACTCGTTCCATTTCTCCGGTCTTGGTTTCGCCAGACCGTTTCTGCGGCGGACTTTAGTAAAGTTTCGGCGCCCGGCACAACCGGAATCCCCCGGAATCCGCGCGAGTTGATCCCAAGGCGACCTGACCGGGCGGCAATTTTCTTACCAATCGCCCCATTGCGCGCGCCTTATAGTTGCTCAACGCCACGATCATGCGCATAGTCGCTGGGATTCGCGCCTGCGCGGATCGCTGCTGACAGATTGATCCAGGAGGGAAGTATCAATGGCCGGTAGGAACGATAAGTTCGAGGTCTACAAGGACAAGCGGGGCGAGTATCGCTGGCGCCGCAAGGCGTCGAATGGACAGATTGTGGGGGCCTCGTCCGAGAGCTACAAGGCAAAGAAGGACTGCGAGGCCAATATGAACCGCGGTCGGAACAAAAGCGACAAGTGGGAATTCTACAAGGACAAGCGGGGCGAGCATCGCTGGCGCCGCAAAGCCTCGAACGGTAACGTCGTCGGCGCCTCATCCGAGGGTTACAAGTCCAAGAAGGACGCCCAGGCCAACGCGGAACGGCAGGGCTATACCGGCTAATCTCCGACCATTTCGGCGAGATCACTGGCCAGCCGAGACCGGCTGGCCATTCACCGTGATTCCGTCCAGTCCCAATTTCACCTCGGAAACTAGCTCGCCGGGGTTCTCACCCGGCGTCGTGTAGATCGCGGTCAGAACGGCCGCGGTCTGTTTGTATTCCGGCACCAGGATCCCGGCCTCGATCAGCCGGTCGATCGCCTCCATCACATTCGTCAGGGTCACCGTTAGGCTGCCCTCCGGGATCCACATTGGCTGGAGGAACTCCACATCCCCGCGGGTGGTGATCGCCGCGCCGAGCGCGCTCATATCCAACGCCTTGACCGACATGTTGCCGATTTCGATTGGCGGTGCCTCACCGGGCCTGACGGTGCTTAGCTCGCGGGTGATCCGCGCGCTTCCGTCCAGATCGATGATCAGGCGGGCAGGGGTGCGCTCGATCGCGCCTTGCGGGTCGATCATGCCCCAAAGCGCGTCGTCGGGCACCACCTCGTCCAGCGCGAACCGCACGGTCAGCGGCGAGGGCGCGTCGCTCGGCACAAGCGGTGTCTCGTAGATCCCCTCGATTGTGCGCATCGACCAGCCGATCGGTTTGCCGCCACTCGCGGCAAGCGGCGGTTCGGGCGCAAAGGTCATCTGGTTTGCCCGGCTCTCGCTGGCGATCTCGAGCCGGCCGTCCTTGATCGAGAACGTCCCCGCGGTGCTGCCGCTGTCGCCGGAATAGACCCCGCCTTGTCCCGTCTCGCTGTCATCCGAGTGCATCGCGAACCGTGCGGCGCCGGTTTGATAGACAGCCTCCATCAGCGCGTCGCCGCCGCTGGAGAACATAGCCGCGAAATCGGCCTGATCGCGCATGTTCGAACTGGCGGTGACGCGCGTGTCGTCCACCGATCCCTCGATTTTGACGGTGCCGCCGGTCGGGGCCTCGACCGAATAGGCATAATCGACCCGCTCGATCGTCGCCACGCCGCTTAGCGGCTCGGCGCTGCCCTGGGCCGGCAGCTTGCCACGGTAGTCCGAGCCGATGAAGTCGATCGCGAAGTTGAACGGCTGGTCCGCCCCGGCGCTGACCACCAGGGTGCGGTCCGAGGTCGAGCTGATTTCCTGCTCGGCACCCGGCAGGCCGTCGGTGATGAAGATCAGGTTCTCCGCCTCGATATCCATGGCGATGGTCCGGGTCCCGGATCCGTCCTCGCTGGGCACCTGCACCTCGGCCCGGAACTTCTCCGGGAAGGCCGTGACCAGACGGTCGACGTCTTGGGCGGTCACCTCGGTCGTCAGTTCGGGCAGGATATAGGCGTAGCCCTGTTCCGGGTTCCTGACCGTCACATCCGAATGTCGGACACTGTAGGCCAGCGGAAAGCCGCCGATCTCCCGCGCACCATGGGTGATTTCGACCCCTTGTGCCGCCAAGGCCGCGATCTCCGCGTCCAGCCGGGACTCGATCTCGCCGCGCCCGGTGAACCAGAGCGCGCTCCAGCCGGCGGCCGCTAGAACGGCGATGCCGGCAACCGCCAGGATAATTTTCTTCATCGGCGAAGCCTTTCTTTTAGGGCTGGGACGTGGTCGCTCATTCGTTCTCCGCCGCGGCACTGCCAAGGGGTTCGGGCGGACGAGAGATCATATAGCGCGTCACCCAGACCAATTCCTCCTCGGCGCGGGTTATCGCAACGTAGGCCAGGCGTTTCCATAGCGCGATCCCCGCCTCGGTCTGCCCAGCCCGCGCCGAGGCGAAGAGATCCGGGGCGAAGACCTGGACCCGGGGCCATTGCGACCCTTGGGCCTTGTGGATCGTGCAGGCAGCGCCGTGCAGGAAGACCGCGCCGGACCGGGCGGCCGAGACCAGCACCGGCTCATCCTCGTCCGGGCGCTCGATCTGCACGATCGAGGCAACCGAGATGCCGGGCTCCTCGGTGCCCGCGATGTCGACCTTGACGAAGCCGGGCTTGCGGCCAGGGCCAAGATAGGTCGCCTGCGCCCCTTTGATGAGCCCGCGCGCCTCCAGGTCAATGCGCTGCTTGCGCTGCTTCAGCGGCAACTCCAGCCCATCGCAGATCAGGGGCTCGCCAGGGACCAGCTCGGTCTCGGGAATATCATGTGCATCCCGGAACGCCTTGATCAGGCGCGTCCGGGTCTTGTTGCGCCAGACCAGGATTGGGCTCGCGCACATCAATTCGGCATCGGCACGGCTGGCGATCTGAACGCGCGGGTCATCTCGGGCGGCGGCACGCACGCGGTCCTCGAACGCCTCGAAGCTCAGATCCGGCTCGCCCAGCGCATGGGCCAGGTCCAGGATCGGGTTATCACCCGACTGACGGTGGATCCGGCCCAGATTGCTTCGGCGCGCCTCGGGCAGGGTCTCGAAGATCATCTGCCCGCGGCTGCCCACCGGCGCGAGCTGCGCCGGGTCGCCTATAAGCACGATCAGCCCGAAGATCTCCTTCAGATCATCGAGCTGCTCGGCATCGACCATCGAGGCCTCGTCGACCAGGGCGATGTCCAGCGGGTCATCGCGCCGGGTCCAGCCAGTGATGAAATCGGCGCCGCGCACGCCGGCCGCGGCCAGTGCGCCCGGCACCGAACCGTGGGCCTTGTAGAAGGCTTCGGCCCGGTCCAGCGCCTCCTGGGTCATGCCGTCGATCTCGGGCCGGGTCTTGCGCTCGCCCTCCAGCCAATCGGCGACCTTCTGATATTCGGGATCGTAGACCGGCGTGTAGACGATCCGGTGGATCGTGGTAGCCTGAACCCCATGCCCGCGTAGCACGCTGGCCGCCTTGTTGGTGGGGGCCAGCACCGCGAACGAGCGCCGCGTCCGCCGTTTCGGCTCGTAGTCGCCGGTGACCGCGGCCAGCCCGATCTCCTTCAGCCGTGCCGCAAGCCGGGCCAGCAGCATTGTCTTGCCCGAGCCTGCCTTGCCGGTGACCGCGACCACCTCGCCGGGCCCTGAATGCTCGGTCCGGGGCGTGGTCTCGCCCTCGGCGACCGCGATGCCGTGAGAGGCCATGCGCGCGGTGATCGCGGTCCAGGCCGCGGTCTGGTCATCCGAGAATTCGGGGAAGGCGGGTGCGCTCTCCAGCATCCGGTTCCGTCTAGTCGCCTGCCGCGCCGGGTGCAAGCACGCTCAACCCCGGGCGATCCGGGCCTGCACGTCGTGACCCTGGCGCAGCGTCTGCAGGATCACGCAATAGCGTTTGGTGAGCTTCAAATGCGTCGGCATCGTTCCCGATCGTGAAATTCAGCGCCTTGCCGGTCTCGATCCCGCAGGTCATGCCGCTGGGACCGACCCCGCCTTCGGCCGAGAGCCGGATCAGGGCCGCTGCCGGCTCCTCTCGATAGCGCGATTTCAACGGCGCCTGCAGGGCCTTCAACCCCGCCGCGCATAAGGCGTTTCTCCTCCCGGTTGCGACAGTTCGCGATTGGTTCTCAAGCGCCTCTATCGAGTCGCATTTACGCCCCATTTCAAAGGTCCGCTATTGCAACTGTTTTTCCGTTTATTATTAACAGCTTGCGGATGGTTTCGAATGTGTAAACGAGACTCGACTTTGACTGTTATTTCGCGCTATACTCTTTCAGTGTTATGTCGCAACTAAACGCAATTGTTCGCGTTTTTGGTGTAAGCGCATTGAAGCGCGAGTTAAAGGGGGTCCGCCCATGCGTAGCTGGATTCATTTCCTGAAAGACGAGCAGGGAGCCGAGACGATTCAGTTCGTTTCGTGGCTTCCATTGTTCGCCTTTCTGATCATTACGGTGACGGATGTCAGCTTTCTCTATTTGACCCATACCGAGATGACCAATGTCGCGCGCGACCAGGCGCGCCGGCTATCGTCGGGCGCGACGATTTCGACCACGGATGCCGAGAGTGATGCGCAGATCGCGCTCTACCGGTTCGGCTACAATTACACCGTCAACGCGGCGGTCGACGCGGACAATATGGTAGGTGTCGAAATCAAGGTTCCGGTCAACGAGGTTGCGATTTTCGGGCCGCTGGTCTTCCCGATAATCGGAGATGACCTTGTCTCGACCGTCGTGATGCGCGCAGATCCGAACCTTGCGGGCATTATTGGCGGCGGCAATGGCGGCGGCAATGGCAATGGCGGCGGCAACGGCAATGGAGGCGGCAATGGCGGATAAGTTGAAAATGCCCCTGTCCGTGGCGCGCCATGC